>OLWQ01000489.1_pt1 | contig 17118 bp, 9 predicted proteins | sample 1673981 | NCBI WGS metagenome assembly OLWQ01 (sample SAMEA103958136, study PRJEB25191) | human gut metagenome | reverse complement strand
CGTATTAGCCACCTCAAAAATAGGATTTTATAAACGTTCCTGCAAATTATATTATTTACACATCTTTGAAATACTATAATAATCGGTTTCGTCCTATAATAAAAATACTAGATATACAAAGTTATCGTTTTTGTCGCATAATACAATCTTTAGTCCTATCTTTATTATTATAACATCGTTAATTTTGCTTCAAATTAAATCAATGAAAAAAGATGGCAGAGAAGAAGACCAAAGAAGCTATTCAAACCAATTACGGTTATTGCATGCATCCTTATGACATTCCTACAAAACGTTATTGTCAGACTTTGGACCTAAAAGATAATCCGGAACTAATAGCAGAATACCGAAAACGTCACAGCAAAGAGGAACACTGGCCGGAAATCCGCAAGGAAATTCGAGAAACAGGAATTCTGGAGATGGAAATTTACATATTCAAGAATCATCTGTTCATGATCGTAGAAACACCTTTGGATTTTGATTGGGATACAGCAATGAAACGCCTGTCTACACTCCCCCATCAGGCTAAATGGGAAGAGTATATGTCGTGTTTCCAAATCTGTGAGCCTGATGCCAATGCTAGTGAAAAATGGAAACGGATGGAACGGATGTTCTATTTATACTGATATCTTTATTGAATAAACCATACTTAAAATCAAATATTATGAAATTATTTATTACTATCCTACTCTCATTGATGTCGTGTATCGCATCAGCGCAAGAAAATAAAACGAATTGGGAAACTTTATCCGACTACAAAGTTCCCGAATGGTTTCAAGATGCAAAATTCGGTATTTATTTCCATTGGGGGGTGTATTCCGTTCCCGAATTTCAAACGGAATGGTATCCCCGCTATCTTTACTTTCCGTGGTCTGATGTACATAAGCATCACGAAAAGACCTATGGTCCTGTCTCTAAATTCGGTTATCATGATTTGATTCCACTCTTTAAGGCTGAAAAATTTAATGCCAAAGAATGGGTATCATTATTCAAAAAGGCCGGTGCCCGTTTCGTAGGACCAGTAGCTGAACATCATGATGGATTTTCCATGTGGGATAGCAAATGTACACCTTGGAATGCAGTAAATATGGGACCTAAAAAGGATATTGTAGGTGAAATAGCAAGAGAAGTACGAAACCAAGATTTAAAATTTATCACCACTTTCCACCATGCACGTAATTTCCAACGTTATTCCGATCCCGATATACTAAAAGCAGAATTGGCAAAGAAACTTCCTGCCGAACGCAGACGCTTTTATCGTAGTCACTTCCCTTATTATCCGGGAACACATCCTGCTTCCAATGATCCAAAGTTACAATATTTATATGGTAATATGCCGGCCGAAAAATGGAATCGGGAAATATGGTTTGGAAAACTGAAAGAAGTGATAGATAAGTACGAGCCTGATATTATTTGGTTTGACTCTTGGTTGGATGAAATTCCGGAACAATATCGTTATGAGTTCTGTGACTATTATTTACGTAAGTCCAAAGAACGTAATAAAGAGGTGGTTATTGTACGCAAACAAAACGATCTCCCCCTTTCCGTCAGTGTAGAGAATTTGGAAAACTCACGCAAAAGTAATTTACATCCGGTAGTTTGGGAAACGGATGAAACGGTGAGCTATGGCAGTTGGTCCTACACCACAGATTTAAAAATAAAACCATCGAAACATCTCATTCATGAACTGATTGATATTGTGAGTAAAAATGGTGTGTTATTACTTAATGTTTCGCCACGAGCTTCCGGCGAGATACCTGCCGACCAACAGAAGGTATTGCTTGAAATAGGAGAATGGTTAAAGCAGAATGGAGAGGCCATTTATAATACCCGTCCCTGGTATACCTATGGCGAAGGACCAACAAAGGAACCTGAAGGGAGCCTCAAAAACCGCAAACTATTTGATTCTCTTGAATATACTTCCTTGGATTATCGTTTCACTCGAAAGGGGAATACTGTGTATGTATTGACTATGGGAGAACTTAACGTTGGTTCTAATATCTTATTGAAATCTTTAGTTTCTAAACAAATGGCAGAAGTACCAAAAATCCAACGTGTAACAATTTTAGGTAGTACTAAGACTGTAAATTGGAAAATGGATAGGAATGGATTGATACTGAATGTACCAGAAATTCCTAATAAAGTATCGATAGTATATAAAGTAGAATTTCAATAAAATAGACTATGAAGTTCTAACAACTATTGAATTTTAATATTTTCTAAAAACAAATAGCAAACTTTTACATAAAAAGAACCTTAAATATGTTTATTATGGGAATTAGAAACTACATTTTGGTGTTTATCCTCGCCTTTGCGAGCATATCTGCATATGCGCAAAGTTTGACCGTCACTGGTAAAGTCATTGATAGCGATGGATATGAGGTTATCGGTGGCAGTATTACCGTTAAAGGTATCCCCGGTACAGGAACTGTTACAGATGTAAATGGTAACTATTCTTTGAAAGTAAATGATGCATTCAAGGATGTATTGGTCTTTTCGTACGTAGGTATGACTTCTCAAGAAATAAAAGTCAATGGTAAAAGTATAATTAATGTAACATTGAAGGCTGACGCAGTAATGCTGGATGAAGTAGTTGCAATTGGTTATGCTACCGTCAAACGCAAAGATTTAACTGGTTCTGTTGCTTCTGTCGGCAGTCAGGAACTGTCCAAAATACCTGTTAGTGATGTCACGCAGGCCTTGTCTGGACGTATGGCGGGTGTAATGGTGCAACAAAGTGAGGGAGCCCCCGGGTCTTCTGTCTCTATTCGCGTGCGTGGCGGTATCTCCATTACCCAAAGTAATGAACCTCTTTATGTGATCGACGGTTTTCCAAGTGAAGATGGAATGTCTACACTTGATCCTGCCGAAATTGAGACCATTGATGTATTGAAAGATGCATCTGCCACGGCTATTTATGGTGCTCGTGGTGCTAATGGCGTTGTGGTCATAACTACCAAAAACGGGAGTAAGGCCGGCGGTAAGGCTACCGTGACATTCGACAGCTATGTCGGAATTAAGAAGATAGCGAACGAACTGGATGTGCTTTCTCCTTATGAGTTTGTGAAACTGGACTATGAACGTACTTTATGGAGAATGAGTACAGGTGACGCTGATGTCAATGGCATGGATATTTGGGAAAGCAGATATGGGAAATATAACGATATAGCATCCAATTATCTCAGTCGTAAAGGGATCAATTGGCAGGACGAAACATTGGGACGTACTGCATTAACCCAAAATTATCGTGTAGCAGTTTCCGGAAAGACAGAGAAGATAAATTATAGCTTGGCTTATTCATATTTTAATGAAGAGGGAGCCATGGTCTACAGTGGCAATCAAAAGCACAACATCTCTTTCAATATGAATCATGAAGTAAACAAATGGCTAACAATAAACTCTCGTATCAGTTATGACCAAATGCGTATAGAAGGCATGGGAACTTCTGAGGGTGGAGATCGTTTCAATAAAATGCAGCATATATTGCAGTATCGTCCGACAATCGGTATTCAAGGAGTAGATGCCGATTTACTTGCCTCTGAAGATCCGTTGTTTATAGATGATTCAGGAAATGTAATGCAGAACCCGTTGATTTCGGCTGCGGAAGAAACCAATGATCGTGAATGGCGTACTTTTCAAGCAAATGCCGGTGCGACAATAAAATTGTTAAAAGGGCTGTCTTTCCGTTCGACAGTAGGTATGCGTTATCAAACCCGTCGTAATGATGTGTTTTATGGAGATGAATCCATAACTGCTAAGCGCAGTAGTATCTATGGTTCTATCACCAATATTGAAAGCAACAGTTTCCAGACTTCCAATGTCCTAACTTATGCGTGGAAAAACAAAATTCATGATATAACCGCAATGATGGGACATGAATATGTAACTAAATGGATACGTAATTTCTCTGCCAGTGCAAATCAGTTTCCAAATGATGAGATTGGGCTAGGTGACCTTTCTTTAGGAACTCCGAGTACTCCTACTTCTAACGAGAATTACGATGATAAATTGCTGTCTTTCTTTGCGCGCGTGAATTACAGTTTGATGGACAAATATCTATTTACAGCTTCCTTACGTACCGATGGTTCTTCTAAATTCGGAAAAAATAACAAATGGGGATACTTTCCCGCTTTTTCTGCGGCTTGGCGTTTAAGTGAAGAAGAGTTCATTAAGGATTTAAATATATTCTCTGATTTAAAACTCCGTATAGGTTATGGTTTATCCGGTAATAACCGGATAAACAGCTATCAAAGTTTGGCTATTATGAGCTCGGTTACCGCCGCTAATGCCAATGGAGCACAGGCTGGTTACGCATCAAGCCAAGTTCCCAACCCCGATTTGAAATGGGAAGCAAATAAGACATTTAACTTAGGATTGGATTTTGGTTTCTTGAATCAACGTATCACTTTTTCTCCTGAATTTTATATCAATCGTAGCAGTAATTTATTACTGGATGCCAAATTGCCCTACTCTTCCGGTTACAAGAGCATGGTGATTAATGCAGGTGAAACTGAAAATATAGGTATTGATTTGACCGTTAATACAATCAATATAACCAATAAAAACTTTACATGGGGAACTTCTGTAACTTTCTCGCATAATAAGAATAAAGTTAACAAACTCACAGGTGAAGATGTTCAACTATATTTAGCCAATTTTGGATATGATGGTGCCGGTGCCTCACATCAGATTGGTGTTGGCCAACCTGTCGGACAGTTTTATGGTTATGTAACAGACGGATTGTATCAAATCAGTGACTTTAATTATGATGCAACCTCTAATAAATATACATTAAAGGATGGCATACCTTATCGTGGTGATAAGTCCAACGTTCAACCTGGATATTGGAAATTTAAAAATGTAGATGGAAGTGAAGACAACTTAATTACGGAAAATGACAAAACAGTAATTGGCAATGCTTCCCCTTCTTTCTATGGCGGTATTAATAATACTTTCACATGGAAAAACCTCGATTTAAGTATTTTCCTAACTTATAGTTATGGTGCAGAAGTACTGAATGCAACCAAAATGACCAATACAAAAACCGCTAATACCAACAAAAATGTTTTAGCTATAGCTAATGAGGCTAACCGTTGGGTGACAATTAACAACAATGGAGAAAGGATCACCAATCCTGATGAATTGGATGCCGTAAACCGAGGAAAGACGATTGCTCATTTTGGTGATATGAATAATACCTATATACATTCTTGGGGGGTAGAGGACGCTTCGTTCCTAAAGTTGAGTAATATCACATTAGGTTACACATTCCCAAAACAGGTTATCAGTAAAATTGGTTTAAGTAAATTACGCTTGTATGCTACAGGCAATAACCTTTTGACTTGGACACCTTATACCGGATTCGACCCGGAAGTTTCCACTATGGGCAGTGCCTTGACACCGGGTGTTGACTTTGGAGCTTATCCTAAAAGTCGTTCTTTTGTATTTGGTATTAACGTAGCATTTTAATCAGACTTAAAAAAGAGAATACAATGAAAAATAAACTGATATATGCGCTTTGCGCACTGATAACAGTAGGATTCGCTTCTTGTGAACTTACGGAAAATCCTGATTCAAAATATGAAAAGGATACTTATTTTACCACAGAGGAGAAAGCCCGAATGGCAGTAGTGAGTATATACGACTGTTTGGAAACAGGCAAGTATTATGGACAATATGCAATGGCCTGCTTTGGTTCTGATGATATTTTTATGATAAAGGGAGTGGGATCCGATGGTACCCGGCGAGATATTTCCCATTATAAGTGTTCCGCATCCAATACCTGGCTTACTACGATTTGGCAATATGCCTATCAGGGAATTGATCGTGCCAATTTGGCTATAACCAACATTGAAAAAATGGTAGGGTACGAGGAGAACGAGATTTTGAAAGAACTGGTGGCACAAGCCAAATTTCTTCGTGCTTTCATTACTTTTGATTTGATCAAATTTTGGGGAGACGTACCTTTTACTACGGAACCTACCAGTGGTTATGACATGACCTCAAAACCCCGTACCGATCGTGAACTAATTTATGATCAGATCATTAATGATTTAGATTTTGCCAAAACACATCTGAAGCCAGGAAACGATATGGCTTCCTCTGAAATCCCCTGTCAGGGTGCAGCCCGTGCATTATTAATGCGTATCTATCTTCAGCGGGCAGGATATAGTTTAGATCGTAAGACTCGTACATTAACTCGTCCGTCAGATACCGAACGCAAAACTTATTTTGAGGCAGTAATAAAAGAATGGAAAACTTTTAAAACAGAGAATTATCACAATTTCTATAATGGTGGATATGAGCAGCTCTTTAAAAACTATTCTCAATTGGTATTAAACAATCAGGAAAGTTTGTGGGAGATTGCATTTGAACCAAACCAAGGGGAAGCCGATAACTCAGGTGCATGGGCAACGTGGATGGGACCCGAAGTAGATGCGCCCGGAAAGTATTCCGGAACAAGCAACTATATGGGGCGTGCCAACGGTTATATTATAGTATTGCCGTATTGGAAATCCTTTTATGAGTCTAATGCAAACAATACTTCCAAAGATATACGTCGTGATGTAAATTTTGTGGATTATTTCTATAAATGGGATAAAAATTCTGAAATGCACTATAAATCATATACATGCGATGAAATAGCAAAAAGTTTGAGAAGATATCCTGGTAAATGGCGCAGAGAATGGATGGCGCTTGGATTTGTCAACCCTAACAACACTGGTGTCAATTACTGTCCGCTACGTTATGCTGATGTGGTGTTAATGGCAGCCGAGGCCTATAACGAAACCGGAAACACACCGGAAGCCTGGAATTTATTGAATGATGTACGTAGACGTGCTAAAGCGACACCCATCAACAATTCAAACTATGCAAGTTTGCTTAAAGCCCCCAAAGTATATGATTTACCATTCATAGCGGATGGGGATGACGCCGGAAAATTCCGTACTGCTCTCTATTGGGAACGCGCTTTTGAACTCTGTTATGAAGGTCAACGTAAATATGACTTACTACGTTGGGGCATTCTGGGTGATGCACTAAGGGCTACCCAGTCATATCTTGAAACTTGGCAACCAGGGCCGGAAGAACATATTGATCAAGGTACATTAGACACTTGGAATCCAGTTACTTGGGCCTCAAGCAACTATGTAGCTGGACATACTTTTGTGGATGGCAAACATGAACTGTATCCTATTCCTTTGGCAGAAATACAGTCCAATGCTGCATTAGAAAATCAGAACAACCCTGGCTATGACTAAAATTCGGTCTTTTTAATGAAGAGTGAAAACTTTTAAAACACAAAGGGCTGTTCAAAAGCCAAAATCAGCTAACACTCTGTCTTGTCATTTTGAGAAAAGCTGATGCCATATCTATTAGACTTTTGGACAGCCTTTTTATTAATTTATCTTTTTACCTTTATGAAAAATGTCTTACATTCTTATTTTACCCAAAAGATGGGTATAAAGATTGGCATAAGTATTCTAGGATATACAATCGGAGGAACTATCGATCTTATTGCCCAAAACGCGAAACAGGAAAACTGCCGTCCCAACATAGTATTAATAATTTCGGATGAACATAATGGAAATATAATGGGATGTATGGGGGATCCGTATATACATACTCCTAATTTAGATGCGTTGGCTGAAAACGGTATACTGTTTAAATCTCATTATTGTGCTTCACCGATTTCCGGTCCGTCACGCCAATCTCTTACTACTGGAAAATATGTATCACATCATAATGTGTGGGGGAATACGGTCGGATGTCCTAATGATATTACGTCATTACCTCGCATCATGCAACAGCAAGGTTATGAAACCGTATTAACTGGAGGTATGAAATATAACGGATTGAATTATGGATGGAACTCATATAAAGCAAACGACGGATATAAAATAGCATATGATAAGAAAAAAAAGGCGGGCACTGACATAGCCCAAAAACGTGAACGTATAAAGGCCGGAGTATTTGTGAATAACAAGGAAGATATAGGCAAAGAGTTTACTCCAATGGGAGCTACTGACATGAATTTATTTACAGACATACAAAGAAGCCAGGATGCAATAGCATACATAAAGAATAGAGCTCATGTAAAACAACCTTTTTTCTTACTTGTCGGATTGATGGCTCCGCATTATCCGTTGCAAGCTACGCAGGAACTGGTTGATAAATATAAAGATAAAATTCCTATGCCCAAAATTCCCAAAGGATATATAGAAAACTTACCACTAAACTATAAGCACTTAAGAAACACGCGTAAGCTTGAGAATGTACCAAAAGAGATTGTCAAAAAAGCAAGAGAATGCTACTATGCACGCGTAGAATGGGCAGATAGCCAAATCGGTAAGATTATCAAAACAATAAACGAATCTCCAATGGCAGATAACACAATCATAATATATACAAGTGACCATGGGGAAAATCTGGGAGAACATGGTCTTTGGTGGAAAAACTGTCTATATGATTGTTCTGCCAAAGTTCCATTAATCATTAGTAACCCTAAACGTTGGAAAGGAAAACAAACAAGAAGCAAAAACACAGAATCAGTAGATTTGGTTCAGACAATAGCCGATTTAGGGAGTGCAAAAGTGCCAAACGATTGGGACGGCGAGTCCATGTTACCTCTTTTAGAGGACTCAACCTATAACTGGAAAGACTTTGCAATCTGTGAATATTACGCAGGTTATATAGCTTCCGGAATAACGATGTATCGCCAAGGTAAATGGAAGTATGTCTATCATGCAAGAATGGATGAAAGCCATGGTCCGGAAATCGAATTATACGATATGGATAATGATCCAGAAGAGTTAACCAATTTGGCTCGGGATAATCAATACAAGATGCTAATCCAGGATTTACATCAAGAACTAATATGTAAATTAGGAGAAGACCCTGAGCTGATTGAAAAACGATATCGGGCAGGTGCTATCCCTGAAGCTCCTCTAGGAATAAAATCAGAATAATATAAAATACAAAGTTATGAATAATGTAATAAGGTGTGTACTTTTATCGTACTTGTCTATTTGTTGTATCAGTCATATCCAATCTCAACATGTAATATATCCCCAAAGATTATATGAGGATTTTAGAAAAGTATCTTCTCCTATAAATAACAAAGAAATTAAAATAAACCCGACAGAGCTACTATGGCCATCAGTAAAATATTGGGAAGGAAGAGATGTTGTGTACAATGTCTATTTAAGCCGCGATTCCCTATTTCCCGAAACTACAACTTTGGTTAGTAAAAATCAAAGAACATGTTTTTATAATCCTCACAAAATATTGGATGCCGGCATTTGGTATTGGAAATATGATATTGTAGATAAAAATAAAATTGAAACTAAAGGGATATATTCCTTTGTTGTCCCACTAAAAACCATTACTTTCGAATCCCCTTGTTTTACTGATTTTGCAAATAATATCAGTAAAAATCATCCTCGTATAATGAACCAAGGTAATGATATTAGCTCTGTTCGGAAACAGATGAAAAATTACCCGGCATATAATACGATTGTGAATAACGCCATGAATGCGTTAGAATTCGAAGTATATCAAGGGCCATACTATGACGAGAACCCTGCTATTGAAAAAAAACTACAAAAAATTCATTCCATTGAATTTAAACGTTATCATGACATATTACAATGTTATGTACTCACTGGAGAAGAAAAACTTTTAGATAATCTATTATCAAGAATTAATATCTTATTAACTTGGCCTACTCATGATTTGCTGGGTTCTCAGGTATTAACAGCTTTATCTTTAGGTTATGACGCCTTATACAATGAATTACCTGCAAACTTGAAAAAACAGATATTACAAAAAATTGAGCAGCAAATGTGTAGTGGCTTGGAAAAATGGCCAGGAGTAATAGAAACAAAACAAGTAGAAAATCACTTTTGGCAAATGGAAATCTCTGGCAATTTTTGTGCGGCTCTCGCTACTATTCATGATTCAGAAATAGCAAAAGAGATGTTAAAATACACATATGAGTTATTTATAGCACGTTTCCCAAATCTATCAACCAAATATGATGGTGGATGGGCTGAAGGAATGGGATACTTTGCAGTAAATAACAGTTGTATAATTAATATGGCATTATGGATGAAAAAAATTGCAGGTGTAGATGTTTTTCATATGCCTTGGTATAAAAAATTGTCCGATTATTACATATACTTTGCTCCTGTAAATGGGCAGATAGAAGGTTTTGGAGATTCACATGAACGCAAGGAAAATGGAAATAAAGAGGGAACTTCGATTTCATTTATATTATCGTGTGAATCCCATTATCCATCTGCTAATTATCGATTACTGTCTCAATTTAAGGCAGCAGAGAATAAATCCACTTTCTTTAATAGTATTGAACCTTGGTATCAGATGGTAAATTCCATACAGTTTAATTCTGAAAAGCTGGTACTTCCTGACTCAATGCCCAATGAAAAAGTGTTTTACAGTACCGGTTTAGCAGCAATGCATACGGACATAAAAAATGTAGATAAAGGAACATCTGTCTATTTCCGTTCTTCCCCCTTTGGAGCCAAAGGGCACATGCATGCCAATCAAAATAGTTTTAACATAGCAAGGAAAGGAGAACGAATTTTTTATTCCAGTGGATATTATACATCTTTTGCAGATCCACATTCGATGACTTCTTATCGAAACACTCGGGCATCTAATACTATTTTAGTAAATGATTGCGGACAAGCTTTTGGGCATGAAGGATACGGATTTATCAAACGTTTTCTTGCCGGTAAAGAAATAACTTATGTTTGCGGTGATGCCACGGACAAACAGTTTCTAACGATGAATGCCGAAAACGGTATAAAAGAGACCCAAGCATATGGAGTAGGTGATTCAAAATTAAAACTTTTTGAACGGCATTTAGCCTTCATTCGCCCAAATCTAATAGTCATCTATGATGTATTAGAGTCAGAACAAGATTGTAATTGGACCTTTCTGTTACATACCATGAAAGATCAGCAACCCACAATTGAGAAATCAGGCACTTTGCGTGTAGTTACTCCTCTAAATACCGCTTGTGTCAATGTTTTTGGTTCCTCATTCATACAACCTTTTTGCACAAACCAGTTCTTTTCTCCAGCCATTGATTTTAAGAAAAAGTATAAAGAAGTTCCCAATCAATATCACATAAGTTATAAAACAGCTAAAAAGTCTAAAAGAATGCGTTACCTTGCTATTTTGCAACTAGGAGAGAATGGGGATAAATTAACACCTATCCACCCTAATCATAAAGGAGAAATAAGATTAGGAGATATTACAATTTCTGCAGAAATGAGTCCAACTAAACCTGCAAAAATGAATATCAAAACGACAAAAACGTCCCTCGATGTTCAACCTACAAAAACAATACTGAAAGATACTACAAAAAAACAAATTTGTTACAATCAATATCCAGAACAGATGCATAGGTAAACTATTACGATATCTTTCCTGTAAATGTACAGTATTGTATAACCAATAAAACATAATAATCAACATGAAGAAAAAAATACTATTATTATTGACACTTACATTATTTCTGCAAAATGGTTTCACACAAACCGAAGAACATGACAGAAAAATGAAGTGGTGGCGCGAAGCACGTTTCGGAATGTTTATCCATTGGGGACCATATTCTATTTTAGGAGGAGTTTATAATGACTATCTACAACGAGTAGGAGGTACAGAATGGATAATGAATCGATGCAAAATTCCTGTAAAAGAATATCAGGAAATAACCAAAACATTCAATCCAGTGAAATATGATGCTGAAGCGTGGGTAAAAATGGCGAAAGATGCCGGCATGAAATATTTAGTAATCACTGCCAAGCATCACGATGGTTTTGCCATGTTTAAAACTAAAGCCAGCAAATATAATATTGTAGATTTTACTCCATATGGTAAAGATGTGCTAGATGCTTTAGCAAAGGCGTGCCGTAAACACGATATGAAATTAGGTTTCTACTATTCACAAATACAGGATTGGAATAATCCGGGAGGAACTACCGGTCGAAGAACCATGGACCAAGGATGGCCCAATCCGAAAGCAAACGAAATAGATGAGTATACCCAAGCACACAATGGTAGTTGGGATCCTTTACAACAAACGGCTACTCGCAAAGAATACTTCAACAATATAGCTATTCCCCAAATCAAAGAATTGCTCACCAATTATGGAGACATTGCTATATTCTTTTGGGACACCCCTACAGGAATGACAGAAGAGTATGCAAAAAAAATAAATGATCTCTTTAAAGATTATCCGCACATCATTACCAATGACCGCCTAATCAGAGGTAGCAAAAAATATACTGGTGATTATAAGACTCCTGAACAAATAATTCCCACCGTCAAGCAACTTGACGGTACCGACTGGGAAACCAACATGACTTTAAATGACAGTTGGGGATACAAGAAACGAGGTTGTGTATGGAAAACATCGGAGACCCTGATTCTTAACCTAGTAGATATAGTGTCTAAAGGGGGAAACTACCTACTAAATATTGCTCCGGACGGTGAGGGAGGAATTCCTGAAATAAATTACCACCGACTGAAAGAGATAGGAAACTGGATGAAAAAATACGGAGAGTCAATTTATGAAACAGAACGTGTAAAGACATCTCAGCCGATGTGGGGACGCTGTACACAGAAAATCGTAGGAAACAAAACCTATGTTTACCTGCACGTAATTGATTGGCCGGAAGACCAACAGTTACTGTTCCGTCTGTATGAAAAGGCTATATCCGCCAAATTATTACACAACGGACAAACTTTAAAGTTTAAAAACACCCATGATGGCATTTACATTGATCTTCCGAAATACGCTCCAGACAAGTATGTGTCGGTAATAAAGGTTGAATTCGACAAGCAGCTTCCCCGATTTAAAATCAGGCCAATGAACCAAAGCAACTACGAAATAGTAGATGCCGATAAAGAATCCCAAAAGAAGTAAATTGGAACAATGCAACAGATTATGAAGAGTACAATCATTCTATTCGTTAGTTTTTTATATTGCGCGATTGTGCAAGCTCAAATACTTAATAAAGAGGTTTTCAACTTGCTTAACCTGAATTATCCCGGTTTGGAGCAGGTAAAGAGGGCTTATTATGAAGACAAATTGGAAACAGCCGCTAATGAGTTGCTGAAGTACTACCGCAAGCGGACACACGTAGTCAATCCTTTCCTTGATTTAGCAAATGTCACCATCACCCCGATCGAACAAGGATGGGCGGATGACGCCATGCAGCATACTTTCTTCGTTCATAAAGGTTATCAACCGTCGTATAATTACGGAAAAGACATCGACTGGCAATACTGGCCGGTGAGAGACAACGAACTGCGCTGGCAACTTCATCGGCATAAATGGTTCACCCCTATGGGAAAAGCCTATTGGCTGACGAAGGACGAGAAGTATGCCAAGGAATGGGTCTATCAGTATCTTGACTGGATAAAGAAAAATCCTCTGCAACAGATTGACCCCGTACTTTACGAAGTTTATGACATAGACGGTGTGAAAGGTCCAGCAGAAAACGTGCGCTTCGCATGGCGCCCATTGGAAACGAGCGGCCGTTTACAAGACCAAATGAATCAGTTTACTCTTTTTCTGCATTCTCAGGCGTTTACCCCTGCGTTCCTTACAGACTTTTTGGTAAATTATTCCAAACATGCCCACCACACCATAGCCAACTACTCACAACAAGGCAACCACCTTCTGTTTGAGGCCGAATATGTACTTTGTGCAGGGATTTTCTTTCCTGAGTTTATCGAAGCTCCCAACTGGCGCAAAAGCGGTATTGACATACTAAACCGCGAGATAAAGAAACAAGTGTACGATGATGGCGGACAGTATGAACTGGATTTAGGCTACCATGGAGGCTGCATCGGCATTTTCAGCAATGCGCTCAACATGGCTAAAGTGAATGGCTATGGTAAAGAGTTTCCCGATTCTTATGCCAACACCATAAAAAAAATGATGATGTTCTCAATAAACACCTATTTCCCCGACTATACTTTTCCTTGTTTCAGCGATGCCAAACGCGCAAAACCGTTCAGCCTTGTGCGCAACTATCAGCGTTGGTCAGAACTCTTCCCCGAGGATGAGCAACTGCGTTATTTTGCCACACAAGGCAAGAAAGGCAAACAACCCACTTGGCTCTGCCATGCTTCCGCCAACTCCGGTTTTTTCACTTTCCGCAATGGTTGGGGACAAGATGCCACCGTAATGATATTGAAAGCAGGTCCTAAAGCTGAATGGCATTGTCAACCGGACAACGGTACCTTCGAACTATGGTTCAACGGCAAAAACCTCTTTCCAGACTCAGGCGCGTTCATCTATGGTGGTGATGAAGAAGTGTGGAAACAACGCAACTGGTTTCGTCAGACAGCAGTGCACAACACGCTAACGCTTGACAACAAAAACATTGAAACCACCCAGTCCGTCACCAAGTTATGGAAGACACTGCCCGATGCCCAAGTACTTGTAACCGAAAATTCAAGTTATAAGGACCTGACACACCGCCGTTCCGTATTTTTTGTAGACAACAGCTATTTTGTCATCGTAGACGAAGCCATTGGAAATGCTCTCGGCATTGTGAACCTTCACTATCAACTCTGCGATGGTAAAGTAGAACTTGACAAGTCTAAAGGGCTACTCTGCACACGCTACCCGGGCAATAGCAATGTAGTACTCCGTTGCTTTGGCCCAGACAACTTACAGATAGAGGAAGAAGAAGGCTGGTACTCCATTGCCTACCGCCAGCGCACAAAACGGCCAGCAGTGACATTCAATGCAGAAAAGAGCACCGGTGAAACCATCCGCTATGTCACTGTTATTTATCCGCAGGAGCAGGTGAAGAAGTCTATGAAAATATCGGCATCCATCAAGAATGCAACTACAGATAGAATGAAAGTAGAAGTAAACGTAAACGGTCGGAAGCGTACACTCAGTTATGAGTTGTAGCCTGTCCGTACATATTATTATAATCTGTTCAAATGAAATCCCTTGATTTACTTTTCCGTATGCAAACGGAAAGTTAAATCAAGGGATTTCAATCTTTTCACTTAAGGATATCTCCGTTTCAACTGTCGCTTTCAGCCTTTGGCGTTAAGCAGCGGTTTGAACTTCTCCAAGGCAAGTTCCAATACTTTTTTAGCCTCCCCCAGCGTTCCATAAAATTCCCCGCCGGAAGCGTTCAAGTGTCCACCACCGTTAAAGAATTCAGCTGCCAACCGGTTGCAAGGGAAACTTCCAACCGAACGCAAGGATACCTTTATCATAGGTTTCTCCGTATCTTCACGCAAGAAACAGGAGAAAACGACGTTCTTGATGCTCAATGGAATGTTCACAAACCCCTCACTGTCTCCGCGAATATAATTGAAATGACTCTGTTCTTTCTTTGTCAGCGTAATCAAAGCTGCACGATGGTCCGGATACACCTTCATCTGCGACAACACATGTCCCATGAGACGCAAGCGGCTCTCGGAATAAGTATTATATACCTTCCGGTAAATATCATCCTTATCAATGCCTTTTGACAACAACTCACTGATTATAAAGTATATTTCACGATTATTGGAGTTGTAGGTGAAACCACCCGTATCGGTCATCATACCGGTATAGATACACTCCGCCCCCGACTTCGTGATATCATCGAAATATCCCATACGGCAAATCAAACGGAAAACAAGCTCCGAAGTGGAAGATATTTCGGGATGGGAAATGATAATTCTGCAGAAGTCTTCCGGGTTCAAATGATGATCGATCAGAATCTTGCGCGCCGGAGACGCCAATACGGCCTCAGCCATAGCATCAATACGGCTGATAGCATTGAAATCCAGACAACATATCACGTCCGCTTCCGCTATCAACTTATCGGCAAACTCTTTATAACGATCATACAAAAGTATGTCTTTACTACCGGGCATCCAACGCAAGAAATCAGGGAAAGCATTGGGGACAATGATGTTCACATCCTTGTCCTGCGTATTGAGGAAATGCCATAATCCCAAAGAGGAACCGATTGCATCTCCATCGGGGCCCACATGAGCAACAATTACAATTTTATCCGCACGCTCCATCCACTTGGCAAAGTGGTCTATCTTAGATTGCTCTATTACTTTTGTCAACATATAGTTTATCTGTTACTTTACGATTTTACGTTCAGAACAAACGGAAAAGTTCCGATTATCCATAACAATTGGAAAGGCAAAAGTACGAAAAAGTTTATGATTTATAATAATATACGGACAGAACCTTTTTCCGAAAGAAGAAGATAAGGAATTCCCAAACTGATGCAATCATCAATCAGCCTGTTCCGATAATAACCGGAAAGAGATGAATCGGCCACTACCGTACCCACGTCAAATAAAGAAGCAAACTCTCTTATGCTTCCTTTATATCCTTGGGACACATGCAGATAGTCAATGGTGACTGTTGCACCCGACACTTTATTGCGCCAACGGTCATCGCACAGCAAACAGATGCGTTTTCCGGCATAAAAGACTATCCGGTTACGAACGGAAATATCCGGAGCCGAATAATCCCCTGCAATAACGGCAGGGCACTCCAGATGCAGGCGATTCCAATAGGGAGAAAGCGCACGCTGCAAATAGGACGTATCGGACAAGCTGTCGGCGCAGACCAGCCATGAACGGGAATTATCCGCCAGGCAATGTACGGAAGGACATCCGCGGACATTATAAAAAACAATACTGCGTCGGGGAGCATCCGCTACGGATGAATACGAATGATAAGCAGCGCCAAGCAGCAAGCCTGACAAAGCAATGTAAACATTCAGCGCCGTACGCCTTGCCCAAACGCGGCAGACCAGCAACAGGCAAAAATAAAACAGAACGACGTCCCACATATCAACCCAAACATGATCAATAGAAGCCCAAGGGAGTTGCTCGATCCAACGGAGCGACAGATTCTGCACCCGAACCAATCCTTCCACCATATCCGCAACAACTTGTTGCAAACCGGGAAAAGGAGTCAGTACAAGCAGTACGACAGCTGCATATACAATCAATGACACCAACGGGATCACCCAAAGGTTAGTCAAAAGAAAATGAGTAGAGAATCGAGAGAAATAGAACATAACCAAAGGCGCCGTCCCTACC
>OLWQ01000468.1_pt1 | contig 17537 bp, 10 predicted proteins | sample 1673981 | NCBI WGS metagenome assembly OLWQ01 (sample SAMEA103958136, study PRJEB25191) | human gut metagenome | reverse complement strand
GGAACTGAAAGCCGCCGTCAAGAAGCTGGCGCAAGAGGTCCTCCATTCTCTACCGGAACTCGCTAAGTCCATGGAATTCCTGCGGCAAAAGCTGTTGATTTTCTGCTATCAGCTTAACCACATCCGCACAGGCAAATCTGTCATTGGAAAATCCGTGGATGCCTGGAATATCAACCTGAACCGATATTCCGAGGTGGTAGACCAAATCAAGGAAACCAAAAGGGAGCGCACAGACCTCCTTGCCGAAAAGAAAGAATTGCCGTTCTGGAATATCCCCAGGAAGAACGAGTTGACCGCCAGAATAGCAGAACTGACGGAATTGCTGGAAGAACTGCAATCCGAAAAGGCGATTCTTCTGGACAATATGGACTGTACGGACGGCAAGGATGTTTCTAAGGTCAGGAAGAAGGTTGCACTGATGGAAGCCAACTTGAAAGAACTGGACGAGCAGGAACAGAAATACTCCGCCGAATTGGAAACCGCCCTTGCCGAATATGCCGAGCTGAAAACACAGGGTGAACAATTCGACCCGGTGGAGCTGCACGACACCCGACAGGAACTGCGCCCTGAAATGGAGCAGACGGCAGTCCAGCGTGTGAAGGAAAAGTATGGCGATAAGTACAGTCACAGGACAATGGATGACAGCAAGCGGGATGTTTCCCGGCATTTGGACGAGTATGCCGAGAGCCAGGAAATCCGGCAAATCCAGCGGGAACGGGAATACCAGCAGCGGCGGCAGAATAAGGCCAAACAAGAAAGAAAAAAGCAGGATGATTGGGAACGCTAACAAACCGGCGGGAGTGTATTTTTACGATGCACTCCCGCTTTTATCTTAGGCAATCATCGAATCAATCTGTTTCCGATCATTGCATTCTGCCCAAATAAAAGCTTTGAGACTCATACCTTGGCGATATTCTCGTTGTGTTTCCATACTAGACGGGAAACGACAGCAATGTAGTCTGTTACTCTCCTTGTTTGCCCATGAATCAGTGGTGGGTGCATATGTCATACAGCAGATGGCAGACCGTTTATTTTCCGTTGGCAACAGGTGCTCAGCTCTGCTTGCGTTCACACAAATGTTACAAGTGTTTTTAATGGGAAACAGTTGCGTTTATGCTATTGATATGGTAAAATTACGTTGCGGATGGTTTAATCCGTCCGACATTTATAAGATTGGAGGTAGTGTCATGTTCCGTTTTATGCAAAAGCAGTCTGGGTTATCTCATTTTGGATTTTGGCCTAGCCCCCATCTATGGACGGGGCAACTCAAAATCTATCATGTGGGCGCATAAGCCAGACTGTTGTTAAGTCGGCTTATGCGCTTTTTGCTGTGTGGTGAATCGAAAGCGTAGTGTTTTTAGATAACACAAGATGGAAATATCACCCATTCACTGTTGAAAGGAGGCACAAGCATGAATAGCATATTTAAGTTGATTACTAATCAGCAAATACCCGAAACGGCAAATGCTTTAGTTCCTGTGATTGGCTATGAGCCTTGGTCATTAAGAGCTCTTGAAAGCATAAAAAGCTCGATTGTAAACGGAGTTCCCACATTGATTCGTGTTCATTCAGCCGCCGACTACCCAATCGAAAATGAAGAACTCTCTCATCGCCTGGATATGGAGTCTCATTGTGTCCTTATTGTTGGGTATAATGACGACAAAGAGGAATTTGATATCGTAGATCCTTGGAACCCCAATTGGGGTGGACAACACGGCGGCGTTGGCAAACTCCCATATGAATCGCTCCATGTAGCATGTGTTAATTGCACTGCTGAAAAAGGAACGCGACTTTCTTTGATTTCACACAAGATTAGGCCAGTGCTTATCGAGGAAAATGCAAGTCTTGCTGTTGATTTGGGCTTTTATGAGCCTTTAGGCTATGTTATCGATAGAAACAATACGAAATTTGAAACATTCAAAGTGACTATTCATTATCTCTTCAATGGAAATGAAAAGCAGCAATCGCAGAGCCTTTCTGGCGAATGGAAGATTGGGGAAAAGGCGATATTTACATTCCCTTTGGAAAAAGAACTGTCGGGAGATATCGATGTCAGAATCGAGGTGCTTGCGACCTTATCAAGTGACAGGCCTTATCAGTACAGGGACAATATCTGTATGGACTTTACGGAGACGGTGAAGATTAACAGAAGTAGTGGTGTGTCGCAGAAGGAAAGCGTTATTTCTTCCATCAATGCAAGTAATTACTAAAACTCGGTATTGGACAATATAGTCCACTGTGAATTGGTGGCATGTGGGTGGATGATTGAAACTCTTCCACCCACATGTTGCCTATCGAAATGTTTTTTGCGTAGACTTCGAATTACAATCAATCGCAAAGAGAAAGGAGCATAATATATATGATCCGAAAAAACATTATTAAAAATAAAAATGACAAACAACGTTATTTCCTTAATGACAGTTGGCGTATAGAAATGCCAGCAGTTGTTAGAACTCCATTTTATGGAAATAATTGTAGTGAATACTTCGGCTATGTCGTTACATACTCTGAGATGGAACAGGCGTATCATTTATTGAAAGTTGATCTGCATAATGGGAAAATACTTTGGAGTATAGATGCTGTCAATGGTGGTTATGGAACACCAACTGTTTTTGGCGACCTTGTTGTTTTCCTAAAAGAGTTTGATGCAGTACAAGCTGTTTCCGCTGAGTCTGGCATTGTAGAATGGGCTGTTCAGGGTGGTCACAGAGTACGAACTACATTAAATGTTATAGACGAAACATTGTGGTTTGGTTCCGGCAGCACCCTTTTAGCCGTAAACAAAAACGGAGAAGTTGTCAAAAAATTACATATTCCCAATTCGTTTATTTACGGTAATATTACGCCGTACAAAGGTGGCATATTATGCACAGGTACGCTCCACAACAATGAAAGGGATTGCTCATGTTCTTATTTATGGCTTATAAATCAAGAAGGAAGCATAATGTATTCTATGGAGTTAGGTAGAAGCCCTGTTATTAGTTCGGATACGTCAGGCATTTGGCTAAAGGATGACTTTGCTTTTGCATCATGCGGACATGACATCATTTGTTTTGATCTAAAAGTAGGAAAAGAACTATGGAGAACAAGGGTTTTTGGGTTTTGTGGACGACATTTTCCTGTCGTTGATAGCCAAAGAGTGTATTATACAACACTAAAGGGTGAGGTTGGTTGTGCTGACATATTAAACGGAAGTATTGTTTGGAGGCAAAAGTTCAGAGAAGGGCTTATTGTTGCGCCACCGTCAATTTACGGGAAGACCCTTTTTGTCTTGGCGGATTGTTCAGTTTTTTTATTAGACAAGGACACGGGGGAAATTTTTCAGCACAAAGTAGTTGGTCACACTCCTTATAGCGCGGTCAGTTTTGGAACTAATAAGGCGTTGATTGGAGCAGGCGAGCCACCAGCAAATGGTCAACTGATTTGTTTTGATGTTGTTTCAGAGGCACATGTATCTTTGCCTATGTATAACGACGTCTACTTTTTGGAAGAAAAAGATTGCAATCTTATGAGCGTGCTTATCGAAACAGGTGGAGAATATACATCTTCGAGTATTGACGTGTCAGTTTTTTCAAAAGATGGGGTGGTCAATGGTAAAAAAATCGGAAATGCCTTTACATATAAATTTAATTTACAAAACAATTGCGTCAGTGGGTTTTATGCAATTCCGGTTTTGCTTGAAAATTTTGGTTTAATTAAAAAAACATGCATTAGTATCTATATTGACAAAAGAGAACAGTTGCCATCTTCCTTTGTACTACATCAATATTTGAAGGTTTCAACAGAGGAGAATATTTTTAGTAGTGGAGCGGCATTGGTGCAAGGACTTATGAAGGTTCATGGGAAGTCCATTTCGCAAAAAGACTTTAGAGATAGGATTAACTATGTAAAAAGAAAAAGCAATTGGAAGGATGCAGACTTCCAAACATGGCGGCTAATTCTCAAAAGAGTCCTTAGTAATTCTGCTGAATCTTTAGATGATTTTATCAGAAGTGAAGAAGGAGGGGAGTTTGAAATATTTTAACCTGATCATTATCCAGAAAAAGGGACACGAAAACAGGCTGGCATATGGCGGCCAAAATTAGAGCAGATCAGCCAGGCCGGGGAGGTTACCAGACAGCCCTGCCTTTGAAGGATTAAGATAGCCTGGTCAGCAGAGATCTCACGGTGTGTGAGAGGACGGTCAGCCTTGCGGTAAGGCTCAGGGTTATAAGATTCGTTCTTCTTGAGGATGTTGTAGATGGCAGTCAGCAACACAAGGGCGACGGCGATGATGGCCTTCTTGTTACCACAGCGCTTCTTCAAAGCTAGATAGCGATTGCGGACTTCTGGGTACTGCTTTGCCCGGATAGCACAGAGCGCACACTGCACCAACAGGGGCTTGATGTATGCCCCAGCCCGGCTGCTCCTGGTGGTTTTCTTTTTTTCCGGCACTTTCATTGTAAGCCCAGCCCAGGAGCAGAAATGCTTCGAGGTGGAAAAAACGGACATATCCACGCCAATTTAAGAGATGATGCCAATAGTGGCAAAGGCTTGGATACCTAGCGCCGTCATAACGAGGTTAAGTTGGGGAAGATATTTCTCAGCGATGGTCAGGATAAGAGAGTCCAGATCGGCCTTGCACAATTCAAGGCTGTCCATGTGGGAACGGATGATGCGGAGTTTTTCGGCCTGTTCCACACACATCTCTCCGTCCGCAGCGGCCTGGATTTTCTCAACTGGTGTTTTGACTCGCTTGTTGAGGAATGGAGCTACATGAAAGGATTCGTTGCTTCCTAGCAGCCGGAGGTAATAGCTGTAGCTGCTTTGCCAAAGCCGTCCGGAAACACGTCATCCAGCTTGATATTGGAGACAGTCAAGCAATTCTGCGCCCGGTTTTCTCTCCCGTGGTGAAATTGGTGAGTTTTCAGCGGTAGCACACCAAATCCCGGAGCTGACGAATATCTGATGGTGGGATAAAGCTGCCAGAAACCAGGTCGTGCTTGAAGATGTCCGCAAACCACTTGGCGTCCTTTTTGTCTGTTTTCTTTCCCCGGATAGCCTTGACGTACTTGGGGTGGGCAAGGACAATATTGCGGGCGTGTTCTAGGATGTTGTAAATAGGGAGCCAATACATCCCGGTAGGCTCCATACACACGTCCTTGCAGTTGTTCTCTCCCAACCAGGTGGCACACCGCCGGAGGTCTCCTGTAAAGGTGCAAAACCGCTTGCCTTTGTAGGTGGTAACGCCCTGCTCGTTGATTGAGGCAATACAGGCTACCAGAAACGATTTGTGGACATCCATTCCACAGCAGATAGGATAAACGATTTTGAGCATAACACATCCCCTCAGTTCGAAGATTTGAGGGAACAGGTAGGGACTGGACACTCACTGAAAGCTTGAAGCAGTCTGTCTCTCCAAAGATAAGTTTACAGGGTTCTACGCCCTACTTATTTGCGCTTGAAAGAGCATCCGGCACACATAATAATTCAGTTCAGCGGATAGCTGTACCCACTCACCCCCCCACATGCTGTGTAGTGTGCCCGTTCCTCTAGCGTATTCTAACAAATTTCGTTTAGCTGCGATAGAGGCACTCCTGTTTCGTATCCCTTTTGTGCCTTGGAGTGCAGCGGAAAGGAATGGTCATAATAATGAAGCAATATTTAAGTGCTCTTATACAAAAAATAGGTCGGTTGAATGTGTCCATATATTTGCTTCTTTTGTCTGTAGGATATGGTTTATACAGCATACTTCCTTATACCTTGCCAAAGATATTTAGCGGCAGTGGGGGATTGCACGTAAACCCTTTTTTCATGGTCCTATCAATTTTATCCTTTTTAGTAGTCCCTATTTTGAATTATCCTAACAACCTTGCTATGCAGAGTGTTAGAAAATATTCAAAGCAGGTTCTCTTTGACGACCTAGTGAAAAAAAAATATATGTATTTTGATGATATGGAAACCGGGAAGATCCAGGATCTTTTTTCCGAATCATCTTTTTGTACACGAAGTTTGCTGTACTCCTGCGTTCAATTTATAATCAAGCATTCCGCTATTATAATAATTAATTCAACTGCTTTTTTTAATTTCCATTTCCTTCTTGGTGTGACTTATATATTATCTTATTCAGTATATTTCTTCATATCCATTGTTCTTTTAAAAAAACAAAATAACAGGATTCATAGTACGCTGTTGTCTGCGTCAGATGTGAATTCTTATTTGATCGATTACTGCCAGAATTTGGACTCTATATACTCATTCCGTTCATATGATAAAGAAAAAGAAAAATATCGTTTCCTTTTGGATAGTGAGCAAAAAAATTACTATGGTCTACAGTTGGCCATAGATAATGCAAAACTGATTCAACACATTGTGTTAGTATTCATTACCTTTTTACAGCTGATTATATTTTCTATTTATTCCACAACGGGAATAGGTAATATCTCATTCTATTTAGGACTTATCTACTCAATATTTAATTTGAGAGATTTTGGTGGAGAATACTTGTCAATGATAGAAATGGTCTCAAGACTAAAAGCTGCGTTAAAACTATTGGGGTACAGCGAAAGTAATGAAAAAGATTGCCATAGAGTTTTTATCAGTGTTCCTACCAATACGGTGATTGCCATGCAGAATGTTGAATTGACGCTTGGTAACAAGAAAATTTTTGATAATGCTAGTTTGTATGTAAATAAAGGCGAGCATATCATCATTCGAGGTGAGAACGGAAGCGGAAAATCGACATTACTTAAAGTTATAGCAAAGATATTAGATATTGACTCTGGGCAGATAACATATGGTCTCCCATCTATCGATGGCATAATGTATGTTTCTCAAAATACAAATTTATTCAATAGGTCAATCTATGAAAATATAATATATCCAATGGACGATGCTAATTTAGAGGAAGTCTATGAGTTGATAAACATATTCGGACTTAATTCGTTGATAACTAGCGAAAACGACTTGTTTCAGAAAAAACCAGGTGATTTTGGAAACAAATTTTCAGGCGGTGAAAAGCAAAAAATTCTAATAATTAGGACATTAATCAATCGTCCGCATATTATCTTATTTGATGAGATTACCTCATCTCTTGACTCAAACTCCACCAAGGTTTTTTATGAAATGCTGAATACGCGATTAAGTAGTAGTACAGTATTGTTTGTCTCGCACGATGATGTCGTTGATAGTGCATTTGACAGAGTCTTAGAGATTGATGAGTTACATGCTTTGTAAAGTGCGTTGTCTTATTATGCCTTATCGTCACCGATTTCTTTTAGCTAAATTGCATCATCAAGAATAGGCAACTTAATGCTGCAAAATTGGAGTCATAAGCACTTAACAACATTGCATATTATTTGCAGAAAAAATCCTTGACAAATCCCATCTCAGAAAAATATCCTGCAAAAGTTTGCAGAAGACCATCACTTTCCCAATCCCTGCTTCTATGTGGATGATGGTTTCTCCGGCGGCAATTTCCAAAGGCCCGCGTTCCAGCAGATGATTTCCGATATGGAGAACGGTGAAATCGGGATCATTATCACCAAGGATCTCAGCCGCCTCGGCAGAAATCAACTCCATACCGGCCTCTACATTGAGGAACGCTTCCCCATGTTCGGCGTTCGCTACATCGCCATCAATGACAATGTGGACACTGACAGCAGCGAGAGCAACGACCTCATGCCGTTCAAAAATTTGTTCAAGAACATAAGCTGTTTGGGAAGGGTATTCTGCTGAATCACTCTTTTTCGACAAAGCGATGCGGTTCAATCGCAAACCGTTTTCATAGAATGTTGTCAGGTATATGCCCGGACTGCGGATGCAGCCGGGTCTTTTCTTTTTCCCATTATACCACACCAACGAAGCGGTAAAAGATTTTAATGTCCTGGTGACGCTGACCGTCTATAACAGAGCGTTCCCCGATCTCGATGTGGTCAATCAGTTCCTCGACGATTTCCCGGTCAAGCTCCTGCACATCCAGATAGCGGCGGATGATACCTGCCCATTGCCGGATATTTTCAACTTCCTGTCGGGCTTTCCGTTCTTCTGCCAAAAGAGCCTCCAACCGTGTCGCCTTTTGGATGCGCTCCTGTTCGCTTTTCTGAATCAGAATAGCAAAGGTATCGCTATTGATCGTGCCGCTGACCTTATCCTCGTAGAGCTTGGCGGTCATGTGTTCCAGCTCTCCAATACGCCGCCGCAGTCGGCTGATTTCCAGTTTGGAATCTTCCTGCTTTGCGGTGCTTTCATAAAGAATCTGCTGTTTCAGCTTGTCCAGCACCTCGTTTTCATCCTGTGTCACCGCCTGACTGTGCGCCCTGATTTCCTTCAGCACCAGCGTTTTCAGCGAGATTTCGTAAATCCGATGCCATGAACAGGCACTGTGTCCGGTGGTGGCAAAATGGGAGCAGATATAGGAAACATACCGCTTGACTGTCCCGTTTTTTCTGCGCTGGGTCTCACGGGTGGCTGCCAGAGGATGCCCGCAGTCCGCACAGACCAGCTTACCGGTGAACAGAGCAGGCAAAGGGGCGGCATGGTTTGCTGCCTGCTGTTTGACTGCCCGGTTCTTTTCCTGAACCGTTTCCCAAAGTTCCCGGTCAATGATTGCTTCGTGTGCATCCTCATGGCAAATCCATTCCATTTCCGGCTTCTGTATCATGGTCTTATCCTTGTAGGAACGGGTGCCGGTGCGGTTCTGCGTGACTATGCCGAGATAAACGGTGTCATTCAGAATGTTTTTCACCGTGGCATAGGTCCAAAGTTTGGAGTATTTGCAGATGCCTTTTTTTCCGTAGTGCAGTTCCCAATACCAGCGGGGAGAAAGGATGCCTTTCTTGTTCAGCGCCGCCGCAATCTTGCCGTAGGCCATGCCTGAATAGCGCATCCGGTAGATCTCCCGCACCACAGCGGCGGCTTCTTCATCCACCACCAGCCGGTGTTTGTCCTCATCACTCTTGCGGTATCCGTAAGGAGCATAGGCGGTCAGGTATTGGCCGCTTTTCTTTTTGGAGTACAGCACTGATTTGATTTTTCCCGACAAGTCTTTCAGATGGTAGTCGTTCATCAGACTGCGGAAGTGCAGCATATCGGTGTTGTCGCCCTCGCTATCCAGACAATCCAGCACAGACACAAACCGGCAGCCAAGGGACGGGAAAATCACATCCGTATAGCGGCCTACCTCTACAAAGTCACGCCCAAGACGGGACAGGTCTTTGACCAGAATCAGGTTAATCAGACCGTGGCGGGCATCCTCCAGCATTTCCAAAAATCCGGGCCGCTGAAAATTCCCGCCGCTGTACCCATCGTCCCGATAGGTCTTGACCTCGATCCAACCATTGAGCATGACAAATTTGGAGAGAATTTCGTGCTGGTTTTCTATGCTGGCGGATTCATCACCGGGGATATAGTTTTTTGCCTTTGCAGAATTGGAGGCATCGTCCACACTCAGGCGGCAGTAGATGCCGACTTTATATTGCTTCTTCAAGGGGCTGCCTCCTTTCTTCCTGTGCCAGCGCCGCGTCCACATTTCCGACGTAGCGGTAGTAAACGCGGAGGTCACAAATCCGCTGTCCGCCCACTTTTTTGGTTTCTCCAACCTCAATGCGGTCCACAAGTTCAAAGAGAATGGATTCATCCAGCTCCGTAATCTCTGTGTACCGGCAGATAATAGCCAGCCAGCGGTTCGCATCCGTGCGGTTTTCCAGGTAGCTTTTGACCTTGTGTTCCAGTTCCGGGATGGCTTCGGCCTTTTCAGCTCGTTCCGCTTCGTATTTGTGCATTAAGGTCTGAAAAACGGTCTGCGGAATGGTTCCGGCGCATTTATCCTCATAGAGATTCTGCATCAGCCGTTCCAGCTCGGAAAGCCGCGCCGTGTATGTTTTCAGCTCCTGTTCGCAGGAGGAAAGGCGGCTTTTAGCTTCCTTATCCTTTAAGCGGATAATCTGCTGGACCAGCTGCTCCGGGTCATATTCCGCAAAACGGGCCTTTTCCCGAATGTCCTCCAATACAAGCTGGCTCAGTACATTCTCATAGATGGTGTGGATGGTGCAGGCCCCCTTGCCGCTGCGGGAGTAGTTCCCACAGATAAAGGAGCTGTACCGCCCCGGCGTCCCGTCTTTATAGGTGAATCGCTCCACCTGATTTCTCATTTTGAAACCGCAGTCCGCACAGTACACAAGGCCGGTGAAGATGCTCCTGTAACCGTCAGCGGAAGAAGATTTCCGCACCTTCTTTTTATCAATGCTGACTACGGTATCCCACAGCTGCTGTGAGATAATCGGTTCATGGGTCCCTTCCACACGAATCCATTCTTCCTCCGGCTTACCCACGAGTTTACGGGATTTATACGACAGCGTTCCGGTCTTTCCCTGAACCATGTTGCCGATGTAAACCTCGCTGCGGACGATATTCTTCACCGTCTGGTCTGCCCATTTGTGGTTGACCCGGCGCGGATCGCTCTGTCCCTTGCGCTGGTAGTACAGCACACCGGGGGACGGGATGCCTTCCTCATTCAGCATAACGGCGATGGCGTGAAACCCTGTTCCGGCTGCCCGCATCTCGAAGATACGGCGCACAATCGGGGCGGTGTCCTCGTCGATCACCAGATGGTGCTTATCCGCTGGGTCCCGCTTATAGCCGTAGGCGGGATAGGTTCCCATGAATTTCCCGTTTTCTGCACAGGCTTTTTTGACTGCTTTGACCTTCTTACTGGTGTCGCGGCTATAAAATTCGTTAAATAAGTTCAAAAAGCACATGACATCGGTGCTGCCATTGGTGCTTTCCGTGTCAATGCCGTTGTTCAGAGCGATAAACCGGCAGCCCAGGGATGGGAATAAGTAATCCGTGTATTGCCCGAACTCAATGTAGTTACGGCCAAAACGGGACAGATCCTTGACCAGAATCACATTGATCCGCTTGGCCTTGGCGTCCTCGATTAGTCGTTTGACCCCAGGACGGTCAAAATTCGTACCTGAATATCCATCGTCGATATAGGTATCAATTTCATTCCAGCCCCGCTGCCGCACATAGTTCTGAAGCAGCAGTTTCTGGTTCTCGATGCTGACGGATTCGCCGTCGCGTTCATCGTCGTTACTCAAACGGCAGTAGATGCCGACGTTGTATGTTTTTGTAGTCATCTTTATTTTACCTCCCGACAATCCAGATTCCATACCTCATGCGGCGTGATGGCTCCACAGGGAGTGTCCCTGTATGAATATCGTAACGGAGAATCCATCGCCGCGCAAGGATGCGGCAAAGCCGGGAGGATAGTGTGACTATGTAGCCGTGTGTGCGGAGCAGCTGGCAGGTGTGGAAACCTCCGACATGGCGCGCCGGACAGCCAGCTGCTCCAAAGTCTTTCCCAGCTCCTTTTCACCCGAAAAAAAGCTGGTCACACGGTAAATGGTTTTCCCGATTTTCACCTCTTTGTAGGAGGTTATAGGGGTATTCCTCTGATCCATATTGACGCACCTCCAGTCAAAAAACCTGTTTCTTCATAAGATATGAGGAAACAGGTTGTCTCAATTCATATAAAGACAAGCAGCCGCACCGATAAAGTTGAGGGGATATGCGAACCTGCTAATCGGTACGGCTGCTGTATTGTAGTTTGGTTATTGCTCGCCACATTTGCCACGCACCCCTGACGATGGGGACATTCCGGTCTCCGCTGGCGCGGCTGTCATAACTCCGCAGCGTCGTTTTACTCGTGCGCCGCAGGGTTCCCCCCAAGTCTTTAGGAGGCCGTGAGGAAGTATCATTATTCCCCCATGCAGTCACCGCGTCCCGAAGTGCCGCCTTCGGGGATCAGGCTGGCGTAGATCGCTCGGAGCAGCCCTGTTTATCACCTCCTGGGGCTGTCCATCTTCGCGGCGCGCCTGATTCGCTCGTACATGGGTTATGTACCGGAAATGCCGTCTATTCAGTTGTCAAGCTGCATGAGAGAGATAGACCCCCTCACTTATTTCCCCGTTGGGAAAGCAGTTTAACAACCGATTTTAGAAAAATTCTTCAAAAATTTTTCTCAGCTTCAACAGTAGCGTCTGTTTTCTCTTATTGACCGACTGCTGCGAAATGTGTAGCATATTCCCGACTTCCTGTTCCGTCTTTTCCTGATAGAAAAGCAGTAAAATCAGATCTCGCTCGTCCTCGCTTAATTTGGAAAGACAGAAGCGTACTTGCTCTGCTTCCAGATGTTCCGCTGCAAGCTGTTCTACGCTTTTTCCGGGTGCGGCAAACTGCTTGTCCTGTTCCAGCAGACGTTCATAGGAATCCTCGCGGCTGGGTAGGAAAGAGGCGGTTTCTTTCTGGAACTTTTCCACTTTCAGATCATAGGAAAAGTATTCCTCTTTCCGTTCGTAGTGCTGATACACACGGTAGACCTGTTCGCTTACCGGCACAGTCTGTCCATCTATGTAAAGATAATAATTCGCCCTTTCTTCACGATTTTTTCTCATAGCCGTTACCTCCGAAAAGTTTGAAAGGTGGATAGGTTTTCAAACTTTCGGAGGGCGGTGAACGGCAGCCGACACAGCGGAACCGTTTATGTCGAACCGTTGGGGAATATGGTTCGGCAGGTGGAGGTTTGTCGGACTTTTTGTGATACTTCCGTCGGTTTTTGTTTTTGTTTTTGAATACAGAAAATGGGGGGTTCTTATCGAAAAAAGGCGTACAAAAATAGGGCGCAAGTGATGGTAAGTTCACTTGCGCCCTGATCGGACTGGATATGTTATTTTGGAAGTCTCCACCTGTTAGCGGTGGAGAAAGGTCAAAAGGGGTATCTACCCATAAGCGGCCTCCCTTGCACCGCTATGGGAATGGGACAAAGCAGTAGAAGTTATATGTCCCGAAAACCGCTTGCGGCATCTATTGTTACTGTTTCAATATACTCCAATGCTGCTTCGTGTCCTTTCCGAATTTGTATTATAGTTACTTTCTCGCGCCATCTGCGCCAACTTCGTAGCCGTCCACTTTGGTGCTGACCGCCATAGAGCCGTCTGCGTAGAAGTAGTACCACTTGCCATCAATCTGCCTCCAGCCTCCGGCAACCATCATCCCGTTGGCCTTGTCCAGCCAGTACCACTTCTGATCGTCGGAGAGCCAGCCCTTCACCGGCTCCCCGTTTCTGTAATAGCTCCACTGACCGCTGTCATTCTGCTGCCAGCCGTTTGCGGACTGCGGGTCAATGACAATCTCCACAAACCGGTGCAGGACAGTAGCCGCCTCGGCGCGGGTGGCGTTGCCCTTCGGGTCAAACAGATTATTCGCCTTGCCGGAGAGAACGCCCGCCTGCTGCATAGCCTTGACCGCATCCTTTGCCCAGGAAGAAATCTGCGCATTATCGGCAAAGGTCACAGCCTCCAGCGTTTTCGGGATGGAATAGCCCATCTTGTCGGCGTAGTTCTTCATAATTACTGCCATCTGCTCACGGGTGATTTTGTTATCCGGGGCGAAAGTGGTAGCACCGGTGCCATTCACAATGCCCTTGCTTGCCGCCCAGTTGACATAGGGAGCGTAGTAGGCGTCGGTTTTCACATCAGTAAATTTCCTGTTTTGGTAATCCGCCGGATTGATTCCTGCCAGCCGTCCCAGAGCAGTAACAAACATTCCCCGTGTCAGGGTGGTGTTCGGGCTGAAGGTGGTTTCACTGGTGCCGGAGAACAGCCCACGGCTGACCGTAAACAGGATGTGTTCCTTGGCCCAATGACCATTGATGTCGGTGAAGTTCGGAACCGGGTTCTTGTAGCCTACGCCGTAGATACTAAAATGCTGTGCTTCAAAAATCACGGCTTTCTGGTCCGCGTCATAGCTGGACTTGGTGAGCCATTGTACCTTGCCATTTCCGTCCACATAAGCTGCATACAGGTTTCCGGCCTGTTCGTTTGCCGCCGGGGTATAGGGCAGTTTGACGGAAATCGTCTTGCCCTGCCAATCAGTGAGGGGCGCTTCCTTGCCATCAACCAGAGAGAACTCATAAACTGGTCTTGTTCCAATCGCCGCTTTCGCCTCAGCGGAAGTGACCGCTGCTTTGGAAACCCGCAGAATCAGATCCCCGCCCTTGGACTGGGCATTCAGCATCTTCAAGGTATCCAATGTAAATCCGAAAGAAGGCAGGCCGTTTGTAGCAATCTCAAACCGGCGTACTTTCGCCGTCATCAGCTTGTCCAGCGTCTGTGCCTTGATGGTGATGGAAAGATTCTTTGCATTCGCCGCGTTCTGGATGGGAACCGTTACGGCAATGCCGTTGGCGGTGGTTCCATTTTTCTTCGCGTCAGCGGTGGCCTTGTTGATTGCGTCCTGTACGGCGTTGCCGTCAATGCTGGTATTTCCGTTTTTATCCGGTTTCACCGGTTTGGTCTGGCTGGTGGTAGGGATTTCCGGTTTGGTCTGATCCGGACGCTCTACAACCGTGGAGCCGCTGGAATCGCCGTTATCGGAAGAAGAACCACTACCGGAGGACGAGCCACCGCCGGAGGAAGAACTGCCGCCGCCGGAGCTGCTGCCCCCGCCGCTACTGGTATTCCCGCCGCCATTGCCGCCTCCGGTATTACCGCCAGTGTTGCCCCCGCTGGGCTTGGTTGTGGCGGTCAGAGAGAGGGTAGCTGTGGCCTCGTTGTAGTCCGCATCGGCGGCCTTGATCGCTTTGATTTGAATTTCGCCGATGCCAGTTACCGTAACCTTACCGTTGGCATCCACTGTGGCGGGGCCGCTGATGATCTCCCATGTGACTGTCCCTGTACCGGAACCGCCGGTGGTCGTCAAGGTAAAGGTGTCCCCGTTGTAGACGGTAGTGGGCTTGCCGGTGATGGAAAGAGCCGCCTGCTCTGCCTTACCCACGGTAAGTGCATCGGTTTTGGCCGTTTTTCCGCCATAGCTGATGGTGACAGTTTTTCCGCTATGCCCGGTAACGGTCAGCACCGTGCCCTGGGCGGGATCGGCGGTCAGCTTGTTGGCGTCCCAGCCAATGGTTTTGCTGGTGTTGTCGCTATAGCTTACCTGCACCGACAGACCGCTCAAGTCCAGCTTCTGTCCGCTGGTGTAGGACAGTTTATTCGGCTGCTTGGAAATTATAATTGTACGCACAGTCTTTTCAGGAGTTGTGATTGCCACACCCTTGCTGATGGTTTCTGTATAGTTTGCAGTTGCTGTTGCTTTTGCAAAGAAGTAGTAGGTGGTGCCAGCTTTTAAGCCGGTGAATTCACGCTCCGTCTGCCAATTTGTAGGGGTTTCATCTGTGGTGCTGTATCCGTAAGTAATCGTTGCCCCGGTATCGCTTGGGTTTACCACAGCCTCGTCCAAGGTAATCTTCGTGAGGCTGTCCGCTTTTCCGGCAAGGGTGATCTGGTAAGAGGCAGGCGTTACCTTTACGGTCAGGTTTTGCTGTACCGCATTGTAGTTGCCGCTGTTGTCCTGGGTGTAGGTAGCGAGGAAGGTGTTCTCTCCTACATTGCCAACCAAAGTTTCGGGAGCATCCCAAGCCCAGCCGTCTGTCAGAGGTACATCCTTCAGCGTGTCGCCATAAGTGGCGGTCAGACCGGTAGGAGGCGTGTAGTTCGGTTGGGCCTTGTTGATGGTAAATGTCCCTGTGGCGGTGGCTGTGTAATTGCCCTTACCGGTGGCGGTCACTGTGACCGTTCCGGCATTGGTGAGGTTTCCGTCCCCGCCGTTGCTGTTGGAATAGGAGAGGGTGTAGTCTGTGCTTGCACTCAGGGTCTTACTGTCCAGCGTCACCGTCACAGTGGGATCTTTGGAGGTTCCGTCATAGGTAAACGGCCCGCCGCTGACCTCCACCTTGGCGTCGTTCAGCGAGGCCAGAGCGATGGTAAATTTCCCACTGGCCGAACCGGTGTAGTTTCCACCTGCCTTCGCGGTCACAGTTGCAGTCGCCTGCCCAGCGTTCATATTGTCGCTGGCGCTGATGGTGTACTGATCGCTGGGGACGGTCTTGCCGCCCAGCGTGACAACCACATCATCAGCGGTTGGGGTCTGCGCCTGGCCAGTGTAGGTATAGGTGCCGTTTACTTTCACTGTCGCGTCGTTCAGCTGGGCCGGAGCGATGGTAAAGTTCCCCGTTTTTGTGCCGATATAGTTGCCTGTACCGGTGACAGTTACGGTACCATTGAAGAAGTGGAACAGGCTCTCGAAAACCTCTGTCCCGGTAAGCAGTGCCTGTTTGTCCTCGGTCAAGGCTTGGTAGGCTTCGTATGCCGCCTGCAAATCGGCGTAAACTGCGTTCTGTTCATCTTTTGTCATGGTCGTCAACTTGTCCGTTGCGGGTAGGGCGTCGATCAGCTTTTGCACGTCCCCTGCGGAAAGCTGCGCCGCATTAGCGGGGGTGGCCGTTTCCGGCTCGTCCTTTGCGCCGCATATCTTGCAGATATAGCCGCAGGGCGTCCCCTCAGTGGCCGGGACATAGCCGCAAGCCTCGTCATGTTCGTGTTTGCAGTCTAATTCTTTTTTGATACAGCCGGTGTCCTCGCTGCACTCGTGGGTGCAGTTTACCGGCTCCTGATTTTCCGCATCGGACGGGCTGGCTGTGTTATCCGACACGCTTTCTGCCGGGTAGCAGTCCGCCGTATGCTTGTGGACGCAGCTTGTCACAAGGGTATAGCAGTCCTCGGTGTGTTCGTGATTGCAGGGTGTCCCCTCGATGCCCTCGGTATAGCCGCAGTCGGCGTTGTGTTCTGTGTGGTGTTCGCATAAGCCGCCTACATTTTGATCTGAACTTTCCACCGCCAGTACATTTACCGGCAAAGTGGAGCATACCATCGCGCCCGCCATCAGCAGAGCAGCGATCCGTTTCTTTAATTTCATAGTCATCCTCCTGTTCCTGTGCTGGTCTATCAAAAAATGCAAAAAGGAAGCGGTTATCCATCCGGCCGGAATGGACAACTGCTTCCTCTGTTATAGCGATATGCGGACAGCACAAAAACAGGCAGATTTAACTCTGTCTGTCTGTCTGTCTGTCTGTCTGTCTGTCTGTCGTAAGTATATTGTTCAACGGCATAGTTTGTCAACCCCCTTTTTCCGCAAAAAAGCGCATAATTTCCCCTTCCCCTGTATTTTACGATACGGCGTTTTGGATGTCAATAGGTTTGGAGTGAATGAAGTGTGATACGGCGTGAATGAACGGAATTAGTTTGCGTTGACCGGGTCGTGAGCTGCAATTATATCTACCGGGAGCTGAAAGAGAGATTGCCGGAAGTGTTTTACCCGCTGCGGCGGGGCTATCTTGTGAACACGCTGTATATTGTCGCCCTGCGGCGGTTTGAAGCGGAGCTGATTTCGGGCATCTCCATTCCCATTCCCGCTTTGACTTATACCCAGGTCAAGCGGGATTTACAGGAGCTGATCGAGAAAAAATAGCGGACGGAAAGCGGGCGGAAACGCATACATCCATGCAAAGATGCAAAAGGGGCAAGCAATGCCTGTGTTAATACACACAGGCCCGCAGAGAAGAAAATCCCTCCGTGATTTTCCTCTCCGCTTGCTTGTTGAGGGCAGCGCCCCCAAGCCCCTTTGAACACAGAATTTCATTCTGTGGCTGCGCGTTCTGCGAA
>OLWQ01000451.1_pt1 | contig 17979 bp, 15 predicted proteins | sample 1673981 | NCBI WGS metagenome assembly OLWQ01 (sample SAMEA103958136, study PRJEB25191) | human gut metagenome | reverse complement strand
CAGGGCCTTGAGTTTCTGCGTGGCGTCCACGGAGTTGGAGATCAGCTCACGCAGGAAGATTTCGTGGTCCGAATAGAGGAACTTTTTGATAACGGGGAAGATATTCTCGGTGGTAACCCCGATTTTTCCGTTTTTCATCGTATTATGGTATTTTTTTAATTGAATTATTTATCGTTTTTTGATACAGCGGACTATGGTTGCCGCTGCCGAAGAGAGCCATTCTCTCGCATGGATTCAACAAACGGTGTGCCACCTCCTCCGATATGACATTCTGTCATACGCTTCCTGACAAAATAAAGGCGGCAGGGAATCCTCCCCGCCGCCGTACGTGTTTCGTCGGCTCGTCTGCCGAAAGTATTAGAGCAATTTTTCGAGTTTCTTTACCAGGTCGGCTTTCGTGCAGGCACCCACCTGTTTGTCCACGACCTGTCCGCCCTTGATGAACACGATCGTCGGAATGTTGCGGACCATGAACTTGCCCACGATGTCGTCGTTGTTATCCACGTCGCACTTGCCGATGACCGCACGGCCTTCGTATTCGCCGGCCAGCTCGTCGATGATCGGGCTGATCATGCGGCAGGGACCGCACCATTCCGCCCAAAAGTCGATGACTACCGGAAGCTGGGATGCGGAGATCTCCTCGAAATTGTCTTTTGTGATTGCTAATGCCATAATTTTTTAGATGTTTTGATTATAAATTAAACGATAGTATATTTGATTTCATTGTCCTCGAGGAACGAAACGAGGTTCGACGTGAGGCTCACCTTGTGCCGTTTGGAGAACATATTCACACTCACCTGCGCATCCCGGTCATAGACATTCACCCGCAGCGTGGTCGATCCTTCGGACTCTTTGATGCGGTGCGTCAGCTCCTCGATCATTTCACGCGTGATGTCTTCGATCGCCAATTGGATATACATCTCCTTAATCATCGTGTCGCGCATTTCGGAGAGCTGTACCATCGAAGTAATCTTGAATTCCAGCTCCTTGTCGTTGTAGGGCTTGGGTTGGACCTTGCCCCGGATGAAGAGGAAATAGTCGTTGAACAGGTATTTGCGGAAATTTTCGTAGTCCTTGCTGAAAAGCGCAAATTCGTGCGTGCCGTTGTAGTCTTCAAGCGTGAATTTTCCCCAGGGTTTGCCCGTCTTGGTAACGAGGTTCTGCGTGGCGATCACCATCCCCGCCACGGCAATCTCCTGTCCGCGCAGGGATTCCAGGTTGTCAAGATCCGAAAGCTGCGTCTTGCACATATTGCGGATAATCACCGCATAATCGTCCAGCGGGTGAGCCGAGAGGTAGAGTCCGATCATCTCGCGCTCCTTGCCCAGCGTTTCGAGCGTGCTCCAGTCCTGACAGGCCGGAATCACGGGATGCTGAATATCCACGACCCCTTCGCCGCCTCCGAAAAGGCTTTGCTGGGCATTGTCTTTCTCGCTTTGGAACCGCTGCCCGTAGCGTACCAGTTGCTCGATGAAGGTCGTCGAACTGGAGTCGCGCAGATCGGTGCCGAAGAATTTGCAGCGGTGGAACCCGGAGATCGAGTCGAAGCCGCCCGCATAGGCGATGTTTTCGAGGCATTTGCGGTTTACGGCCGTATAATTCACCCGTTCGAAGAAATCGTATATGTCCTTGAATTTGCCGTTCTTGTTCCGCTCCGCGACGATGCTCTCCACAGCCGCCTCGCCGACGCCTTTCACCGCAGCCAGGCCGAACCGCACGTCGCCCTCCTTGTTCGAGGAGAAGTTGTTGAGCGATTCGTTGATATCGGGCCCGAGCACCCGGATACCCATGCGCTTGCACTCGTTCATGTAGAGCGTAATCTGCTTGATGTCCGAAAGGTTGCGGCTGAGCAGCGCGGCCATGAATTCGGAAGGGTAGTGCGCCTTCAGATAGCCCGTCTGATAGGCGATGTAAGCGTAGCAGGTCGAGTGCGACTTGTTGAAGGCATAGGATGCGAACGCCTCCCAGTCGCCCCAGATCTTGTCGCAGATCTTCTCGTCGTGCCCGCGCTCCTTACAGCCGTTGATGAACTTGGGCTTCATCTTGTCCAGCACGTCGCGCTTCTTCTTACCCATGGCCTTACGCAGCGTGTCGGCCTCGCCGCCCGTGAACCCGGCGAGCTTCTGCGACAGCAACATGACCTGCTCCTGGTAGACCGTGATGCCGTAGGTGTCGCTCAGGTACTCCTCCATGTCGGCGATCTCGTAGGTCACCGGCTCCTGCCCGTGCTTGCGGGCGATGAAGTTGGGAATGTACTCCATCGGTCCCGGGCGGTAGAGGGCGTTCATGGCGATCAGGTCCTCGAAGCGGTTGGGCTTCAGGTTGCGCAGGTGCTTTTTCATGCCGGGGGACTCGAACTGGAACAGGCCGGTCGTATCGCCACGGCTGAAAACCTCGTAGGTCGGGGCGTCGTCCAGCGGAATGTTGTCGATATCTACATCGATGCCGTGCACGTTTTTGACGTTGGTTACGGCATCCTTGATGATCGAGAGGGTGCGCAGTCCCAGGAAGTCCATTTTGATCAGGCCGACGCTCTCGACCTCTTTGCCCTCGAACTCCACGACGTTCAGATCGGCGTCCTTGGCGATAGCCATCGGAGCGAAATTCTCCAGGTCGTCCTGCCCGATGATTACGCCGCAGGCATGCACACCGGTCTGCCGAATCGAGCCTTCGAGCTTTTCGGCGTATTTGAGCGTATTGCGGATCAACTGGTTCGGGGATTCCCGTTCGGCGGCCAGTTCCGGCGACTCCTTGTAGCAGAAGTCGAAAGGCGTTTCTCCGGCCTTCTTGTCGGGCGTAACCTTGTCGGGTACCAGTTTGGCCAGCCGGTCGCTCTCCGAGAGGGCCAGCTTCTGCACGCGGGCCACGTCGCGGATCGCCAGCTTGGGCGCCATCGTACCGAACGTCACGATCTGGGCCACGCGTTTCTGCCCGTACTTGTGCACGCAGTAATGCAGCACGTCGTCGCGGCCGTCCTCGTCGAAATCGACATCGACATCCGGCAGGGAGATACGCTCGGGATTCAGGAAACGCTCGAACAGCAGGTCGTATTTCAGCGGATCTATGTTGGTAATTTTCAGACAGTAGGCCACGACCGATCCGGCTGCCGAACCACGGCCCGGTCCGACCGACACGCCCATTTCGCGAGCCGCGCGGATATAGTCCCATACGATGAGGAAGTAACCCGGGAATCCCATCCATTCGATCGTACTCAATTCGTACCGGATGCGTTTCTCGACCTCTTCGCTCAATTCGGCGCCATAGCGCAGGTGGGCTCCTTTGTAGGTCAGGTCTTTCAGGTAGCAGAACTGTTTGGCCGTCATCAGCTTTTCGCTGCGCTCCTTGCTCTCCTCCGCCCAGGCATCGAGTTCTTCGACGCTGTGGCAGGCATCGATTCGCGCCAGCTCTTCCTGATCTTCGATCTTCTTGACGAGCGATTCGCGCAACTCCTCGAAAGGCATGTGGAACTCCGGCGGCGGAGGGAAGTTGGGCATCAGAGGCGCATGGGTGAGTTTGTACTCCTCGACCTTGTCGGCGATCTCGAGCGTGGTGGCGAGTGCTTCGGGATGGTCGGGGAAGAGCTGCGCCATCTCTTCGGGCGATTTCAGATACTCCTGGAACGTATAGCGCATCCGATTGGGATCGTCCAGGTCGCGGCCGGTATTGAGGCAGATCAGATGATCGTGCGCCACGGCGTCTTCGGCCAGAATGAAATGCACGTCGTTCGAGCAGATGTATTTGACTCCGCATTTGGCCGACAGCTCCAGCAGGGCCTTATTGACCAGTAACTGATTCTCGTACACGTCGGCGTCCTTGCGCGGATCGCCCGACGGATGGAGCTGCAACTCCAGGTAATAGTCGTCCCCGAAGACGCTTTTGAACCAGCGCACGACCTGTTCAGCCTCCTCCATGTCGTTGCGCATGATGGCCTGGGGAACTTCGCCGCCCAGACATGCCGAGCAGCAGATCAATCCCTCGTGGTATTGTTCCAGCAGTTTCTTGTCGATACGGGGCTTGTAATAGAATCCTTCGGTAAAGGAGTAGGATACGATCTTGCAGAGATTGTGGTAACCCGTTAGGTTTTTGGCCAGCAGAATCAGGTGATCGCCCGCCTTCTCGTCCTTGTCCTTTTCGAAGCGGTTGCGCACGACGTAGGTTTCACACCCCAAAATAGGTTTGATGCCCGCATCGGTGGCGACGTCGTGGAAGTTCTTGACGCCGTACATATTGCCGTGGTCGGTGATGGCCAGAGCCTTCATACCGAGGGCTTTGGCTCGTTTGATGAGCGGCGATATGGCCGCTGCGCCGTCCAAGATGGAATATTGCGTATGTACGTGTAAATGGACGAAATCCGGCATAATTCGAAAATTTATGGTTTTGGGCCATCCTTTGCGAAGGTACGAAAAAGTCGCGGGCAGAAGCAAATTTATCTGCGTCTTGCCGATGCTTAAGGCGAAGTCAAAGGTAATGAAAAAATATGAAAGAATTTCCGTATTTCCAAGTAAAAATTGCCCGAACGATTCTACGTTGTTGAAAATGACGGGATAGGAAATATGTGGCAAAAATCTTGCAGCATTCCGAAAAAAAACGTATCTTGTTGATAGCCGGATTTATCCGGTCCTGCATCGCCCGTTTTCGCCGGGTACGAACGGAGTTCGGAACCGGGAGCACGGAAGTTCGAAGAACCGAAAAACGACGGGATGCAAAGATTTAATAAAAAATGTGGACCTCGTTGGAAATACGGTACTCCGAGTACCCGCATTTTAGGAAAGGTCTGAATTTTAATGCGGCCAGAGGATGCGAATAAATGTCCTTCGGATTCGATGCTGCGATTGTCAAACTGTTACATCGAAAGATATAATGGCCGAATAAATATATCACCTAAACAGCGATGATTATGAAAGATGAAAAATTAGTCGTGTTGAGAGAGTGGAACTCTGTCACCGAAGCCGAAATGGCCAAATCGATTCTGGACGGAGCCGGAATTTTTTCGACGATCCGCAACGAATATATGTCGGCGATCTATCCCATCGGCACGATGCCGGCACAGCTCGTGGTCAAGGAGGAAGATGCGAAGCGGGCTGCCGAATTGCTCGACAAAATGCCGTAATTTATTATTTTGCAGCTATTCAAGGAGTTCGGGAAGCTCTTAAAGAAGCCCCCGAATTCCTTATGAACGGCTCGGAACAACCTCTGTTGCTTGCGACTTTCGAACGGTTCGGAGAAGGGGCGAAACTGCGTACCGAAAACGTCGATTCATAGCTTCAGGTCCGGAGAACGAAGTCGTCGGAAATGAAGCCGGCTTCGATAAGATCGGTCGAGCCGTGTCGGAGGATCCCTTATCGGTTCCATATGGCCCAGGCAGCTTCCGCCTGCCCTACGAGCATGTCGAGTCCGTTGCACGTGTGTGCTCCCCGTTGCGCTCCGTATTGCAGAAACAGCGTTTCGGCCGGGTTGTAGATCAGGTCGAAAAGATAGTGGGAGGGCGTGACGAAAGCGTACGGAATGCGGGGCGCCTCTTCGACATTCGGATGCATCCCGACTGGGGAGGCATTGATAATGAGCCGATGCGAACCGATTACTTCATCCGATACTTCGTCGTACGTATAATTTCCCGTTGCCGGATTCCGCGATACTAGATCGAACGGAATTTCCATCTGTGCCAATACATATTGCACGGCTTGCGACGCCCCGCCCGTGCCCAGTACCAATGCCCGTTCGGGACGCTCCCCGCCGAGAAATGTTTCGAGGGAGGCGCGAAGTCCCGTCACATCCGTATTATAACCCGTCAGACGTCTGCCTTCGCAGCGCACGCAATTGACGGCCCCGATCATCCGGGTTTCCGGCGAAAGATCGTCCAGATAGGGTATGATCTGTTGTTTATAGGGAATCGTGACATTGAATCCCCGCAGTTCGGGCTGCGCTTCCAGCAAAGCGGGCAACTCCTCGATCGTTTTCAATTCGTAAAGGTCGTACCGGCAATCCGCAATGCCTTCGCGTGCGAATTTATCGGCGAAATACCGGGCTGAAAACGAGTGTCCCAGCGGGTAGCCTATCAGACCGTAGCGTTTCATAAGGTTTTAGTTTTGGGGAGCGGAGATTTTTTGAGCGACCCGCTTGCCGATGAATTCGATGACATAGATCAGAAGAAATCCTGCCAGCGCCAGTGCTACGGCCTGCCACAAGTGGGCATCGGTCTGACCGATCGCCTCGAAATGTCCCGGTGTAATGTTTTGTTCCACCAACGGGTGAACGGCACCCTGGGCATCCGTATAAGTTTCCACGACCTCTTTCCAGGGCCAGACTTTATTGAGCGATCCGACCATGAAACCCATGAGCAGGGAGATCGTCAGGTCGTGATGCTTGCGCAGCAGCCACGAAAGCAGGTGCGAAAAACTGATGATGCCGGCGACGGCTCCGACTGCGAAAAGCAGCAGGACACCCAGCCGGAATTCGCTGACAGCCTGTAAAATGTATTGGTATTTTCCCAGCAGCAGCAGGATGAAGGCGCCTGAAATTCCCGGAAGAATCATCGCGCAGATGGCAACAGCTCCCGAAAGCATGATAAACCACCAGTCGTTGGGCGTTTGCGTCGGGGAGGCGATCGTGATCCAGAATGCCAGCGCGGTGCCGACAAGCAGTCCCAGCAGCGAAGTGAGGTTCCACTTCCGAATATCCCGGGCGACGAAAGCCGCCGAAGCGACGATCAGTCCTAAAAAGAAGGACCAGATTTCGATCGGGTGATGCGCCAGCAGGTAAGTCATCAACCGTGCCAGCGAAAAGATGGCGATACCGATACCCAGCAGTACGGAGAAGAGGAAACTGCCGTTGATGTGGCGCCAGAATTTCCTGAATTCGAACCGGCCGAGCAATTTCAACGCAGTCGGATTAAAACTTTTGATCGACTCGATCAGTTCGCTGTAAATTCCCGAAATAAAGGCGATCGTCCCGCCCGATACTCCCGGGACAACATCCGCCATTCCCATTGCGCAGCCTTTCAGCGCCAACAGCACGTATCTGAACATAATCCGCTCTAATAAAAAGTTAGGCAATTCATCTTTCAATGTACCTTTTGACAATTCCGAGAGGTGTCTATTCGCTGTTCCCGGTTGTATCGGTAATGCTCCTGCCCACAGATCCCTTCCCGGAAAGGACTTAAGGCGCTTTACTCCCAAAGAGGTACACTAAAGTATATAATCACGAAAAGTTATCTCGTTCGTCGAAAACACGACGTTTCGCAAAAACGGCATTATAATAACATCGCATAGGTATTGCCGTTTCCGGCGATGTTTTGCTTGTGCAAAGATAGTATATGCGGGAAACATCGCAAGATTTTTTCGGGATAAAACCCTGAAAAAATCCATCCCGAACGAAGATTTAATAATTCGTTAATAATACCGTTCGAGGATTCCGCCTCCGACGACCCGTTCCCCTCGGTACAAAACGACGGGCTGCCCGGCGGCCGGGGCCCACGCGGGATCCTCCAGTTCGATCCGAATCCCCGAAGCGGCAGGGAAGACCGCTGCGTATCCCTCGGGGTTGCGGCCGATGCCCCGGATCACCGCACGGATATCGCGGGCACCGAATACCTCGTCGCTCTCTATCAGGCGACATTCCCCGACTTCCAGCGTACGATGCAACAACAGCTTCTCTTCTCCGGCTACGATCCGGTTTGCCGCCGTGTCGATAGCGACCACCGCCCAGCCCGGCGGCAGGTCGAGGCCCTTTTTCTGGCCGATGGTGTAGAGGGCCGCCCCGTCGTGCGTGCCGAGCCGATGTCCGGCAGAGTCGATGATGGGGCCGGGCCGGAGCGCTTCCGTTTTATCCCGGCTTCGCAGGAAGTCGCGGCACGGGCGTCCCTCGAGAAAACAGACGCCCATACTCTCCCGACGGTCGGCGAGTTCTTCGACGATATTTCGTTTGATGACCGTTCCCATCGGAGTCAGCACCCGATCGAGGATCTCCTGCGGCAAGTCCCACAGGTAGTAGGACTGGTCCTTGCGGTTGTCGGCCGCACGGGTGACGTATCGTTTGCCGCCTGCGGAGGTAATGCGGAAATAGTGTCCCGTAGCGATGTGGCGAATCCCCAGTGCGTCGGCCTCTGCCGCAAGGCAGGGCCATTTGATCCGACTGTTGCAGCGCGTGCACGGAGCCGGGGTACACCCCCGGAAGTAACTGTCGGTAAAATAGTCCACCACCTCCCGTTCGAACCGCTCCCGCACCGACCGCATTCGCCAAGGAATACCGAGTGCTCCGGCACGCAGACGCGCCTTTTCCAACAATGCGGAATCGCCTCTCATGTCGAGCGTCAGAGCCGTTACATGATATCCGGCCGCCTGCAACAATCCGACGGCGGCGAAGCTGTCTATTCCGCCGCTGAAACCCAACAATACCCGATTATCCTTCATAAACTCCTGTCTTCATGAGAACCGGCTGCCGAAATTTCGGCAGCCGGTTCTGTCAAGCATATTCTTCCGGCTTCGGGTGTTCTTCTTCGAAGAATTCCGGTTTTTCCCGTTTAATGAACCCGATCACCTCTTCCAAGCCTTCGAGGAATTTGGAAAAATCCTCTTTGTAAAGGAATATTTTATGCCGGTCGTAACTGACCGTTCCATCCGGCGCCGTTTTCTTCCGGCTCTCCGTAATGGTAAGAAAATAATCGTTCGCACGCGTAGCGCGCACGTCCAGAAAATAGGTCCGCCGGCCGGCTTTTACGACTTTCGACAGGATCTGTTCGCCGAAATCTTCTCCGTCCGTGCGGAAGGTATTCAGAGCAGCCATACAAGGTAATATTTTGAGGGTTATTCGTTTGTTCCATACGTAAATATAAAACAAATTTCGTTTTCCTGCAAATTCTTGTCCGTGATTATATACTCTTTGGGCGTGCAGCGATTCAAACCCCTTCCGGGAAGGGAATTTCGGGGCAGGCCGAATTATAAACTCAATTACGAGTCGTGAATACGCGACTCTCGGAAATAACGTGATGCAACCGCTTATTGCCGCTCATGCTGCGCTTCCAGGAGCGGCAGCCCCTCTGCCTCCCAGTTTTTCAGCAAATTGAGCGCCCGGATGAAGTCGGCATCATCCCTTGCGTGCAATATCCGCAGCAGAGCTTCCCGGTCGAAAAGCCGCTCTGCCAGCAATGCTTTGAGCAGGCGCCTGGTCCCCGCTTCGACATCGGAATCTTCCGCCGGAGGTGTTACGCCCTGTTCCAGTCCCAGTCCGATCAACTCCTCATACATTTCATCGGGAACTTCGAACCGCTCCTCGAACGATGCGAACTCCGGATAATCCCGTTCCAGGGCTGTCCGGTTGCGGTCCAGGTAGCGCTGCATAAATTCAGGAAAGATATTTTTCCGCAGCAGGGCGTTCAGATAAGATGCCTGCACCGTATCCTGTATTACGCACACGTCGGGCGCTATGCCTCCGCCGCCGTAAACTGTCCGGCCCGTGCGGAGTGTCCGGTAGGCCGGCGACGGAATCGTGTCGGGCAGCGGATGAGTTCGGTAAGCCGTGCGATCCCCGCCTTTGACGTAAGGACGTTGAATTTCCCGGCCCGGGCGACGACCAGACGCAGGGCCGACCCGTCCGGAAGCAGATATTGGCGCTGCACCAACCCTTTTCCGAAGCTGCGGCGCCCGACGATTACCGCGCGGTCCCAGTCCTGCAGCGCTCCGCTCACGATTTCACTGGCCGACGCCGACCGTTCGTCGATCAGGACGATGAGCCGCCCTTCGGCCGGAAATACCGGATTCCGGCGGGCGGAATGGACTACGGACGGTACGCTGCGGCCTTCGGTCGAAACGATCCGCGAGCCTTTGGGCAGGAAAAAGCCGGACAAAGCGATCGCCTGATCCAACAGTCCTCCGCCATTGCCCCGAAGATCGAGAATCAACTCCTTCGGACGGTCCAGCTCTTCGTAAGCCCGCTGCACCTCCCGCATGGTGGTCTGACCGAAACGGATCAGTTTGATGTATCCCACCGCAGAATCGACGCGGTAGGCCAGCTCGACGGAGGGGAGAGGTATTTCCCGTCGGACGATTTCGTACAGAATCGGTTGGCAGACTCCTCGTCGAATCACTAGGATTTTTACTTTCGATCCGGCATCTCCCCGCATGACGGAGATGAGCTCGGAGGCCGGGATCTCCTTCACGGTGCGTCCGTCCACCCGGACGATCCGGTCGTCGGGACGGATGCCTGCTTCTTCGGCGGCCCCTCCCGACAGGAGGGAGGTTACGACCAGCGAATCACGGATCCATTGGGTCTGAATGCCTATTCCTCCGAACTTACCCCGATAGAGGCTCCAGAATTCAGCCATCTCCGCAGCCGAGGCATATTCGGTATGGGGATCGAGTTGCTGTACCATGCTGCGGATCGCCTCCTCGACCAGCGGCGCCATATCGACCGAATCGACATACATCTTGCGGATATATTCGTAAGACCGCTCCAGCTTGGCGAGCGACCGTCGCTGTGCCCGGTCGGGCCGGGAAACGGCGATATCGGCCGTCCGGAACGATGATAATCCCGCCACGGCCAGCAACAGCCCGAAAAACCACATGCTCCGCTTCATATCGAATTACATGATTGCATATTTTTCCGTCCGGCGTCCTCCCAAGCAGGTACCGCGAAACACCGGGAAATGATTTCCGACTGCGAGCAGGGAGGAAAGGCGTGAACCCCGTCTTCTTTCCGGCGATTCGGTAGAGCCATAGATACCGCCTCGGATGCACCCACATTCGGAACGGGGCGTATCCGCCGATAACTCTGCTCTCTCAACTACCGCCGGGGCGGCTATTCCGCGTCCGCTCGGACAGGCGCTTCGGATTATCTATAACTAATTATCTAACGGAGTGCTTCGGCCAGTCGGGTGAACGGCACCTGGGTCTGTTCGCCGGAGGTCATATCCTTGATCGTCGCCACCCGTTCTTCCAGTTCCCGGCTGCCGACGATTACCACGCAGGGGATTCCCCGGCGATTGGCATACTCCATCTGTTTTTTCATCTTTCCGTTTTCGGGATATATCTCCGCCGGAATACCTGCGGCACGCACCTCCTGCAACAGTTTCAGCGAGGCATGCTCTTCCGCTTCGCCCAGATTGGCGAACATCACCCGGGCCGCACAGCCCAGATCGGCCGGGAAGAGTCCGAGGCCGGTCATCACGTCGTAGATGCGGTCCGCACCGAACGAAATGCCGACACCCGACATGTTCGGCATTCCGAAGATGCCCGTCAGGTCGTCGTAGCGTCCGCCGCCGCAGATCGACCCGATGGCGAAATCGAGCGCCTTGACTTCGAAAATCGCTCCCGTATAATAATTGAGCCCCCGGGCCAGCGAGAAGTCGAGCTCGATCGGCAGCTCCACCCCCAGCCGGTTCACGTACCCGAAGATCGTTTCCATCTCGGAAATGCCTTCCAGTCCGACAGCCGAGGAGCCGATGACATCTCGCAACACAGCCAGTTTCCGTTCATTATCGCCTGTCAATTCGAGTATCGGTTGCAGCTTTTCGATCGCATCGGAGCCGATGCCGCGTTCCGTCAATTCAGCCTTGACAGCCTCCAATCCGATCTTTTCCAGCTTGTCGATGGCGACCGTAATGTCGATCATCTTGTCCGCATGTCCGATGGTTTCAGCAATGCCGTACAGAATCTTGCGGTTGTTTACCTTCAGCGATACGTTAATTCCGAGCGTCCGGAAAACCCGTTCCACGATCTGTATGAGTTCCACTTCGCACAGCAGCGATCGGGTGCCGATGACATCCACGTCGCACTGGTAAAACTCCCGGTAGCGGCCTTTCTGCGGACGGTCGGCCCGCCAGACCGGTTGTATCTGGTAGCGTTTGAACGGGAAGGCGATTTCGCTCTGGTGCTGCACCACATAACGGGCAAAAGGCACCGTCAGGTCGTAACGCAATCCCTTTTCGCAAATTCGGGAGGCCGTGCGCAACTCTTCGTCATTCAGTCCGGCGGCGTAATCCCCCGAATTGAGGATTTTGAAAAGCAGTTTGTCGCCTTCGTCGCCGTATTTGCCCAGCAGGGTGGAGAGGTTCTCCATCGCAGGCGTTTCGAGCGGGCCGAAGCCGAAGGTGCGGAAAACGTCCCGGATTTTGTCGAAAATATATTGGCGGCGCATCATCTCCAGCGGGGAGAAGTCGCGTGTGCCCTTGGGTATGGAGGGTTTTTGTGCCATTTTATTCCACCAGTTTTCTGTATTTTACACGATGGGGCTGCGTATCGCCGCCCTGCGCTTTCTTCCACTCCTCGTATTCGCTGTACGAACCTTCGTAGAAGACCACTTTCGAATCGCCTTCGAAGGAGAGGATGTGCGTGGCGATACGATCGAGGAACCAGCGGTCGTGGGAGATCACGACGGCGCAGCCGGCGAAATTCTCCAGACCCTCCTCCAGCGCACGCAACGTATTGACGTCGATGTCGTTGGTCGGCTCGTCCAGAAGCAGCACATTACCTTCCTCCTTGAGTGCGAGGGCCAGGTGCAGGCGGTTGCGCTCGCCGCCCGACAGCATGCCGCACTTCTTCTCCTGGTCGGCGCCCGAGAAGTTGAAGCGTGCCACGTAGGCCCGGGCGTTCACCTGCCGGTTGCCGAGCATGATGAGGTCGGCGCCGCCCGAGATCACCTCGTAGACGGTCTTTTCGGGATCGATCGACTTGTGCTGCTGATCCACATAGGCCAGCTTGACGGTCGGGCCCACGCGGAACGACCCGCCCGTAGGCTCTTCCAGCCCCATGATCATGCGGAAGAGGGTGGTCTTGCCCGTACCGTTGGGGCCGATGACGCCCACGATGCCGGCCGGCGGCAGCGAGAATTCGAGGTGCTCGTACAGCACGCGGTCGCCGAAAGCCTTCGACACGTCGTGCGCCTCGATCACCACATCGCCCAGACGCGGGCCGTTCGGGATGAATATTTCGAGCTTTTCCTCCTTCTGTTTGGTATCTTCGTTCATCAGCTTGTCATAGGCCGACAGACGGGCTTTCGACTTGGCGTGACGTCCGGAGGGGGACATACGCACCCACTCCAACTCGCGTTCGAGGGTCTTGCGACGCTTCGATTCCTGCTTCTCCTCCATAGCCATACGGGTCGTCTTCTGCTCCAGCCAGCCCGAATAGTTACCTTTCCAGGGAATACCTTCGCCGCGGTCGAGTTCCAGAATCCAGCCGGCCACGTTATCCAGGAAATAGCGGTCGTGCGTCACGGCGATCACCGTGCCCTTATATTGTTGCAGGTGCTGCTCCAGCCAGTCGATCGACTCGGCGTCGAGGTGGTTGGTCGGCTCGTCCAGCAGCAAGACGTCCGGCTGCTGCAAAAGCAGGCGGCACAAGGCCACGCGGCGGCGTTCGCCGCCCGAGAGTACCTTGACGCTCTGATCCGGGTCGGGACAGCGCAGGGCATCCATCGCACGCTCCAGTACGCTGTCCAGCTCCCAGCCGTTCACGTGGTCGATCTGTTCGTACAGTTCGCCCTGACGCTCGATAAGTCGGGCCATCTCTTCGTCGTCCATCGGCTCGCAGAGTTTCTGGTTGATCTCCTCGTACTCCTTCAGCAGGGCTACGGTCGAGGCGCAGCCCTCTTCGACCACTTCGCGCACGGTCTTGGCATCGTCGAGTTTGGGTTCCTGTTCCAGGTAACCGACCGTATAACCGGGCGAGAAGACCACTTCACCCTGGAAATTCTTGTCGATACCCGCGATGATCTTCATCAGAGTCGATTTACCCGAGCCGTTCAGACCGATGATACCGATCTTGGCGCCGTAGAAGAACGAGAGGTAGATGTTGTTGAGAACTTTTTTCTGGTTGGTGAAGGTCTTGCTTACGCCGACCATCGAAAAGATGATTTTTTCGTCTGCCATATTTTTCTTTTTGAATTATTTGCGGAGTTACACCGGAATAACGCAGGTCGCGCTACAAGCCAACCTGTTTCGACTTGTCCGAAACGCGATCTGTCCGGGTCCGAATCTATTTGGGAACAAAGATAACGCAAACCGGGCGGAGCGCCAAATTTATTTGTTCTCCGCAGAAATACGGCTTTTCCGCAAAGGCACGCGAACAAATCGCAGTGCGACCGTTGCCCTCTTGTTGAAAAACTACAACGGAATGCCTGTGGCATAACTGGTGCTTTCGCCCGGATCGAAGTTTACGGGAAAAGAGATCAGATACCGGCAGGGATGCCCCATTTCGAGAAGCGGCGTCCATTGTCCCGATGTGTCGAGAATCAGTTTCTGCACGTGTTCCGTCAGTGCAGGATGAGGTGATTCCGATGCGCCGACCAAAGTGATTGTGCCGTCAGGTTCTATATAGAACTCGACACGTACGGTGCCGTACACACCCGCTTCGTACAACTTCGTATCATATACGAGATTTCGGTTCAAATATTCGCGGAAAGCCATCAATCCGTCCTTTTTACCCCGGAATGTCGGCTTGACGAAAGCTCCCGGCAGGAAATTCATATTGATCAGCATTTTTCGCACATACGGGATTTTTCGACCGTCCTTGTATGCCGGGGTGAAAGGGTTCAATTCCGATAATGCCGTATTCAACAGCTCCCGGCTGCGCTGGGTCGGATTGAATCGCACTCCGCCCAGCGAATCGGGATATTGTACATCGACGCAGCGTCCCAGCGTGTCTATCGTAAACTTCATAAGCAATTCATGCGAGAGTTCTTCGATTCGGTAGCCGTCCCGCTTCATGACTTTCGTCACCTTCTTCTCGAATTGTTTGCGAAAAACATCCGGGTCGTCCGACCCTGCATATCGCGGCGGAATAATCTGCGCTGCTGCCGGCAAACTTATCAGGCAAAGAATGAGAGAAATTATTTTTCTCATAATGTAAATGTTTTATCTTAACCTGAAATCGACCGGAATATTAAACCTCTGTTGAATGGGAACGCCAAAATAGGTCGCAGGTGTCCATTTGCCGGAAGTCGATAAAATAATTTTCTTAACACGATAACTCATTTTCGGATGCGGCGATTCCAATACTTTATCGATCTTGACAGAACCGTCCGCATCGACGATAAAGGTAACGGAGACCCGTCCGGAAACACCCCATGGCCGAAGCTCTTCGGGATATTCAACTCTTTTTGCAATATATCTTTGAAGCGCTGTAAAATCATTCGGCTCGCTCTTTTTAAAGCAGGCCAGGGTAATTACTTCAGGGATATAGGCGAAATCGTATTCCATCGTCTGTCGGGAAGGAACTTTTTCGCCCCTTTCCGTCGCGGGCTGAAAAGAATCGATTCCGGCCAACGCCGTGCGAAGCAGCTCCAGCGTCCGTTCTTTCACGATAATCGTTTGGCGGCGACAGGTGTCGGGAATTTCCAGATCGATGCAGCGTCCCAGCGTATCGATGGTAAAATTCATCCAGAAGTAGTGAATAAGGTCATCAGGAGTATAGCCGTCGCTATAGTAAACCTCAGTCACACGTTCCATAAGCGCTTGCCGGAACAGCTGAACATCGTCCGAACCTTGAAATAGGGGAGGAGTGGTTTGGGCCTCCGCAATCGTGCACGAAAAACAGGATAAAAACAAGAGCAGGATCTTTTTCATGGGAATTGGGTATAATATTTGATTAAAAATACGACATAATTCGTCGCGGTCCAAATATTCCTGCGGCAAAATGCAACGGATATAAAAAATTCCAATGCGAACATAAGAAATAAATAACGGTTATCGATGGCTTTTCCCGTTCGTTTATCGTATATTTGTAGAGAGAAATCAACCACACAAACAAATAAATTATTTTCAGTATGAGCAAAAGTGTTAAAGGTACCAGGACGGAGCAGAACCTGCTCAAAGCATTTGCCGGCGAGAGCCAGGCACGGACTCGTTATACGTTTTTCGCAAGCGTAGCCAAGAAAGAGGGTTACGAGCAAATCGCAGGTGTTTTCGCGGAAACTGCGGATCAGGAAAAAGAGCATGCGAAGCGTTTCTTCAAATTCCTCGAAGGCGGGGATCTGGAGATTACGGCCAGTTATCCGGCCGGCCGGATCGGCACTACGGCCGAAAACCTGCTGGCGGCAGCCAAAGGGGAGAACGAGGAGTGGGACGTGCTCTATCCCGACTTCGCCAAAGTAGCTGAAGAGGAGGGTTTCCCCGAAATCGCCAATGCGTTCAAGCAGATTTCCAAAGTCGAGGCGGAGCATGAGCGCCGTTATCTGAAGCTGTTGAGCCGCATCACGGACGGCAACTTCTTCAAGCGCGACGGCAAGATCTGGTGGCAGTGCCGCAATTGCGGATTTATCTGCGAAGCGGAGGAAGCACCGAAAATCTGCCCGGCATGCCAGCACCCGCAGGCATACTTCGAGCCGAAGAAAGACAACTATTAACGGAGTTCTTTTATTGAACGAGCCCGGATCCGCTGAACGGATCCGGGCTTTTTATACAATCCAGGGCTTTTTTCGGTCGGACAGGTCGTACCGGAGATATGCGGATGAAAAGCGATAATAAGGCATTATCACCGAAACGGGAACGGAAAATCCAAAATGGAAACGGTTACAACCCCAACAGGAGGCGGGTATCCGTCATGAATCGCTCGTACCGCTGCCGTGAATCGGCCGGCATGGAGAGGGTGTCGCCGACCTCCGAAGGGGTGATCCGGTAGCCGGGTGTCAGGACCCACACCGGCGTCAGTTCGAGCGAGTAGCGCAGCGAACCGTCGGGAGAACGGGTTACCTCGACGGTCGCCACGATTCCGCCGTCGCAATAACGCTTCCGCTGGTTGGACACGAAATTACCGAGCGAATAGAGTACAATCCCGTTGCTGTCCTGTTCGTAAGGCTGTACGACATGCGGGTGGCTGCCGACAATCAGATCGACCCCGTGTCTTCGCAGAAACCCGGCCAACTGCCGCTGCACCTTGTTCGGTCGACGTTCGTATTCGTTGCCCCAGTGCATGCAGGCGATCACGCAATCCACGCCGTCGTGCTCGACCGCCGCCAGGTCCGCGGCGATCCGCACCGTGTCGATGGGATTGACCGACAATCCGGAAGGGACCGGAAGACCGTTCGTACCGTAGGTGTAGTTCAGCAGGGCGAAACGTATGCCGCCCGCTTCGAAACGGAGCGGATGCCTCGCCCGGAAATCCGAGCTGTCCAGAAAAACGCCCGTATGTTCGATGCCGTGCCGGTCGAGTTCCCGGATCGTCGTACGGATGCCTTTCGATCCGCCGTCGCAGCAGTGGTTGTTGGCCAGTACGGTAATGTCCACGCCCAGGGAGTCGAGTGCCTCGGCCAAAGCCGCAGGGGAGCGGAAGCAGGGGTAACCCGTATAGGGTCCGGATTCGGAAAGGGTGGTTTCGAGATTGACGATCGCTGCATCGGCCGCACGGAAGCGCTCCCGCACCCAGTCGAAAGAGGCATTGAAATCGAAATCGCCTTCCGGCGTACGCGCTGCGGTGAGCTGGGGCGTATGCTGCATCAGGTCCCCGGCGAAGACCAGCCGGGCACGCCGTACCTCCGGGAGGGATGGCTTGGAAGGTATGTCGATTTCGGCTGTCCGGCTCCGATGCGACAGCGTGTGGGAGCAACAGACGTAAAGGGCGCCGGCTGCAGACAATCCGATGATTGTCAGAACGATGATTTTCGAAAATTTCTCCATTTCCCGTCAAAAATACGATACGGGGCAGAATTATCCAAAAAACTCCGTAGATTTGCGTCGGCGTTGATGGGCGCATTCCGAAAATAGATTGTTATGAATAATTTGCGAGGTGTGCTGTATGCCGTCGTTTCGTCGGCTACGTTCGGGTTGATCCCGCTGTTTTCGATTCCGCTGCTGCAAGGAGGTATGTCCTCCCCGGCGATCCTGTTCTACCGCTTCGGACTGGCCGCCGCGATGATGGGGCTGATCGCCCTTGCGACCCGGCGGCCGCTTCGTATTACGTGGCCGCAAACCGGCACGCTGTTGCTTCTGGGTGCGATGTATTCCGTGACGGCCCTCGGGCTGTTGCGTTCTTACACCTACATTCCCAGCAG
>OLWQ01000450.1_pt1 | contig 17985 bp, 16 predicted proteins | sample 1673981 | NCBI WGS metagenome assembly OLWQ01 (sample SAMEA103958136, study PRJEB25191) | human gut metagenome | reverse complement strand
TTTGCTGATGCCAAGGCGGGCAAGGAGTATGTGGTGCTTGTCAGCCGCTCCGGCAGTGACCCGCTGAATGCGGACAACCTGATCTACATCAACCAGATCACGGCAGATGCAGATGGTGAGCTAGCTGTGCCGTTTATTACGGCGGCAGATGCGGCAGAGATGACCTATGTGGTCGCCTGCGCACAGGATGATGCACCGGTCGATCCTGACCAGCCGGACAAGCCGAACCAGCCGGATCAGCCTGACCAGCCCGGCGGGGACCAGCCCTCTTCCGGCGATGACGGCGGCGGCGCGGCCATTATCCTGATCGGCGGCGTAGCAGCCGTGGCGGCGGTAGCCGGTGTGGCGCTGATGATGCCGGTCAAGGTGGAAGGCACTGTAAAACTGGCCGACCAGCCGGTGGCAAATGCCACCGTGCAGGTGCTGAAGAACGGCAATGTGGCAGCGCAGACCACCACGGACGCAAACGGCCACTTTACCGTCAAGGTGAAGCGTGGCGGCTATACCCTGCGTGTACAGTGGACGGACGCCAGCGGCCAGCCCGTGACGCGCACGGTGGACTTCAAGGCACCCAACGCAAACCTGAACGTGGCGGCATAAGCTGCGCGTAACAGAAAAGCAGACCCAATAAAAAGACCGGAACGGCCTTGCCCTTCAGGGGCAGAGCGGTTCCGGTCTTTTGTGCGTTTTTTAGCGGATAAAGCTGGTCATGGGGCGGGGCGGGTTCTGCGGGTGGTCGATGCCCGCGGCCTTACCGGCCTCGATGCAGTGCAGCAGCCATGCCATGTTGCGGCCCAGCTCCTGCATCACGGCGCAGCCTTCGGCGTCCTGCAGTACCTGCTCGGGGTTGGAGCCGTGCACCATGGCCCAGTAGGAGCCGTTGACCAGCGGCATGTGGAAGAACTGGGGGTATTTGACCAGCTGGTCAAGGGTGGAGGTGGTACCGGCGCGGCGGGCAGAGCAGCAGACGGCGGCGGGCTTGTAGGCCAGATATTTACCACCCGCGTAGGCCAGACGGTCCATAAAGCTGGCCATGTTGCCCGCAGCGGAGGCGTAGTGCACCGGGCTGCCGAACACGAAGGCGTCGGCGGTCTTTGCCTTCTCGATGGCCTCGTTGACCACGCCGCCGAACACGCATCCATTGCCGCTGCGGCAGCCGCCGCAGCCGATGCAGCCGCCCACGGGCTGACCGCCGACGTGCAAAATCTCGGTCTCGATGCCCTGTGCCTTCAGTTCCCCGGCAATGAGGGAAAGGGCGGTGTAGGTGCAGCCCTTCTCGTGGGGGCTGCCGTTGATGAGCAGAACTTTCATGCTGTATACTCTCCTTTGCTGAAATGCGCCGTAAAATGCGCAATATTGCTGCTATGATTGTAGCACAAAGCCGCCCGCAGCGCAATGCGGGCTCTTGACAATGCTATGCAGTTGGGAGATAATAAAGGATACGAAAGAGTTCAAACCGGCTGCCGCGGGGGCGGCAGCTACGGCAAGGAGGTAACATCATGCGCGTGATCGCAGGAGAAGCCCGGGGCCGCAGGCTGGAAGCACTGCCCGGCACCGATGTCACCCGCCCCACCCTCTCGCAGGTGAAGGAGGCGATGTTCAGCATCGTACAGTTCGACCTGCCCGGGGCCCGGGTGCTGGATCTGTATGCCGGCAGCGGCCAGCTGGGCATCGAGGCGCTCAGCCGGGGTGCGGCCCGGTGCGTCTTTCTGGACGAGAACCGGGAGGCCGTAAGCATCGTGATGCGCAACTGCAAGGCCTGCGGCGTGTTTGACCGCAGCCGGGTGAATATCGGCGAGGCTGCGCGGTTTTTGTCGGCCTGCCGGGAACAGTTCGATCTGGTGCTGCTGGACCCGCCCTTCCGTGGCGGCACGCTGGAAAAGATCCTGCCCGCCGTGGAAAAGTGCGTTGCCCCCGGCGGCATCGTGCTGTGCGAGAGTGAAACAGGCATCGTGCTGCCCGCGCAGGCGGGCAGTCTGACCCTGCAGAAACAGTATAAATACGGCAAGGTGCTGCTGTGGAAGTACACAAAGCCCATGCAGTCCGCCGCTGGGCAGGAGGGAGAAGCCTTATGAACGTGAACGAGCTTTTGGATACCATTGAGGATGCACTGGAAGAGAGCGCAAATGTGCCCCTTTCCGGCGGCAAGCGCATCGTGGATGTGGAGCAGATCCGGGATTATCTGGACGAGGTGCGGGCGGCTTTGCCCGGTGAGCTGCGGCAGGCGCAGCAGATCGTGAACGACCGGGCACAGATCGTGGACAGCGCCAACGCACAGGCACAGGCCATTGTGAAAAAGGCCGAGGAGCGCGCCCGCATTCTGGTCAGCGACGCCGAGATCGTCAAGGCCGCCCAGCAGCGCGCTTCTGAGATCACCTCCGCAGCCCAGGCCGAGGCGCGCACCCTGCGCCAGACCGTGACCGACTACTGCGAGAACATGCTGCGCACCACCGAGGACACCATGGTGGAAAACGCCGCACAGGTCAAAAACATCCGTGCCAGCCTGCGCCAGAACGCCAAGAAAAACGGCTGATAACGGTCAACTTTCCACACAAATTCCACAGATTGCGGAAAACGAAGTCCCTGCGAGCAAAAATGACGGCTCACAGGGACTTTTTTTGTGGATTTTTGCGGCCAAAAGCCGCCCAAAAACCCTTGCATTCACGAACTTGATTTGCTACAATAAAGATGTATCAGTGGGGCAAAGTGGGTAAAAGTAGGGCACACGCCCTGAAAACGCCCCTGAAAGGGGGAGCAGCGCGTGTTTTTTGGCCGTTATGATTACACCATCGACACCAAAGGGCGGCTGAACTTCCCCGCAAAATTCCGCGATGCCATGGGCGAGAGTTTCGTGGTGCTGGAATGGGTGGACAGCTGCCTGTTCGCACTGCCCATGGAAGAAGTGGAGCGGCTGGCGGACAAGCTGGAAAGCGATGAACTGATGGACAGCTGGGCTATCTCCGGCGACCTGTTCAGCACCGCCTGCGAGGTGGCGCCGGACAAGCAGGGACGCATCCTGCTGCCCGCAGAGCTGCGCGCCTACGCCGGACTGGAAAAGGACGTGACCATCATCGGCAACCGCAACCATGCTGAGATCTGGGCCACCGAAGTCTGGAACGCCCGCCGCGCCGCCGTGACCAACGACCAGCGCGCCGAGCGGCTGCGCAAGCTGCACCTCTGATGCAAAAAAACTAAAACCGAGAAAGGAGGCCGTGCCAATGGCCTTTGAAGAACAGCAGCCCTTTGACCCGGCCTCGTTTGAGCATATCCCCGTTTTGCTGAACGAGTGCCTGACGGGGCTTGCCATTGATCCGGCGGGCACCTATCTGGACGGCACCGCCGGCGGCGCGGGACATTCCCGCCAGATCGCCCTGCGGCTGGACGCCGCCAAGGGCGGCAGACTCATCTCGCTGGATCAGGACCCGGACGCGGTGCAGACCGCGCGTTCCCGTCTGGCCGGGCTGCCTGCCACCGTGGTGCAGATCAATTTCCGCTATGCGGGACAGGCGCTGGAGCAGCTGGGCATTGAAAAGATCAACGGCGCACTGCTGGATCTTGGCGTTTCTAGCCATCAGCTGGACGATGCCGCCCGGGGCTTTTCCTACCGGGCAGACGCGCCGCTGGATATGCGCATGAGCCAACAGGGCGAGACCGCCGCTGACCTTGTGAATACCGAGAGCCGCGAGGAACTGGCCCGCATCCTGCGGGATTACGGCGAGGAACCCTATGCGTGGCAGATCGCAGGAAAGATCGTGGAGACGCGGGAAACCGCTCCCATCCTGACCACCCTGCAGCTGGCAGATATCGTGGCAAGCGCCATGCCCCCGGCAGAGCGCCGCAAGAACAAGAACCCCTCCCGCCGCACCTTTCAGGCACTGCGCATTGCAGTGAACCACGAGTTGGATGCGCTGGAAGAGGGCTTGGATACCATTTTCGATCACCTTGCACCGGGCGGCCGGTTGTGCGTGATCACCTTCCATTCTCTGGAGGACCGGCTGGTCAAGAACAAGTTCCGCCGCTGGTCCACAGCCTGTACCTGCCCGCCGGAGTTTCCGGTGTGTGTATGCGGCGGCAAGGCAAAGGCAAAGCTTATCACCCGCAAACCCATTGAAGCTGATACGCAGGAACTGGAGGAGAACCGGCGCAGCCGTTCCGCCCACCTGCGTGTGCTGGAAAAATGCTGAGATGCCGGAAGCACCGGCATTGTGAGGAGGAGAGAAACCATGGGTCAGCCAGCATATGATCGTAATGCGGTGCGCCGCCGCAGGGCACCGCAGCCGCAGCGCAAAGCAAACCTGCGGGTAGCAAAGGGCGGCAAGCGGCGGTTGAACCCGCTGCAGGCCGCCGTACATAACGCCATGAATCTGGTGGCGGCAGCACTGCTGGTGGGCTTTGCCATCAGTCTGCTGTGGAGCGAGGCACAGCTGGTGGAGCTGAACGACCAGATCCAAGCCACTAAGGCGCAGCTGGTCAGCGAGCAGAGCCAGTATACCTACTACAACAGCACCCTGAACAGCAAGACCAACATTGCCAGCGTGGAGGAGACCGCAGGGCGGCTGGGTCTGATGAAAGTAGACCCCAGCCAGATCACCTACATCCGCCTGGGCGAAAGCGGCGCACTGGTGCGCCGGGAGTCCACCGTGCGGCAATGGACCGACTTTTTGTACACCGGCGCGGTGAACATTCTGGGCACCGTGAGATAAACGAAGAAAGCGTGCGGCAGCGCACGCTTTTTTCGGTTTATGGACACCGCAGTCTGAATAAATAACAGCGCAGGGCGCGCGGAATGCAGTGCACGCCCCGCAGGAGAGAACCAATGCAAGAACCTTTCCGTAACAAAAAAAGCAGGGGCTACCGCCTGCGTCCGGCCTCCGGCCGGGATCGGCTGGACAGCCGGGTGCGGCGGCTTTGCAGCCGTCTGGGCATCCTTGCGGTGGTGGTGGCGGCCGCCATCGTCATCCGCAGCCTGTATAATATCCAGATCCTCCACGGGGCAGAGTACCGCCAGTATGCCGCCCAGCAGCAGCTGCTGGATACCACCATCAAGGCCACCCGGGGCGAGATCTACGATGCCTCCGGCATCACCCTTGCATCCACCAGCGTGGTGTGGACTATCTGGGCAGACCCCAGTTACAGCAGCATCCTTTATACCAGCAAGACCAACGATGACGACACCGTGACCAAAACGCTGGACCCCGCCATGTGCGCCGAGGTGAGCCGGGAGCTGACGTTGCGTCTGCTCTCCGGGGACGGCGAGAGCTTGGACAGTGTGGACACTTCCTCGGCAGAGTACCAGCAGCAGTACCAGACCGTTTACGATGCACTTTCCCGGCTGGATTCTGCCTACGTTACCCTTGCCACCAAGGTGAACAACGCGGTGAAGCTTTCCATTGAAAAATACGTCACCAGCTTCAACAAGGCGCACAAAAAGGCCACCGATACCTCCCGCAAGGGGCGCATCTCGGTGTCCTCGGAAAAAAGCTTCCAGCGTAACTATCCCTACGGCGCCTTTGCCGCAGCGGTGCTGGGCTTTACGGATGCGGACGGTGTCGGCACCTACGGACTGGAAAAATCCTACCAGTCCACCTTGGCCGGTGTAGATGGCCGCACCATCACCCAGCGCAACGCGGTGGGCAACGCCATTGCAGACGCTAACGCCACCACCTTTGCCGCCAAGGACGGCTCCAATCTGGTGCTGTCGCTGGATGTGAACGTGCAGGAGATCGCGGAGCGGTACCTGAACGAAGCCATTGCAGCCAATACGGTGGAAAACCGCGGCTGCGCCATTGTGATGGACGTCAAGACCGGTGCCATCCTTGCTATGGCTTCCAAGCCGGACTTTGACCCCAACGACCCGCTGAACTTCACTGCCAACGAGGCTTACCTCAACGAACTGGTGCACGCAGAGCCGGAACTTTACGGCATCTATAAAAAGGATGCCGACGGCAACTACATCACCGACGAGCAGGGCAACAAAATTCTGGATGAGGAAGCGGACTATTCCGGCTACTACCGGGATATCCTGTGGAAAAACAAGACCATCACGGAGCTGTACTACCCGGGCTCTGTGTTCAAGGTCATCACCTCCGCCATGGGCATCGACTCCGGTGTGGCCACCATGAACACCACCTTTACCTGCTCTGGCGCTTACGGCGTAGCCAAGGAGACCTACCACTGCGCCGGACGCAAGGCGCACGGCCTGCTCAACATGGCCGAGGCGCTGCGCAAGAGCTGCAACATCTACTACATCCAGCTGGGGCAGCGCGTCGGCTCGCAGCAGTTCTATAACTACTTCGATGCCTTCGGCTTTACCGCCCGCACCGGGGTGGACCTGCCCAGTGAGACCAACTTTATGCAGTACTACCGCGCAGACCAGCTGGGCGAGGTGCAGCTGGCCTCCTCCTCCTTCGGTCAGGCCATGGCCATCACCCCGCTGCAGATGTGCACCGCCATTGCGGCCACCGTCAACGGCGGGTATCTGGTCACCCCCCATGTGGTGGATAAGATCACCGATGCCAACGGCAATGTCATTCAGGAGATCGGCGCAAATGTGCGCCGTCAGGTCATCAGCCAGAGTGCCAGCGAGGTTATCCGGGAGATGATGGAGTACGAGGTGGGCAACGGCACCGGCGGCGGCAAAAACGCCTATGTGTCCGGCTACCGCATCGGCGGCAAGTCCGGCACTTCCGAGCAGCTGAATATGCACCGCCGCGCCGACGGCGACTATAAAAAGGTGGCGTCCTTCGTGGCAGTGCTGCCCGCCAACGACCCGGAAATTCTGGTCTACGTCATGCTGGATGACCCCAACAACGCCCGGACGGACTATTCCTCCATCCTTGCAGCCCCTGTGGCGGGCAATATCATCAGTGAGGTGGCCCCTTATCTTGGCATCGCCACCGACGGCGAGGACCGCAGCGGTACCATCGTTACCGTGCCGAACCTTGTGGGTACCGAGTGGAGCAATGCGCAGGTGCAGCTGAACATTCAGGGCTTGAAGCATCAGCTGCAGGAAAGCCAGAGCAGCCAGTCCGCTGCCCCGGTCACCTACCAGTACCCCCACGCGGGGAGCAAGGTGCCCTACGGCACCACCATCTACCTGTATACCGATACCTACGAGGGCAGCCGCACCGAGGTGCCGGATGTGACCGGCAAGAGCCCGGACTTTGCCCGCCAGATGCTGAGCGCCGCCGGGCTGAATTGCGTGGTGGAGGGCAGCGGCACGGTGCAGGCGCAAAGTGATGAGCCCGGCTCCAGCGTGCAGCGCGGCACCATCATCACCCTGACCTGTGGGTAAAACAGCTTTTTCGGCATCCTCGCCCAAGGCTTTCAGCATAAAGCACTGCCGCAAAGCAGTGACGGATGAGGGTGCAGCATTCAATAGAACGAGAGGGGATAGAACAATGGAAAAGATCCATGCAAGCAAGCTTCTGGCAGGGCTGGTGCCTGCCGGAAAACTGACCAGTGACCCGGAGGTGGCACTGGTCACCACCGACAGCCGTGAGGTAAAGCCCGGCTGCATTTTTGTGGCCTTCCCCGGCGAGCGGTTCGACGGCCATGATTTCGCCGCCCGTGCGCTGGAGCAGGGCGCGGAGTATGTGGTGGTCAACCACCCGGTGCCCGGTGTGCCGGAGGAAAAGGCCATCCTTTGCCCGGACAGCTACCACGCCATGATGGTGATGGGCGCAAACTACCGCAGCCAGTACCACCCCAAGATGGTGGGCGTGACCGGCAGTGTGGGCAAGACCACTACCAAGCAGATGACCTACGCCGCCCTGAGCGGCTTTGGCGAGACCATCAAGACCGAGGGCAACCAGAACAATGAACTGGGCATGCCCCGCACCCTGATGCGGCTGGAAAGCAGCACCGAGTACGCGGTCATCGAGATGGGCATGAGCCACGCCGGTGAAATTGACCGTCTGGCGCGGGCAGCACGGCCGGATGTGGGCATCATTACCTGCATCGGCGTGTCTCACATTGGCAATCTGGGCAGTCAGGAGAACATCTGCAAGGCAAAGCTGGAGATCTGCAACGGTCTGCCGGAGGGCGCGCCGCTGGTGCTGAACTACGATGACCCCTTCCTGCGCAAGGCAGTGCTCCCCGCCCATGTGCGCCCGGTGTGGTTCAGCCTGAGCGATGAAAACGCAGACGTCTGCGCCCTGTCCATCCGGCAGGAGACGGACGGCATGAGTTTTGTGCTGGAGGATCAGGAGCACGGCACCTTTGTGGTGAATATCCCCGCCATGGGACGCCACAATGTGGCAAACGCCTTGGCTGCCTACTGCGCCGCCACCCGTCTGGGCTGCGACGCCAAGAGGGTCATCCGGGGTCTTTCCAACTTTGAGCAGACCGGCCGCCGCCAGAAGGTGGTGGACAGCGAGGGCGTGACCGTCATCGAGGACTGCTACAACGCAAACCCGGACAGCATGAAGGCCGCGCTGGCGATGTTCAAGGATTTCCCCTGCAAGCGCCGCTTTGCCCTGCTGGGCGATATGCTGGAGCTGGGCGATCTGAGCCGCGAAGCACACGAGGAGCTGGGACGTCTTGCCGCCGAGAGCGGGCTGTATTGCCTGATCACCTACGGCGAGCAGGCCAAGCGCACCGCCGTGGTGGCTGCCGCCAAGGGGGTAGAGACCCTGCACGCAGAAAATTACCGCGAGGCCGCCGATGCCCTGCTGGACCGGGTGCAGCCCGGCGATGCCGTTCTGGTAAAGGCCAGCCACGGCATGGCACTGGAAAAAGTACTGGATATCTTCTACGAAGAGCATAAAGAAGCAGAAGTATAACTATTTGGCGAAATGGAGTGTCTGAGTTATGGAGCGTTTCGCCTTGGCAGCGGCGGTGGTGCTGGGCTTTGCCCTTACGGCAGCCCTGTGCAGCCTGTTTGTGCCGCTGCGGCGGGTGCTGGAACGCCGCGAACAAAACCAGCAGCCGGCACAGTCTGAGCAGCCCCGGCCTGCACCCCTGCGCGCCCCGCTGTGGGGTGGGCTGTGTGCGGCGGCGGGCACGGTGGCTGCGGTGGGCGTGGGCTGGCTTGCCGCCTGCGTGGGTCAGCCGGAGCTGCTGGGCAGCGAGGGCCGGTTGATGACACGGCTGCTCACGGCGCTGGCCGGAAGCCTTGCCTTTGGGGCAGTGGGTCTTGCAGAGGACCTTGCCCGGATGCGCAGCCCGGCGGCGCTGGGGCTGCGGCGGGACGTGCGGCTTTTGCTGGAGGCACTGGCCGCGGCATTCGTTCTTTTGCTGCTGCAGGCAGCGGGCTGTCTGCCCCGGGGACTGGACGTGCCTGGGGCGGGGTATGTGCTGCTGGGCAGCGCCGTGCCCTTTTTGTGGGCGGTGCTCATGGTGGCGCTGGCTGAGTGTGCCCGCATCGCCGAGCGGGACGAGGGTACGGTGTGCGGCGCGGCCTTTGTGGCTATGCTGGCGCTGATGATGGCAGAGGCCGGCTTGGGCGTGCCCGGGCTGGCGGTGCTGCCCGCCGCGCTTGCCGGGGCACTGGTGGCACTGCTGCTGTGGGCGTTCCCCCCGGCAAGGCTGGGGGTGGGCTGCTGCGGCAGCCTGCTGGCGGCGGGTGCCATCGGCTGCATCCCGCTCAGTCTGGATATGACCAGCCTGACTGTGCCGCTGGCGCTGCCCTTCTGGGCGGCAGGCGGTCTTTTGGCAGCGCAGCTGCTGGGTGCAAAACGCACCGGCAAGCCCTTGCGCTGCTGGGTAAAAAAGCATAAAATGAGCCCGGAGACGGTGTTCCTGTGCAGCTTTGCGCTGAGCGCTGTCGGCTATGTACTGGCGCTGGCGCTGCTGCGCTGGTGCTGACCGGGCACAGAGAGGGAAGGGAGCGCAGATGGCGACTAACCGCAAAAAACACAGAGCGCCGGTGCCGGTGTTCCAGCGAGACCCGGGCCCGTGGTCCCGGCTGCTGATCGACTGGCTGGCCACGCTGGCTGTTATTATGATCTTTGGGCTGGTGATGCTGTTCAGCGCCAGCTACACCACCGGTTACCTGCGCATGGGCGACAGCTTCCACTACATCAAGCAGCAGGCGCTGTGCATGATACTGGGGCTGGGCTGTATGTTCCTGATAAGCTATGTGGATCACCGTTTTCTGCGCAAGATGGTGGTGCCGGGGTACTTCATCGTGCTGGCCATGCTGGCCGTCACCCTGACCATGGCACCCCTGAACGGCTGCCGCCGCTGGATCCGCTTTGCAGGCCTTACGCTGCAATCCTCGGAGGTGGCAAAGTTTGAGATGATCCTGTTCAGTTCCCATCTTGCGGCCAAGGCACCGCAGGTGGAGCGGCTGGACCCGGAGCGCCGCATCCTGCTTACCCCCCGGGAGTGGCTGCGGGTGCGGGTATGGAAGCAGCTGGTGGTGCCGGTGCTGCCTCTTATACCGGTGGTCCTCCTGCTGGCGATGGAGCCACACATGTCCGGCATCGTGCTGACGGTGGCGGTGGTGGGCACCATCCTGCTGCTGTCCGGCAGCGGCGGTGTGCTGACATGGGCGGGTGCCATCACGGCGGGCACCCTGCTGGAGACCCTGCTCTCCCATGTGGACTCTATCCCCTACCTGCAAAAGCGTCTGGACGGCTGGACGCAGGATCTGAGCCAGATGACCGACCAGACCGTGCAGAGCCTTTATGCTATCGGCTCCGGCGGACTGAAGGGGCTGGGGCTGGGCAACAGCGTGGAAAAGCAGCTCTGGCTGCCGGAAAGCACCAACGACTTCATTTTCAGCGTGGTGTGCGAGGAACTGGGCTTTATTGGTGCAGTGCTCATCATCGTGCTGTTCGTGCTGTTCATCGTGCAGGGGCTGCTCATCGCCTATAAAGCGGAAAATCTGTACTGCACCATGGTAGGCATCGGCATTATGGCGCAGATCGCGTGGCAGGTGTTCTGCAACATCGCCGTGGTCACCAATACCCTGCCCAACACCGGCATCAGCCTGCCCTTCTTCTCCTCCGGCGGTACCAGCCTGATCCTGCTGCTGGCAGAGATGGGCGTAATGGTGAACATTGGCCGCAACGGCGAGCGGGCAGCGCAGCAGCGGGAGCAGATGCGTGCCCAGCGGGAGGCCGCCCGCGCCGAGCGGGAAGCAGAGCTTGCCCGCAAGACCATTGATCTGGCCTCTGCCCGCGCAGCCCGCACGGAAGAGTAAAATAAACCGCAAGCCCGCCCGGCCGCAGGCCGGGCGTTTATAAGGAGGAATCACCATGCGCGTTCTCATCGCAGCCGGCGGCACTGCCGGACATATCAACCCCGCACTGGCCATTGCCGGTGCTTTGAAAAAAGCCGACCCTACCGCCGAGATCCACTTTGCAGGCCGTAAGGAGGGCATGGAGTACCGTTTGGTAACACAGGCGGGCTACCCCTTCCACCACATCGAGATCACCGGCTTTCAGCGCAAGCTGTCGCTGCACAACATCAAACGAAACATCGTCACCCTGTGGAATCTGGCCCTCTCCGGCCCCAAGGCCAAGGCCATCATGAAGGAGGTCCAGCCGGACCTGGTCATCGGCTGCGGCGGCTATGTGTCCGGCCCGGTGGTGCGCTGCGCCGCCAAAATGGGCATTCACACCGCCCTGCATGAGCAGAACGCTTTCCCCGGTGTGACCAACAAGCTGCTGGCCCCGGATGTGGATATCGTGTTTGCCGCCGTGCCCGCCGCCGTGGAAAAGCTGGGTGCACCGGACAAGACCCTTGTGGTGGGCAACCCCGTGCGGCCGGAGGTGTTTGTACAGGCCGCCAACCGCGAGGCCATCCGTGCACAGCTGGGTGCGGGCGACCGCACCGTCATCCTGTCCTTCGGCGGCAGCTTGGGCGCACGCCGGGTCAACGAGGTGGTGGCAGACCTGTGCGCCTGGGAACAGCATGAGCACAAGCCGGTGCTGCACCTGCACGCCACCGGGCAGTACGGGGTGCAGCTGTTTGAGCAGCTGCAAAAGCAGAAGGATTTTGCCCCCGGCGACAGCCTTGTGGTAAAGGAATACATCAACAATATGCCGGAGCTACTGGCTGCGGCAGACCTCGTTATCAGCCGCGCCGGTGCGCTGACGCTGGCCGAGCTGGAAGCCGTGGGACGCGCCGCTGTGCTGATCCCCAGCCCCAATGTGGCGGAGAACCACCAGTACTACAACGCCATGGAGCTGCAGAAGGCCGGGGCGGCTGTGGTCATTGAAGAAAAAGACCTGACCGGTGAAAAGCTGGTGCAGACTGTTTCTGCCATGCTGGCACAGCCCGGCAAGCTGGCCGAGATGGGCAAAAACGCCCGCAGCCTGTCTGTGGACGACAGTCTGGACCGCATCACTGCGGCGCTGCTCAAGCTGGTAAAGACTCCGTGATGCAGCCCCGGAATAAACAGGAAAGAAGGTGCGAATGATGCAGCAGAACCGTGACCGCAACGGCAGACCCCGGAACCCGAGACCCTATGATCTGAACCGGGATGTGGCGCGCACCTCTGCGCCTTCGCAGGATCATACGCCCCGGAGCACCGGCAGCAGCCGCTACGGCTACAACGGCGAGCCGCTCAGCCGCCCGCCCTCCCGCAGCGCCAACGGCAGTGTGCGCTCCTCCCGGGCAGATAACAGCATCCAGTTCCCCACCCAGACCCAATCCCAGCCCCGCCGCCCGGCGCAGGGGCAGGGGAGCAATACCACCCAGTATCCCGCCGGTAACCGCCCGGCGGGCAGCAGACCAAAAAACGCGAAGTCCGGTGGCAAACAGCGCCGCCCGGCAAACAATGCCCGCAGCGGGCAGAGCAGCCGGAAAAACCAGAACGCGCAAAACCGCCCGAACCGGCAGCACCCGGCAGGCAGCCAGAGCGCCCCGCAGCAAAGCCCTGCCCGGCGGGAAATGCGCAAAAAGCGCAAGGTGACCCGCGCCACATTGCGGCGCCGCCGGATGCTGCGCCGCCTGACCGCCTTTGCCATGCTGCTGTGCGTTATTGGCGCGGGCATCTACCTGACCATGACCATGCTGTTCCGCATCAACTCCATTCAGGTGCAGACCCCGGACGGCAAGCAGGTGACCGAAATCGCTGGCTACTCCGCAGACAGCATTTTGCAGCGGATGGGCGTGCAGCTGGAGGAAAACATCTTCAGCTTTGAACCCGGCGAAAAGGCCGCTGTGCTGGAGCAGAACTTCCCGCTGTTGGGCTCCATCAAGGTGATCCGGGACTACCCCAATACCGTGGTGGTGCAGGTGACCGAAGCCACCCCCACCTATGCAGTGCAGGCGGGCAGCAGCTGGCTGACCCTTTCGGACAAGTTCAAGATCCTGTCCGCAGACCCCGCGCAGCCGGACGGGCTGTGCACCCTGTACGGCGGTGAAGCGACCACCGCCGCCCCGGGCGAGCAGCTGAGCTTTGCCGCACCGGAGGCCGACAGCACGGCCGGCACCAGTGCCGCATCCGACAGCAGTGCATTCGGCGTGGTGGACGAGGCTGACGCAAAGATGAGCGCGCTGGCGACCCTGCAGGCCAAGCTGGACGAGTACGGCATGCGGGGCGACGTGACCCGCATTGAATTTGCGGACACCGAGCAGATCGCCTTTTTGTATCAGGACCGCATCAGCGTGCTGCTGGGTACGCTGAACGATCTGGATTATAAGCTGGACCGCGCCCGCTATGTGCTGACCAACGCCGACGGCAAGGGCTGCGGCCCCACCGACACCGGGCGGCTGGATTTCAGCCATACAAGCGCCAGCAGCACCCGCAAGATCTATTTTGCACAGGGCGAGCCCACCCTGCCTTCCGGCTATGTGGTGCCGCCCAAGGCTGAGGAACCCGCCCCGGCCGAGGACACTGCCGACAGCGCGGATGCTGCCGACACCACCGAACCGGCGGCTGAAACGGACACCGAGCAGCTGCCCCTGACCCACCCTGACCGCATGACGGCCAACGAAGAAGAAAACCCCATGTAAAGAAGCTCTTTGGAGGAGACTGTATGAAGCTGGAACAACTGATGGAAGGCGTGCCCTTTACCCTTGTGCAGGGCAGTCTGGATACTGAGATCGCAGATATCATCTACGACAGCCGCAAGGCTGCCCCGGGGCTTTTGTTCGTGTGCATCGTGGGCACCCAGCGGGACAGCCACGCGTTTGCCGCCGACTGCGCCGCCAAGGGGGTCAGCGCGCTGGTCATCCAGCACGACATCGACCTTTCTACCCTGCCCGGGGTGACCGTGGTCAAGGTGGAGAGCAGCCGCTATGCCATGGCGCTGATGAGCGCCAACCTCTTCGGCAACCCTGCCCGGCAGATGACCATGATCGGCGTCACCGGCACCAAGGGCAAGACCACCACCACCCACATGATCAAAAGCGTGCTGGAGGCCGCAGGCCGCAAGGTGGGCATGATCGGCACCAACGGCATCTACTATATGGGACGCCACAAGGACACCGCCAACACTACCCCGGAAAGCTACGAGCTGCAAAAGACCTTCCGGGAGTTTCTGGATGCCGGCTGCGACACCGCGCTGATGGAGGTATCCAGTCAGGGCCTGATGATGGACCGCGTGGCGGGCGTGCACTACGATGTGGGCGTGTTCACCAACCTTTCGCCGGATCACATCGGCCCCGGCGAGCACAAGACCTTTGAGGAGTACCGCAGCTGGAAGGGACAGCTGTTCAAGCGCTGCGATGTGGGCGTGGTGAATATCGATGACGAGAACACCGCCGCCCTGCTGGAAGGCCACACCTGCAAGCTGGTCACCTATGGCCGCGATGAAAAGGCCGACTACCGCGAGACCGGCTACAAACTGCTGCGCACCCACGATTTTCTGGGCGTTGCCTTCCACGTTACCGGCAAGGACGAGATGGACGTCAAGGTGAATATGCCCGGCGAGTTCAGCGTGTACAACGCGCTGGCCGCACTGGCTGTGGGCAAGGTGCTGGGTCTGCCGGATGCCGCCATCCACGATGGTCTGGGCAAGTGCGTGGTGAAGGGCCGTGTGGAGCTGGTGCCCATCAGCAAAAAGTTCACCATCCTGCTGGACTACGCCCACAACGAGGTATCCACCGAGAGCCTGCTTACCACCCTGCGCGCCTACAAGCCCCACCGTCTGGTGGTGGTGTTCGGCTGCGGCGGCAACCGCTCCAAGCTGCGCCGCTACGGCATGGGCGAGATCTGCGCCAAGATGGCCGATTTCTCCATCCTCACCGAGGACAACAACCGCTTTGAAAAGGTAGAGGATATTATTGCGGATATCCGCGAGGGCATGAACAAGGGCAACCCGGACGCAAAGTTCGTGGAGATCCCCGACCGTCTGGACGCGCTGCACTACGCAGTGGATCACGCACAGGAGGGTGATCTGATCGCCGTCATCGGAAAGGGTCACGAGACCTACCGCGACCGCGAGGGCGTCAAGACCCCCTTCCTTGAGCGGGAACTGCTGGAGGAATACGCCCAGCAGATCGGGTTGGAATAAGAAATATTATTATTGCCGGAAAGGCCGCTGCACAAAGTACTGTGCAGCGGCCTTTTTGCGCCCTGCGGGTGCCCCTATATAAAAAGGAAGCAAACTGTGACAGAAATGTAAAAGATAAAAATTTTTAACTAAAACCATTGACTTATCCAACGGTTTGATTATAATGGTCGTGTTCGATACCTCATAAATTTTAGGTAAATAATTAAAAACAAACAGTGAACATAAAGGAGAATACTACCATGACTTTCGAGGAAATGAAGAAGATCGTTGTCGATACCCTGAGCTGCGATGAGGACAAGGTGACCATGGAGGCCAGCCTGACCGAGGATCTGGAGGCCGACAGCCTGGACGCTGTGGAGCTGAACATGGCACTGGAAGAGGCCTGCGGCGTGTCCATCCCCGATGAGGAGCTGGCAAACCTCAAGACCGTGGGCGATATCTTCAACTACATCAATGCCCATGTCTGAGGCTGACCGAGGCGAAACGAGATGAACAGTATCAAAGACCTGCTGCCGGGCAGCATGCGGGAGCGCACCTTCCAGCTGAAAGCCCGGCGGGATGCGGGTGCCGTGTGGAACGACCCGCAGTTCGTGGAATGCAAAAAGTGCGGACGCCGCGCCACCCGCCAGATCTGGAACAAGGCGCAGTACGTCTGCCCCAACTGCGGGGTGCACCTGCCCATTGGCGGGTACTACCGCCTGAGCCTCGTCCTTGACAAGGGCAGCTTCCGGGAATTGGACGCCGACCTTGCCCCGCAGGATGTGCTGCAGTTTCCCGGCTACCCGGAAAAGCTGGAAGCACAGACCGGCAAGACCGGCCTGAAGGAGGCTGTCATCACCGCCACAGGGCGCATCGAGGGCACCCCGGTGGTAGTTGCAGTGCTGGACAGCCGGTTCTTTATGGGCAGCATGAGCACCACCGTGGGCGAAAAGATCACCCGCGCCGTGGAGCACGCCGCTGCAAAGCATCTGCCGCTGATCATCTTCTCGGCCAGCGGCGGCGCCCGGATGCAGGAGGGCATCTTCAGCCTGATGCAGATGGCAAAGACCTCTGCCGCCATCGAGCGGTTCTCCGCCCGGGGCGGGCTGTACATCAGCGTGCTGACCCACCCCACCACCGGCGGCGTGACCGCAAGCTTTGCCAGCCTTGGCGATATCATGCTGGCCGAGCCCGGGGCGCTGATCGGTTTTGCGGGCCCCCGGGTCATTGAACAGACCATCGGCGAAAAGCTGCCCGCAGGCTTCCAGCGCAGCGAGTTCCAGTACGAGCACGGCTTTGTGGACAAGGTAGTGCCCCGTACCGAAATGCGCGAAACACTGGCGCAGCTGCTGCGGCTGCACGCCTGAGGAGGGAGCGCCTTATGATCAAGGACATCTTACAACAGCTCGCACCGTTGGATGAAAAGATCGCCGCCCTGCGCGGCGACCCGGCGGACGAGAACATGACCGATATCACCAACCACGCTGCCGAACTGGCAGAGCTTTCCGCGCAGGAGGACGCTTTGCTGTCCGGCTGCGGGGCGCTGACCGCAGAGGACAGGGTCTTTCTGGCACGTCACCCGGAGCGCCCCCACATCGATGAGATCGTGGATGCACTGTTCACCGACTTCTTTGAGCAGTGCGGCGACCGCCAGTGCAAGGAAGACGCCGCCATTCTGGGCGGTGTGGCGCTGTTCCACGGCCAGCCGGTCACGGTCATCGGCCACCGCAAGGGCAGCACGCTGGAGGAAAACCTGCGCTGCAACTTCGGTATGCCCGGGCCGGAGGGCTACCGCAAGGCCCTGCGCCTGATGAAGCAGGCGGAAAAATTCCACCGTCCCATCATCACGTTTATTGATACCCCCGGCGCTTACCCCGGCAAGGATGCCGAGGAGCGGGGGCAGGGCGAGGCCATTGCCGAGAACATTCTGGAAATGATGGGCCTGCGCACGCCGGTCATCTCCGTTGTCATCGGCGAGGGCGGCAGCGGCGGCGCGCTGGCGCTGGCTGCGGCCGACCGCGTGTATATGCTGGAAAACGCCGTTTACTCTGTCATTTCGCCGGAGGGCTGTGCCAGCATCCTCTGGAAGGACTCCGGCCGCGTGGCGGATGCCGCGCAGTGCCTGCACATCACGGCGGCCGATATGGTCGACCTGCATGTGGCCGAGGGGATCATTCCGGAGAATTTTGCCGACTTCCAGCAGACGTGCGCCGCCATGACGGTGCAGCTCACGATGGACCTCGACGAGCTGTGCGCCCTCACGCCCGAGGAGCTGCTCGAGCAGCGCTACCGCCGCTACCGCCGCATCGGCGTGTATGAGGAAAACGGCAGTATTGTCCGCTTTACGGAGCATTAACGCGAGACATTCCGGCCGATACGCCGGAGTATCATATTATGAAATACCGAAATAAGGAGATAGATTACCATGACGAAGACTGAAATTGCAGCGAAGATCAAGAACATGATCAGCGAGAACCTGCGCATCCCCGAAAACATGCTGGACGACGATGCCGAGCTGTTCGGCGGCGACATCGGCCTGGACTCCGTTGACTCCCTCGAGATCATTTCCGGCATCGACGACCTGTTCGGCGTC
>OLWQ01000430.1_pt1 | contig 18476 bp, 16 predicted proteins | sample 1673981 | NCBI WGS metagenome assembly OLWQ01 (sample SAMEA103958136, study PRJEB25191) | human gut metagenome | reverse complement strand
AAGCCGCCGTACTTCTGCATGGGCACGCCGCCCTTGCCGGGGGTGGGGCAGTCCTGCAAAAAGTTTCCGGTGTACAACTGGATGCCCGGCTGGGTGGTGTACAGCTTCATGCTGATGCCGGTCTTGTCGCTGGTGGCCCAGGCGCAGATGCTCTGGCTGGAACCACGGGCGCGGTCGATGACGTAGCAGTGGTCGTAGCCGCCGCCCACCATGGTGGTCTGGGAGAAGCCGGTGTCGATCTCCTTGCCGATGGTCTTACCGGCAGTAAAGTCCATGGGGGTGTTTGCCACGGGCAGGATGTTGCCGGTGGGGCAGGTGGCGTTGTTGCCTTCCAGATAGCGGGAAGCGTAGATGCGCAGCTTCTGGTTCAGCACGTCGCCGCCGCCGTCCAGATTGAAGTAGCTGTGGTTGGTCAGGTTTACGATCGTGTCGGCGTCCGAGGACACACGGTAGTCCATGCGGAAGGTGTTGTCGTCAGTGAGGGTATAGCGCACCGCGATCTTCAGGGTGCCGGGAAAGCCGTCCTCGCCGTCAGGGCTTACAGCTTCCATCAGCAGGGTGTCGCCGAAGTACTTCACCTCATAGATTTTCCGGGAAAAACAGCCGTGCAGATGGTTTTCACCGTTGTTTTTTTCCAGCTGATAGGTCTTGCCGCCCAAGGTAAAGACGGCGTTCTCGATGCGGTTTGCGTAGCGTCCCACAAAAGCACCGCAGCAGGTGCTGCCGGACGAGGTGAAGTCGTTCTCGTAATCTGCCATGGTGTCGTGACCCAGCACCACATCCACCGGGCCATTTTTGGCCGGGACGATGATATTTTTGATCACGCAGCCGTAATCCAGCACACTGACGGACATACCGCCGGGGTTCGAGAGGATGTACTCGGTAACATTAGCGCCCTCTTTGGTCACACCGAAGGGCTTGGAACGGATCTGTGCCATTGGGCCTCGCCTCCTAAAGCTTTTTTCGGAAATGCAAAAGGGGCAGACTGCCCCCTTTTGCATCTTGTCTGTATTTATGATTATATCACAGTTTTACAGTTTTGTGTTGGATTCCTTTTAGAATTACCATCCAATTTTTGCGGCGATTTTTTTGTTAGAATCATCGAAAGTGCCCACAATAGCAAAAAGCGCCCCGCACTTCCGGTGGAAATGCGGGGCGCTTTGGTGATACGGGCTGTAAGCCTTATGCTTCCGGCTGAGGCTGTGCCGCAGAGGACTGGGCGGCAATGAACTCGGCGGCATCGTCCGGGATGTCGTCCAAATCCTTGTCGCTGCCGATGTCCACGTTGAGCGGCGGCTTCTTGAACAGGATATCGTACAGGATCGGCACGATATACAGGGTCATCAGGGTGGCGTAGCTCAGGCCGCAGATGATGACGATGGCCATGCCGCTCATCAGCTGGCTTGCCATATCGTTGCTGAACACCATTTGCAGCATTGCCAGCACGGTGGTCAGGGTGGTCATCAGAATGGGACGCATACGGGTCTTGCCGGTAGCCACCAGTGCGGCGCGGCGCTCCATGCCGCCCATGCGCAGCTGGTTGGCGTAGTCCACGAACACGATGCCGTTGTTGACGACCGTACCCATCAGCACGATGAAGCCCATCATGGAGATCATGGTCAGCTGCTGGCCGGTGAGCAGCAGACCCAGCAGACCGCCGGTAAAGGCCAGCGGCACGGTAAACAGCACGATGAAGGGGGACAGCAGGCTCTGGAACTGTGCCACCATGACAAGATAGACAAAGGGCAGGGCCAGGGCCATCCACTGGATCATCTCGTCGGTCATATAGTTGACGCTGTCGCTCTCGCCGCCCATGGAGAAGGAGCAGCCCTCCGGCATCTCATCAGTGAGGGCAAAAGCATCCAGTGCCTTTTTCACGGCACGGGCCTGCACCGTGGTGTTGTAGCCCGGGGCAGTCTCGGCAGTGACGGTGACGAACTGGTTCCGGTTCTCGCTGGTGATGGAGTCCGGTGCGGTGCCGGTGGTCCAGCTGGCGATATCCGACAACTTGCAGGTTCCGGTGGCGGTGGTGCCGTCTGCGGACATGACGGTGGTCTCAAAGGTCATGTCCATCATGTTTTCCTTGGTCAGCGGGTCCAGATTGTTGCTGATCTGCACATCCATGGTGGTGCCGTCCACGGTAACAGGGGTCTGTGCCGTGGTGGTGGTGGTCAGCTTTGCCGCGATCTGCTGGTACACCTGCGCAACGGTCAGGCCGTTGGCGCGCACCTTGTCGCGGTCCACCTGCAGGATGATGGTGGAATCGCCCGCGCCCAAACCGTTGGTGGCGTTCTGGAAGCCCTCGGTGTTGTTCACGATGTCTACCACCTTCTCGGACAGGGCGGTCAGGGTCTCGGCGTCAGTGCCGTAGATCTTGATGGTCAGACCGGTGGACAGCTGACTGGTCAGGTCATCGGTCATGCCGTACTGCTGGACGGTGGCGGTGCAATCCGCCACCCCGGCCACAGCTTCCTCCATGGCCTTGCAGGCGGCGTCGATCTTGGAAGAGGAAAGCTCCTCGTTGAGCTTGACGTTGATCTTATACTTGCCGTAGCCGTTGGCGGCGTTCAGCAGGTCGGTGATGGTGGAGGGCAGGCCGAGGTTGGAGACATCCATGCCCGCCACAGTGTTGTCGGGGGTAATGCCTACTTCTTCCACGCCGTCCACAGCCATCACAGCCTGCACCACCTTACCGGCCACATCGTAGGACTCCTCCTTCGAGAGGGTGTCGGTGGTGGAAAGGGTGATCATGGCCTCGTTGCTGGTGCTGGTGGGCAGCAGCACGATGCCCATGGAGACCACCCGCCAGCAGCAGAACACCAGCAGCAGCACGGCGGCTGCCAGCGGCACAAAGCGCTTCTGCAAAGCCTTTTCCAGACTGCGGCCGTAGGCGTTCTGAATTTTATCGAACCATGCCAGCTTTTTGGGCTGGGCATTCTTCAGCACGGTAGCCGAGGCGGCGGGCACCACGGTCAGTGCCACGATGAGGGAAGCCATCAGGCAGTAGCCGATGCACAGGGACATGGGACCCATCAGGTTGCGGATGAGGCTGGCAGAAAACACTGCCGGCAGGAACACACACACCGAGGTAAGGGTAGAGGCCACAACCGACATACCCACCTGACGTGCACCCTGCACCGCCGCACGGGCGGCAGGCACGCCGCGGCCGCGCAGACGGTAGATGTTCTCGATGACAACGACAGAGTTATCCACCAGCATACCGATGCCCAGCGACAGGCCGGCCAGCGTCATGACGTTCAGGTCAAGACCCGTGAAGTACATCAGCACCACGGCAAACAGCACCGACAGGGGGATACTGACGCCGACCACCAGCGTGGGCTTGATGTCCTTCAGGAAGATGGCCAGCACGATGATGGCCAGTACGGCACCCACCAGCATACTGGTGAGGATGCTCTTGATCAGGATGCTGATGTAGTTGCCCTGATTGGACAGCACCACAACGTGCAGACCCTCGTACTGGGCTTCCAGCTCCTTGAAAGCATCCAGACAGTTGGCAGATACATCACCTGCGCTGGAACTGTCGTCCTTGTAAATTTTCAGCACCGAAGCCTGCTCGCCGTTCAGGCGGGTGTAGCTGTCGGCGGCGTTGTCGATGATCTCCACGTCTGCCACATCGGAAAGGCGCACGTCGCCGTAGCCCTCCACATGGAGCAGCAGTGCACCGCGGATATCGTCCACGCTGTCGTATTCCTCGCCCACCTTCAGCAGCCACGACTCGCCGCTTTCGTCCTTGACGTAACCGGCGGGCATGGAGAAGTTCTGGGCGTAGATGAGGGTGGCAAGGGACTTGATATCCAGCTGCTTGGTCACATCGGCGCTGGCAAGCGCTTTTTCCTTGGCGGCCTCGTACTGGGTCTTGGCCTCGCTGAGCTGCTTTTCGTACTCATTCAGCTGCTCGCGGGCTTCGGTAAACTGCATATAGGCGACCATCTGCTGCTGGGTAAAGTTGCCCAGCGCTTTGGAGAACTCGCTCATCATGCCGGGCACGTTGTCCATGGCCTTGATGGTATCTTCCAGCGTCTTATAGATGACGTTCAGGCTGTCCTGCAATTGCAGCTCGTCCGCCAGATCCGCAGCGCCCTCGCCCTGCGTACCAGTCTCGGTATTGATGCGGTTCTGCAGGGTCTGCAACGCAGAGGAGAGCTTATCGGTGATATCCCGCAGCTCGGACACGATCTCGATCAAAGAGTCGATATCCCGCATACCGGTGCTGTTGAATTTGTCCAGCACCCGCTGCAAACCGGCCTGCACCTCAATGAGAGCCTGCTGCACCTCGGGCTCCTTGACCACGGCGATCAGGTTGTTGACGCTTTGCAGCAGTGCCTCGGCCTGCTTGCGCACCACTTCTACGGCGCTTCCGACCTCAGAGCTCAGGGAGCCCATGACCGTGTTGGACACGGTATTGCCGAAGTTTTTGAACTGCTTATCGTATTCTGCGCGGCCGGCCTTGATCTTGGCCTCGGCCTCCTCCAACTGTGTGTGCGCCACTTCCAGCTGAGTGTCGATGAGCTCCATCAGCTTTTCGTTGATGGCGTCCACCTTTTCCTGATTCAGCTGCACCTGCACCAGCTGCTCCACAAGGCCGCTGGAGGATACGCTGGACACGCCGCCCTTGCGCTGGACGTAGGGAGTCATGGTGTTCTTGATAAAATCAGAAAGGTCGTACACCGAACTGCCCTCGCGGCTGACAGCCACGGTCATAAAGGCGTTCATGTTCATGCTGTACTGTATCACAGAAGGAGTCAGCGCCGTCTCCGGCAGGTCGCTCTTGGCCTGATCCAGCTTGTTGGACACCTGCACCAGTGCGCTGTCCATATCCGTGTCATCCACGAACTGCATCAGCAGCAGGCTGTAATTCTCAGCCGAGGTGGCGGTGATCTTTGAAACACCCGGCACCGTAAGCGCGTTTTGCAGCACATCCGAGACCTCGGTCTCCACACGCTCCGGGCTGGCACCGGGATACACGGTGACCACCATCAGATACGGTGTGCTGACATTCGGCAGCAGGTTGGTTTTCATCTTGGTGATCGACACAAAGCCGAGCATCAGCACCATGATGACCGCAACCAGCACCGTAAATGGTTTTTTGACACTGAATTTTTCCATCTTCTCCTACCGTTTCTCTGCCGCACCGCCCGGCGCAACAGTTCCTCCCTCTTTGGGGGCAATGGGTTCCTAACATTCCTATTATACACGCAAGGCGCGCGCTTTCAATAGAGGTGCGGCGAATCTTTTTGCGAAAGTTTTGTCAAAATCTGCGAAACGCACAACTTTGCCGTCCCAAAACCGGCATTCTGCCTGCCATCCTCCCTTCTGCCGCCGGACAAAATTTCGACACCTTTTCCCATACTGCATACGGTTGAGCGGGGCGGATCATTGCAGGGGAGGGAAAAATTCAGGGGATATAAAGACTTTTCTTTTTGCATAGAAATGTGCTTTTGATTATGGTATACTAACAGCAGACTGAAAAAGCTGCCCCTTGCGGGGCTTATCCGATACAAAAACGAGGAACACTATGAAAAAAGTCATTTCGGTCCGTTTCAAGGAAAACGGCAAAAGCTATTATTTTGATCCCGGTGAGGCTGTCATCCATGCCGGGGAGTATGTGATCGTGGAGACCGCCCGCGGCGTGGAGTGCGGCGAGGTGGTGCAGGGCGTGCTGGAGCTGGCGGATGCCGCCGTACCCAAGGCGCTGAAACCCATCACCCGCATGGCCGACAGCGTGGATATCCGCCGGATGCGCCAGAACCGCGAGGACGAAAAGCGCGCCTACCGCACCTGTCAGGAGTGCATCGCCCGCCACGGGCTGGAGATGAAGCTGGTGGAGGCCGAGTACACGCTGGACCGCTCCAAGATCATGTTCTACTTTACCGCCGACGGACGGGTAGACTTCCGGGAACTGGTCAAGGATCTGGCCGGCATCTTCCACACCCGCATTGAGCTGCGCCAGATCGGCGTGCGCGACGAGAGCAAGATGATCGGCGGTCTGGGCATCTGCGGTCAGCCCTTCTGCTGCAGCCGCTTTTTGAAGGATTTCCAGCCCGTTTCCATCAAGATGGCCAAGGAGCAGGGGCTTTCGCTGAACCCCACCAAGATCAGCGGTGCCTGCGGCCGTCTGATGTGCTGCCTTGCCTACGAGGAGAGCGCCTACGAGTACCTGAACAGCATCATGCCCATGGTGGGCAGCACGGTGCGCACCCCGGACGGTCTGGGCACTGTGCTGGAGGTGAACCCGGTATCCGGCTACCTGCGGGTGCGCTGCGGCACCGAGAGCCTTGCGCCCCGGTACTACAAGGTGGGCGTGTGCGAGTATGTGAGCGGCGGCAAGCGCCCGCCCCGCCGTCCCGACCCGGACGATGATTACTCCGGCGTGCGCAACCCCGCCCCGGTGGTGGCAAGCTCCGACGACGAAAAGCGCCCCGCCTGCCCCCGCCGCCGCACGAATGAGAAAGAATGAGCGTCCGGGTAGTTAGTATCACAAAACTAACCAGACTTCGTGATTTTCGCTAAAAATCTCCGGCAATTTTGGCTATAAGTTAGGCCGTGCTTTTGTGCAACCCCACAAAATATTTTATTTTGTTGTTGTGGCAGCACGGTTAGTCTTGCCTTTTCCGGCCTGCTTTGTTAGAATGCAGACAAGGATACAAATTCCGGGGGGCGTGCGTGGCCGTGCCAAGGTACGTTTCTTCATAATTACATCGGCACGGGATAAAAAAGGAGAGTTTATTATGGCACACAAGGTTTCTGACGCATGTGTTGGCTGCGGCGCTTGCGAGGGCGCTTGCCCGGTTGGCGCTATCACCATCGAGAACGGCGCTGCAGTTGTGAACGCTGATTCCTGCATCGATTGCGGTGCTTGCGAGGGTGCTTGCCCCACTGGTGCAATCGCTGCTGAATAATCAGTAGTTTTTGCTGAAAACGCATCAAAAAGGACTGCTGCACACCTGTGCAGCAGTCCTTTTTTGTGGTATCATAAAGTAAATTCATGAAAAACGCAGTTCGGCGCGTCCACAGACGCGCCGAACTGCTGAATCAAAAACATTTTTCCGCTGCGCATGGCCAAAGCACACGCGGCGGCCATTCCTGATCGTCCACCGCAAAAGAGGCACTGCACAAAATGCTGCGCAGCCGCCGCCCTTTTTGTTTCATGCACAAATTCCGCAGGAAAATACCCTGCATTTTTTGGAAGGGAAACGGCACACTGTCTATGGAACATTCTACGGAAGTTTTGTATAATAGAACTATGGTCTACTGCACCCCGGAGCACCGGTTCGGCTCGGATGCGCTGCTGCTGGCACGCTTCTGCGAGCCGAAGCGCAGCCAGAAAGCCGCAGACCTGTGCTCCGGCTGCGGCATCGTGGCGCTGGAATGGCACGACCGGGGGCATCGCGGCCCCTGCACCGCGCTGGAGCTGCAGCCCGAGGGCAGTGCCCTGCTGGCGGCAGCGGTGGAAGAGCAGCAGCTCACCCACATCATCCCCGTCTGTGCCGACCTGCGCACATGGCGGCAGGACGAGGGGCAATTTGACGTTTGCGCGTGCAATCCCCCTTATTTTACCGAGGGGCCGCAGAGCCAGAACGCCGCCCACGCCCTTGCCCGGCACGAAAACACCTGCGCTTTGGAGGATGTCTGTGCCTGCGGCTTCCGGCTTTTGAAGGACGGCGGGCGGCTGGCGCTGTGCCACCGCCCGGAGCGGCTGGCCGAGGTGCTGGCCGTGCTGCGCGCCCATCGGCTGGAACCCAAGCGGCTGGCCTTTGTGAAGAACGCCCCGGAAAACGCCCCGTGGCTGTTCCTTGTGGAAGCCCAGAAGAACCGCAGGACCGGCCTGCGGGTGGAGCCGGACGTGCTCATCCGCGCCGGAGCGGCGCTGTACGGACGATAAATTCAGGAGGTAATTATGGCAGGAACTCTCTACATCGTGGCGACCCCCATCGGCAATCTGGAGGATATGCCGCCCCGGGTGGCTGCCACCTTTGGCGCGGCCGACTTTATTGCCGCCGAGGACACCCGCGTGACCATGAAGCTGCTGAATTATCTGGGGCTGAAAAAGCCCATGGTCAGCTACTACGAGCACGCCTTGCAGAAGGGCGAAGCCATTTTGCAGCGCATTGAGGCAGGGGAGAGCTGCGCCTTGTGCAGTGACGCCGGTATGCCCTGCGTGTCCGACCCGGGCGAGGTCATCGTGCGGGACGCACTGGCGCGGGGCATCAAGGTGGTGCCCATCCCGGCCGCTTCTGCCTGCGTTACCGCGCTGGCAGTCTCCGGGCAGGACACCTCCCGCTGGGTGTTCGAGGGCTTTCTGCCCGTGAACCGCAAGCAGAAAAAAGAGCGGCTGGCTGAGCTTTTGCAGGAAAAGCGCACCGTCATCTTTTACGAAGCGCCCCACAAGCTGCGCACCACGCTGGACGATCTGACCGCCGCCTTTGGCGCAGACCGCAGCATTACCCTGTGCCGGGAGCTGACCAAGCTCCACGAGGAGATCTGGAAAACCACTCTGGGCGAAGCCGTGGAGCACTACCGCGCCGCCGAACCCCGGGGCGAGTATGTACTGGTGATGGCGGGTGCACCCGCCGGTGCCGCCGAGGAAGAGGAGCTGACCCTGGAACAGGCGGCGCAGCGCGCTTTTGCGCTGACCATTGAGGGCTTCAGCGCTTCTGCCGCCGCCAAGACTGCTGCACAGGGCACAGCCTATTCCAAGAGCGAAGTTTACAAGCAGCTGCTGTTGTTGCAGCAGGCTACCGAATGAGTATAGAGGAGGATATTTTTCCGTGACAAAACTACTGGTCCTGTGCGACAGCCACGGCGCGCGTGACGCCATTAAGCGCATTTTGAACAAAGAGCAGAACAACGTGGATGCTGTGATCTTTTTGGGGGACGGCCTGCGGGATCTGGAACAGGCGCTGGCCTTTTTCCCTCATCTGCGGGTGTACTCCGTGGCCGGCAACTGCGATTACGGTGCGCTGGAGCCGCTGGACGGCTTGGCGGGCTTCGATCAGACGGTGGTTTTCTATACGCACGGTCACATGTACGGTGTAAAATACGATCTGGACACGCTTGCAGATGCTGCCGCAGCCCGCGGGGCAGAGGTGGCGCTGTTCGGCCATTCCCATATTCCCCACGCGGAGCAGCGGGGCAATGTATTTTTGTTCAACCCCGGCTCCTGCGGGCGCTGCTACACCGGCCCGGACACCTACGGTCTGCTGACGCTGGAAAACGGCGCAGTGACCGCCTATGAGCACAAAGAGGTACCCAAGCAATGAGCATCAACGAGGTGCGCTATCTGCCGGAATGCGGCAGCACCAACGCCTATGTAAAAGAACATTTTGAGGAGTTCGGCCCGGTGGCGGCGGTATATACCGAAAACCAGACCGCCGGACGCGGGCGGCTTGGCCGCAGCTGGGTAAACGCCGAGGGCAAGGCGCTGTACTACACGGTGGCCATCAAGGAGCCGCTGGCACAGCCTGCCACCCTGCCGCTGCTGGCAAGCCTTGCGGTGCGCCGCCAGCTGCAGCTGCGCTACGGCGTGGACTGCCAGATCAAGTGGCCCAACGACCTTTTGCTGAACGGCAAAAAAATCGTGGGCATCCTGTGCGAGAGCGTAAGCTACGGCTACCAGCAGCAGGGGCGCGGCATCCTGTGCGGCATCGGCATCAACCTTGCCCAGCCCCAGAGCTATTTTGACGCCGCCGATCTGCCCCACGGCACCTCGCTGGCCTTGCAGGGCGCTGCGGTGGATCTTTCTACCGATCCCGCATGGCTGGCGGAGGGGCTGACCGACTTCGGCTTTGACCGCAGCCTGTACACCTTTGCACGGGACGGCTTTGCGCCCTTCCGGGAGGAGTACAAGGCCGCCTGCATCAATCTGGGCCGCCGGGTCACCTTTGACCTGCCGGACGGCAGTCAGGGCGCAGGCGAAGCCGTGGACGTGGACGCCGAGGGGCGTTTGGTGGTGCGCACCGATGCCGGGGAACAACACGTTTTCACCGGGGAAGTGTCGGTGCACGGCATCTACGGAGCAGTGTAATTGATAAAAGCGCCTGTCCGGCTTCGCCGGACAGGCGCTTTACGCTTCTTATCTTCTCTTTTTCATCTGACGGCGGCGCTGGTTGAGGGTCATCCCGCCGCCGCAGCGCAGGGTGACAAAGCCCAGCGCGCACAGAATCAAAATCAGGGCGCAGAGCAGCAGCAGGGTGGCCTTGATATCAGTGCGGAAGTCCGACACATACTCCCGGTGGGTCACAAGGTCCACCGTGCCCACTTCATCGCCGTCCAGATACACGGTGGCTGTACCCACCACACTGCCGCTCTTGACGGTGGCCGCAATGCTCTCCGGCAGGTCGAAGGAGTAGGTAACGATATCGTCTGCGTGGCCATAGCCGCTGACCGGCGCAGCGGCATACAGCGCCACCGTCGGTTCGGTGCGGCACTTGGTCAGTGCCACAGTGGTGATCTCGGTCTGGGTGTCCACCAGCGGACGGTCCGCAAAGCTGGCAAAGGCCCAGTCGAACAGGTCGTCACACGCGGTAAAAAGATGATCCGGCGTGTCACAGCCAAGGATCACCAGCCCGTAGCTGTGGCCGTCCTGCTGGGCAAAGGCCACGGTGCAGCGGCCTGCCAGCGTGGTAAAGCCGCCCTTGACCCACTGGACGTACTCCCGGTAGTTGGAGCTTTCGCTGTTCATCAGGCTGTTGGAGCTGCTGATGGTGTGCTCTGCCTTGCGCAGATTGGTGGCCGGCATCACATAGCTGGCGGTGCCCGCCACCTGTGCAAAGGTCTGGTTCTCCGCACAGGCAGCGGCGATCTTTGCCAGATCCTGCGCGGTGGACACATTGCCGTAATCAAACAGGCCGTGGGCACAGGTAAAGTTCGTACCGGTGCAGCCCAGCTCCGCCGCCTTGGCGTTCATCTGCTGCACAAAGCCCACCACGCTGCCCCCCACGTCCCACGCAATGACGCTGGCGGCGTCGTTTGCGCTGACGATGAGCATAGCGTTCAGCAGATCGATGCGGCGCACGGTCTCGCCGATGCGCAGCCCCATGGTGGTGCCGTTGGCGTTCTGGATATCCTTGAACTCCTGCGTTAAATCGGTGGGCACGGTCACTTCACCGTTCAGGTCCTTGCCGCTTTCCACCAGCAGCAGGGCGGTCATCAGCTTGGTCAGGCTGGCCACATATTTCTGCTGGTCGGCGTTCTGGCTCAGGATGGTCTTGCCGGTGTCCGCGTTGAACAGATACACTGCCTCGGTCTCTGTTGCAGTCTGGACGGGCATGGGGTATACTGCAAATACCGGCAGCACTGCACTGACGGCGACCGCCAGCGTAAGCACCAGCGCCGCCAACCGGCGGCAGAACGTGTTGTGAAGCATGAAGGTACCCCCTTGAATCCCGCTCCGGCAAAACCGGCGCGCACATTTTTGTTCCTTACTTATAAGAATACCATAAAAGAACCAAAAGAGAAAGGTGGTTTTTAACAATGTTCTTATCCTTTTGTGGAAAAACGCCCCGCGATGAGGGCGCAGCTTTTGTAGCCCCCAGCGCTACCGTGCAGGGAGATGTGGTTTTAAAGCCCGGCTCTACCGTCTGGTACGGTGCGGTGCTGCGCGGCGACGACGGCACGTTAACCATCGGCAAAAACAGCAACGTACAGGACAACGCAGTGCTGCACTGCGACATCGGCGGCTGCGTGACCCTTGGCGAAAACGTCACGGTAGGGCACTGCGCACTGGTGCACGGCTGCACTGTAGGGGACGGCAGCCTCATCGGGATGCACGCCACCTTGCTGAACCATTGCGTGGTGGGCAAAAACTGCATCATCGGGGCCGGGGCGCTGGTGCCGGAGGGCATGGTCATCCCGGATAATTCCGTGGCGGTGGGCGTGCCCGCCCGGGTCATCAAGCAGGTGAGTGCCGCGCAGGTGGAAGCCAACCTGCACAACGCCGCGCATTATGTAGAGCACGGAAAGCTGCACGCAGAGCAGATGAAAAACGGGTGAGGGCTTCCTCAAACGTTTCATTTTGTATTTTTTTCGCAGTGCGGTACAAAGTTTCAAGAACTTTTTTGATTTTTCACAGAAATGTAATGACTTTTTTCGTAAAATCGGGTATACTGTATCTTGCAGGGACAGTGGGGCCGCAACCACTTCCCCGCACATGATTCCTCCTCACACCAAAGCAATACCCCAAACAAGAAACCCCTCCGGTGTACCGCAAGCGCCGGAGGGGTTTCTTGTTGTTTCGTTATTTTTAAAGGGTGCGCAGCTTTGCCGCAAACACCGTCAGCACCACCTTGGGGTTCACCTGTGCGCCCAGCCGCTGCAGGGCAGCGTCTGCCAGACGTACCGCCTGCCGCGCCTGTGTGCCCTGCACCGGGGCGCGGGGGCTGCTGCGCAGTCCCGCCGCTGCCACAGCGCGGAAATCGGTCAGCAGGGCGGCGGCAGCCGCTTTATCCTTTTCGTAGGCGGCAAGCAGCACAGCGGCGGTGTAGCTATCGCGGGCGGCAGCGGCGCGGGCAAGCTCCAGCGCCTTTTCCACCTGTGCGGCGCGCCCTTCGTCCCGGGCGACCGCCAGCACCGTGCCAATATGACCATCGAACAGCTCACTGTACAGTGCAGCTGTTTTTTTGTCCACGCCTTGCGCTGTGCAGTAGCGGGTGCAGTCGGCAGGGGACACCGGCGCCACCGCAAAGCTGACGCAGCGGCTGCGGATGGTGGGCAGCACGCTGGCCAGCGAATCCGCCGTGAGCAGGAACAGCACCCCCTCCGGGGGCTCTTCCATCACCTTCAGCAGAGCGTTGGCAGATTCCTCGTTCATCCGCTCCACATGGTACAAAAGCACCGCGCGCCCCTCGGCGGAAAGGCTGGTGTTGAAAATTTCGCTGCGCATGGCGGTGACCTGACCCACCAGATACTTTCCGCCGCTGCCCATGCCGGACACAGAGATGGCTTCCCGCACGATGCCGGTCTCCACCGTGCCGCTGTCGCGCTTACCGGCTTTTGCCACGGCGCGGCAGCACTCGCCCCGCAGCAGTGCTTCGGCGGCGGCACCGCCGGCGGGGTAGAGGTAGTCGGCGGCGATGCAGCGGGCGGCAAAACCGGTGCCAAGCCCGGCTTCGCCCACCAGCAAAACGCTATGGGTCAGCCGCCGGGTGGCCAGCATCTGCTGCACGCTGGTTTTCAGTTCTGCGTTGCCTTCCATGCGGTCCAGCATCATGATTTATCTCCTATTTTTTCTCTTCCACTGCTCCCGGCGCACCCATGCGCGGAGGGAGCGGTAGGCCATGGGGGCAAAGAAGAGCCAGACGTTGAGCATAGACAACAGGTAGTCCAGCTTGCCGGGCAAGGATGCGCCCAGAAAGCTGAACACCCACAGCACTGCCGCGAAAACGCCGAAGTACTTCACCCGGATGGGGATGACGAAGAAGAGCAGCAGCTGCACCTCCGGGTACAGCATGGCAAAAGCCAGCAGCAGCGAGAGGGACAGGCAGTAGGTGCTGGCGGTCACGCCGGTGAGCAGGCAGCCCAGCACCGTGCCCAGCACACCGGACAGCAGATACACCGTGTAGCGGAAATCGCCCCACTCCCGTTCCAGCGCCGTGCCAATGAACCATGTGAAGTAGATGCCCAGCACCACGCTAAGGATGCTGCCACCAGAAAAGGGGATGAATATAAAGCTGATCACCCGCCAGACCTGCCCCTGCAGCAGCAGGCTGCGGCTGAGCCCCAGCCAGAAGGAAATGGTGCGGTCAACAAACAGCTCGATGGCCAGCACTAAGATCTGCCCCGCTACCAGAATATTGGTCAGGTTCGGGATGCCGTAGCGGCCATACTTGCGCTCCAGCTTATTCAGCCAGTTGTTCATGTGTTTCGCCTCCGTTGCGGGATGCCCCGCCAGTTTCATGTTACCCCTATTTTACCATGACAGGCCCCCGCATTCAAGAAAATCCACGCGGAAGGCGTTGAAACTGCACTTTCTTTCCCGGCAGACAGGCTGCACGCGCAGTTTTTTCACACCGCAGCCGCCGGGATGTGGAAAAGGCGGGAAAAGCACAGCATTCATGCGGGTTTTAAGTCCCAAAACGACAACCGAAAATTGTATGGACTATCCGTTCTGGAATGAACTTTTCACTTTTTCCACCGGGTTTTCCACCGTTTTTGTGAAAAAGAAGCGCAGTTTCCAACGATGTTTTCCACCTTTTCCACATAGTTTTCCACATCTGACGAAGGAAAGCCCTATACAAGCCGTAATGGATGCCGCCGCATTCTGGAAATTTGTGGGCAAAAATGTGGGCAATCTGCCTTTTATAAAAAAGAAAGTCGAAGGTTTTTCTTTTGTTTTTACAGTTTACTCCGGCTTACGGGTTTGCTTTTCTCCAATCTGGAATTTTGCCCCGGGCAGTTTTCCACAAACCGCCGGGGAGAAAAGCCCGGTGTGGAAAACGGACACAAACGGTGATTTTCCACACTGTTTTTATCCCGGCTGAACCCTCTCAGTCGCCTGCGGCGACCATCGGGAGCAGACTGAGAGGGTTGGATGCAAAAATAAGCCCTCTCGGGCAGACAAAGTGCCTGAGAGGGCTTATAAAACCATATTTTATGCCTTAGCAGCGGCGCCCACTAGGGTATGCAGCGGCGCAGGGGTCAGCTTTTCGCTTCCTCTAAGTGGAGATACACCGCAACGTAGGTCTTGTCATCCATAACATGGGTGACAATATCATACTCATCGATCCGGGACAGCTGCTTTTTATCAACAAAGTAAGCAGGTCCGTACTGCGTCAGATTTTCCAGAGTCAGCTTAACTGCCTCAACGGTACTTTCGCCCGAAACATTCAATGCTATCGGGTCTGAGAGGATCATCCAATACCAGCTCTCCCCAAATCCGCACCCGTTCGTCTCATGATCCCCGCCGTCTCCGGCTTTGAACTTCCCGTCCTCGCTGATTTTCGCCAGAGCAGTCCTCATCTCCGAGTGTTTGACGTCAACTTTTTGTACCGGTTTGCCCGGCCGCTTGCTGTTGATTTGCTCTACAAACCAATCTTCGTATACCTTGCCAATGGCAGACTGAGGTTGTTCTGCTGCACCGCAGGCGGTGAACAATGCCAAGGCCAGCACTGCGGCCAGTAAAAGTGCTACAAAGCGTCTTGTCTTTTTCATGATACATCTCCGGTAACAAAAATACAGGTTCTATCCAACGTACTGGAACTCAAACGACCTCTTTTATTATTTTACACCATCACATCCGTGGTGTGTCAATTGACAGAGCATATAAAATATCGCCGTCCTTTTGCGCAAATGCGCCAAAGGGTTGGATGCAAAAATGCCGGGCGGTCCGCAGACCGTCCGGCATTGCTTTATTCTTTACATCATATTGCGGAACACCAGCTGTGCGATCTGGAAATAGAGGATCAGGCTGCAAGCGTCCACGATGGTGGTGATGAAGGGGGTAGCCATAATGGCGGGGTCGGCACCCAGCTTTTTGGCGGCAAGCGGCAGCATACCGCCCACCAGCTTTGCCAGAATGACGCTGAAGAACAGCGACACGCTGACCACGATGGCGTAGCCCATCACGTTGGCGTACTGACCGGGGAAGAGGAAGGTGTACATCAGGTAGATGCGCAGGCCATTCACGATGCCCAGCACTGCGCCCACGATGGCAGACACCCGCAGCTCCTTGGCCAGCACCCGCATAAAGTCGGCGGGTTCTACCTCGCCCAGTGCCAGACCGCGCACCATCAGGGTGCTGATCTGGTTGCCGCAGTTACCGGCGGTATCCATCAGCATGGGCATGAAGGAGACCAGCAGCGGCAGGCTGACAAAGGCTTCCTCGTAGTGGGTGGTGACCATGCCGGTAAAGGTAGCGGACAGCATCAGGATCAGCAGCCACGGGATGCGCTGCTTGGCGTGGGTCCACACACTGGTGCCAAAGTAGGTGGTGGCGTCGTCATCCGGGAGAATGGCAGCCATCTTCTGCATATCCTCGGTGCTCTCGTCGGTCAGAACGTCAATAGCGTCGTCGATGGTGATGATACCCACGAACATTCCCTCGTTGTCCAGAACGGGCATGGCGGTAAAGTCGTAGCGCTGCATCTCACGCGCCACGAACTCCTGATCGTCGGTGACCTTCACGGTGACCAGATTGTCCTCCATGATCTCCGTGATGGGGGTCTTGGGGTCTGCCAGCAGCAGATTGCGGGCCGAGACAACGCCCTGCAGCCGGTTGCTCTCCACCACATAGCAGGTGTAGACGGTCTCGGCATTCTCGCCCTGCTTGCGGATGGCTGCAAAGGCCTGTTCCACCGTCATATCCATGCGCAGACGCACATATTCCGGGGTCATCAGGCTGCCGGCAGAGCTTTCCGGGTAGTTCAGCAGCTTGTTCAGGCTCTCGCGGGTCTCCCGGGAGGATTTTTCCAGCACCCGCTTGACCACGCCTGCGGGCATATCCTCCAGCAGGTCGGCGGCATCGTCCAGGCTCATCTCCTCGATGGCGCTCACCAGCTCCACGTCCGAGAAGGCGTTTACCAGATCGTCCCGGGCTTCGTCGGACATATAGGCAAAGGCTTCGGTGGCAACTTCCTTTTTCAGCAGGCGGAACACCACCAGCCGGTTGTTCTCGTCCAGCTCCTCCAGCAGCTCGGCAAGGTCGGCGGGCTGCTCTTCCTCAGTCACCTCACGCAGCTTGACGTACTGCTTTTTGATCAGCAGCTTCAGCAGACGGCTCTTGGTCAGCATCTCGGGGTTTGCCTTGACCTCTTCGTCATTGGCTTCCTCCCGCTCTGCCTCCCGCATATCCTGCTTCAGGTCCTCGGTGGCTTCCTCGTTCAGATCCTCCGCCAGCTTCTGACGCACCTCGGCGGGGATATCGGCGGGCAGTTCCTGCACCGGCAGGTTCTGTTCCGTGTTGGTTTCCAGCTTCTTTTCTTCCATATCCATGGGCTACCTCCTCTGGGTACTATACGGCACGGAGGGCTTTCTCCGCGCCGGAGGATGCAGCAGGTCGGGAAACAAAAAACGCGCCGCCCGGTGCCGGAATGCTGCAAATGCAGCCGTTTCCGCGCACGCAAAGCCGCGCCTTTCCTATACCGGGGCTTTTTAAGCCGCCGGGGGCAAAAAGGCGAACGCAGTACTTTTTGTTGTCCGATCTACCGCATCGGTGGATCTACTTCGACTATGATCAGGGTCCATTGTCCTGCGTTCACCTCCCAGTTTTCGTAAATTCCACAGCCGCAGCACCCGCGCCGGGCGCTGCACTGGCTATATCCTTTTTTATTATAGCGCCGCAAAAAAATGGGGTCAACCCTAAAGCGAAGTTTTGCAAAGATTTTTACGGCGTCTTACAGAAACAAAACACCCTTCTCCGTGTTGCGGCGCACAGAGAAGGGTGTTTTGCTTGGATATTGCCTTGGTGTGAGGAGGAATCATGTTACTTGGGAAGTGGTTGCGGCCCCGCTTCCCATGGCAAAAGTATAACAGCTTTCACAATTCATTTCGTTAAGAAGCTATGAAGAAACTGTAAAAAGGAAGCGGAAAATTCTGGAAGATTTTGTGATAAGCTTTTTGGTTGACGTTCGGTTTCAGAGATGCTAAAATGAAACTGTAAAAGCAGCCATGAAGGAGGGACTTTTATGAGCGATTGTGCATTTTTGAACAACAGCGGTAATTTTACCGCGTTCACCTACAACGGCAGAACCATCCGGTTCCGCACACCTTCTTCGCTGGAACGTTACACGGATATTCTGGAATGGGACAAGGGCTATCTTGTAGTCATGGCAAAATACAAGGGTGCTCCCGCAGATGAAGAAGAGTATATCGATCTGGTTCCCATTCTGAACAATTTGTATATTGATGCCGATGCTTTTTTAAAGCCGATCCGAAAGGTAGAGTTGCAATATGCCTGATATTTTAAGCGTTGCTGACCACGCAGACATGATCGTAAATGGCTATGCCTTTTCAAAAAGCAATGATTCTGTCCGTGTTTTGAATTTGAATAACCCCGCAAGTGCCTGTGTACTGTCTGCCGATGGAAAGGTACTGGAAACCACCATGGATGATATTGAATTAGCCATTGTTCAGGACTATTACAGCCGGAACCGGAAGCATCTGGAGGAATCGTAATGCCGAAATATTATGATTTCAAAATTTGCGGTTACTATCTTTATTTTACCGCGCACTGCATCATTGAATGTATGCACGTCCATGCCAGTGACCGTAAATTGACTGAGGGCGGTTCTGCAAAATTCTTTGTAAAAAGCAATGGAGACACTGTGATACAAAATCGCGGGGTGCTGACCGACAGGGAACTGAGCAAGATTCAAAGTTTCATCAAAGACAACTATAAGGAAATGTACCTCAAGTGGGCATCTATGAGCGAAAACGGTTTCTTTGGCGAGAACTGATGCAAAATTAAAAACAGCAAGGGCTGCTGCACGTTATCCGGTGCAGCAGCCCTTGCTGTTTTTTTA
>OLWQ01000416.1_pt1 | contig 19050 bp, 16 predicted proteins | sample 1673981 | NCBI WGS metagenome assembly OLWQ01 (sample SAMEA103958136, study PRJEB25191) | human gut metagenome | reverse complement strand
CTTGCGGCGCCGCTCGATGGCATACTCCGTAATCAGGATGGCCGTCTTGGCGAGCAAGCCAATCAGCATAATCACACCCGTCTGCAAATAGATGTTGTTCTCCAATCCCAGAACCTTGGCAAAGAGGAATGAACCCATCAGCCCGAACGGTACGGAGAAGATGACCGCAAACGGTATCAGGAAACTCTCATAAAGACATGCCAGGATGAGATAGATAAGGAAGATACAGATGGCATAAATAAAGACAGTCTGCGCACCACCAGTATTGGCTTCCTCACGTGCCATACCTCCGTACTCGTAACCGTAGCCCAGCGGCAATGTCTGTTCTGCCACTTCCGCAATCACTTTCTGCACTTCGCCGGAGGAATATCCTTCGGCGGGGTTCACATTGGCGGTGATGGCACTGTACAGATTGAAACGGTTTGCCGTCTCCGGACCGAGCACCTTGTTCAACGTCACGAACTGGCTGACCGGAGCCATCTCCGTACCGTTGCGCACAAACATATTACCCAGTGCCTGTTCGTCCAGACGATATTCGGGCGATGCCTGCATCATGACGCGGTACACCTTGCCAAACTGATTGTAGTTGGAAATATAGGCACCGCCGCAATAGCTGCCCAATGCGTCGAGCACCGCACCCGGCGAGATGCCCGCACGCTTACACTTGGCCGCATCTACATCTACCGATACCTGCGGGAAGTTCATAGCATAAGAGGTATACGCCATAGCCACCTCAGGACGCTGGTTCAACGCACCCAGAAACTGTATCACTGCCTCGTAGAACGTAGCCATGTCACCACCCGTTCTGTCCTGTAGGTTCAGCTCCAGGGAGTTACCCATACCATAGCCCGGAATCATACCCGGCTGGAAGCTGAATATCTGCGCCTCTTTCACGCCGTAGAACTGGGCATTGAGACGGGCCACCACAGCGTCGGACGTGTGTTCGCTCCCCTTCCGCTCGCCCCAGTCCTTCAGACGGATGATGATGGTACCGTAGGAAGTGCCCTGACCGGACATCAGTCCGTATCCTGCCACCTTGGAATAGTGTTCTATCTCGGGAGTGTTTTTCAGGATGTCCTCCAGCTTGCTCATCACCTTCGTAGTTTCTTCCAGCGTGCTTCCCGGAGACGTGCTGACGTTCACCATGATGACACCCTGGTCCTCCTGCGGCACAAGCCCCGTCTTGGTGGTACTCATCAGGTAAACCAGCAATACGACGGTAGCCGCCAATGAAGTCCACACCATCCAGCGGTGGTGGATGAAGAACATCACACCTTTCTTATATTTGCCCAGCACGGCGTTGAACGAGGCATTGTATGCCGCACGCACCCGTCCGTTGATGCTCTTCGCACTCTTCGTACCGTCCGACGGACGCATCATGATGGCACACAAGGCGGGACAAAGCGTCAATGCCGAAATCATGGAGATGCCCACCGCCGTTGCCATCGTGACACCGAACTGCGTATAGAACACGCCCGAAGTACCGCCCATAAACGTCACGGGGATAAATACCGCCATGAACACGCAGGTACAAGAGATGATGGCCATCGTCACATCGCCCATCGCATCCTTCGTGGCAAGGTAAGGGGACTTGTATCCGGCATCGAACTTGGACTGCACCGCCTCCACCACCACGATGGCATCGTCCACCACCGTACCGATGGCAAGCACCAACGCAAACAGCGTTAGGATATTGAGACTGAACCCCGCAGCCACCAGGCAGGCAAACGTGCCGACCAGCGACACGATAATGGAAATGGAGGGTATAAGCGTACTCTTGAAGTCCTGCAGGAAGAAATACACCACCAGAATTACCAGTATAATGGCAATGACCAGTGTCTCCACCACATTGTGTATGGAAGCGAAGAGGAAGTCGTTGGAACTCATCATCGTCACAAATTCCGTCCCTTCGGGCAGGCTCTTCCTCATCTCGTCTATCTGTACGGTAATCTGCTTGTTGACGGCGGTTGCGTTGGAGCCTGCCGTCTGGAACATCATGAAAAGTACCGCCGGCTTGCTGTCCATCTCACTGCGGAAACTATAGGTCAGCGTACCCAGCTCCACATCCGCCACGTCCTTCAGACGGAGCACGGAACCGTCACTCTGCGAGCGTACCACCGTGTTCTGGAATTCCTCCACACTCTTCAGGCGTCCACGATACTTCATCGTAAACTGGAACACGTTCTTTGAATTCTCGCCCAGCGAACCGGTAGGCGCTTCGATGTTCTGCTCGCCCAATACGGCGGTCACATCCGAAGGGACCAGTCCATACTGCGCCATCCGTTCCGGTTTCAGCCAGATGCGCATACTGTAGGTATCACCCAGCTCCATTACGTCACCCACACCTTCGATACGTTTGATTTGCGGAATCACGTTGATGTCGAGGTAATTGGCAAGGAACGTCTGGTCGTAGCGCCCGTCGGTGCTCACCAAAGCGCCGATTTGCAGGAAGCTGGTCTGCCGCTTCTGGGTAGTCACACCGATTTTCGTCACTTCGGCGGGCAGCAGTCCCTGCGCCTTGGATACGCGGTTCTGTACGTTCACCGCAGCCATGTCGGGGTCCGTGCCCTGCTTGAAATAGACTTGTATGGTGGCAGAACCGGCATTGGTGGCGGTAGAGCTGATGTACATCATGTTCTCCACACCGTTGATGCTCTCCTCCAACGGCATGATGACACTGTTCAGCACGGCTTCGGCATCGGCGCCGGTGTAGTTGGCACTGACATATACCGTAGGAGGCGCAATGTCAGGATATTGTTCCACCGGCAGCGTAAAGAGCGAAATGAGCCCTATCACCAGAATCAGTACGGAGATGGAGATAGCCATCACCGGCCGTTTTATAAATATGTTTCCTTTCATCTTAATGGGTCATTGATAGTTGATAAAATAGCAATCATCATTTCACTTGCGTTCCTTCGCGCAGCAGTCCGGCACCTGTGGAAACAATCTCGTCACCCACTTTCAGTCCGTCCAGCACCACGTATTCGCGTCCGTCATTTATTCCTGCCACGGTAATCAGGGTAGAGACGGCCTTGCCATCCACTACCTTGTATACCAATGTCTTGTCCTGCAACTGTACGGTGGCTTCTTGCGGAATCACAATGCAGTTCTTATACGTGGCAGGCACCACCACCGTGCCCGATGCCCCGCTATGGAGCAGGCGCGATTCGTTGGGGAAGACCACGCGTGCCACTACCGTACCCGTCTGGCGGTCGATGACACCACTGATGGACTCGATGGTACCTTTCTTGTCGTAGACGGAATTGTCGTTCAGACGCAGCTCTGCCGCCGGCATGTTCTTCAGCGCCTCGTCCATGCTGCCGTACTGGCGTGTCAGGGCGAGCAACTGGTTCTCGGTCATGGAAAAGTAAACGTACATGTCGCTGTTGTCACTGACCGTTGTCAGCGGTTGCGGCAAGCTGGGGCTGACCAATGCCCCTGCACGGTAGGGCAATGCCCCCACCACCCCGTCGCTGGGACTCTTCACTTCCGTATAGGAGAGGTTGTTGCGTGCGCTTATCTCCTGGGCCTCGGCCTGCGAGAGTTGCGCCTTGGCGGTAAGGTAGCTGTTTTCGGCAGTCTTCAGGCTGAATTCCGAAACCACTTTCTGCGCATACAATTCCTTGTTGCTGTTATAAGTCAGTTCGGCAGTAGCCAGTGCGGCACGTGCCGCTTCCACATTGGCAACGGCCGTTTTGAGTGCAGCCTTGTAGGGAACCTGGTCGATGATGAAAAGCAGTTGTCCCCGGCGCACCTTCTGCCCCTCGGTCACACAAAGCTTCTCGATGGTACCCGACACTTGCGGATAAATATCTATGTCCTGCTGTCCGCGTATCGTTGCTGAGTACGAAGTGGAAAGCTCTTTGTCCGTCGCCTCCACTTTCATGGTAGCATAAGAAGGTTTCATTCCGGAAGCATCCGATGCCTGCTTGCAAGATGCCAAACACATTGTACAACCGACAATCCCTATCAGCCGTATCCATTTCCTGTTCAATGTAATCATACTTTTTCTCATTGTCTTTTTGTTAAAACTGGTGGCAAAAGTAGGAGAAAGGAACAACGCCATAATGACCAATTACACTCCAAAGATGTTCCTTTTTCGACATTCATCTTTTTTAAGGCTAATGAATTGTCTATAAATGACATATAGAACAAGAAAGCCGCATAATGGAACATCCCATATTTCCCATTATTCACCAACTTTGCAAAACGAAAAAGGAAGAATATGGAGAAAGGGAACATAAAAATCGTAGAAATCGCGGACTTTAAAAACAGCGAACATGTCCTTGACTATGTAGACAATGACTTTGTCATAATCAATAGTCTGGAGGGAAGCCCCTACAATGAAGATACAATAAGATTGGGATGCTTCCTTATCGCTATCTGTCTAGAAGGCTGCATCCAGTTGGACGTCAACTACAAAACCTACCAACTGGAAGCAGGCGACTTACTGCTCGGCCTTCCCAATACCATTATCAGCCACGCGATGGTAAGCCCGAAGCACAAGATAAGGCTTGCCGCATTCTCCACACAGTTCCTACAACGCGTGGTCAAGATGGAGAAGGATACATGGAATACCGTTATGCATATCCACAACAATCCCATAAAGTCTGTCGGGGAGGAAGGGGACAAGGAAATCTTCAAATTCTACCGGGAACTGCTTATGGCAAAGATAAACGACGAGCCTCATCACTATCACAGGGAAGTGATGCAATACTTGTTTTCTGCCATTTTCTGTGAGATGTTGGGACACCTCAACAAAGAAGTGAACCCTTCAGAAATGACAGTCGATACAAAAGAAAGCATCAAACAGTCCGACTATATCCTGCGTAAGTTTATAGAGATGTTGTCCAAAGACAACGGCATACACCGTTCTGTAGGATATTATGCCGATGCACTCTGCTATAGCCCCAAACACTTTTCGAAGGTCATCAAGCAGGCATGCGGACGTACACCGCTGGACTTGATAAACGAGAATGCCATTGAACACATCAAGTACCGGCTGAAGCATTCGGACAAGTCCATCAAGGAGATTGCAGAAGAATTTAATTTCCCCAACCAGTCTTTCTTCGGGAAGTATGTGAAGTCTTATCTGGGTATGTCTCCGGCACGCTACCGCAATACGAAAGAGGAATGATTTCCCCTACTCTTGGGGCTCACTCCGTAAAGGTCTGCATTAGGAAGCTAAACCTTAACTTTACGACGCTAAAGGTCAACTTTACGATGGCTAAACCTCAACGTATCATCTCATCACACACCGCATCCTGGAAAGCGCGTGCTTCCCTGCCCGACAGTGCATTCTGGTTCATGATGGCAAAGGCTATCTCGTGTCCGTTGCGGGCTTTAAGGTAGCCGGCCAGGCAGTTGATGGCGGTAAAGGAACCCGTCTTGGCATGTACATTTCTGTGGGAAAGGGTGCCTTTCTTCATGCGGAACTCCAGTGTACCGTCCACGCCGCCAATGGGCAAAGCCTTATAAAGTTTCTGGAAAACATCCGTACGCGAGTAGGCATATCGCAGGAAAGAAACCAAGAGTTCCGGTGAAATGTAGTTGTAATTGGAAAGACCGCAACCATCTGCCAGATTATACCTATCGGGGTTATATCCCATCTCTTTTATCAGCATGCGGATGGCAGAAAGCCCGTCCTCGGCAGAGACACGCTTCTTTCCGCTGCTCTGCACACCCAACCGGCAGAGCATGGCTTCGGCATTGAGATTATCGCTCTCCTTCATTATCTGTTTCACCACATCCTGCACGGAAGTTTCATAGGAAGCCATCCGTACGGAGAGGCTGTCTTGCCGGAACTCACCGAAGAGGTAAGAAGAAGCAGTGGAAGAGGGCTTACCCGTTTCAAAAGCTTCGGATTCCGCTACTTCATTCTCCGGACTTTCCGCTTCTGCCGCCGGAATGCACCGGATGCCTCGTGCCTGCAACCGTTCCATAAAGGTATGCATGAAGAAGTCCTGCGAAGAAAATATATTGACCGTACCTGCACGGCGGGCATCGACGTTGCCCGTCACGGTGATGTTGTTCCCGTTCACCAGCCAGTCGCGCGACACACGGAAACGTCCGGCAGAAGGGGTACGGCTTTGGGTCTTGTTCGTCAGTGTATAATAGGAAGAGGCGGGAGTGCATTCAAGGCGTGCGCTGTCGCCCCGTTCGCCGGGTGTGGCGGTAACCTTCACCACTCCTTTATTCAGCATCAGCGGTGAGAGGTAGGGCTGGAAGGAATAGGGAGTATCATCCCACAACCAGCCGCTGCCCCAGTACAAGGAGTCTTTCATGGAGACATCTCCATACACCTTGCCTTTGATGACAGAGAAGGGGAAACGGGCCACGGTAGCCACCAGGGAATCCAATGCCTCTTCATCAAACTCCGGGTCGTAACCGCCTATCACATACATATCCCCCTGCAAGGTATCGCGCTCAATGGTTCCCTGATACCACACTTCCGTACGGAACGGCTCGTCGGCTTCGGGACGGGAAAGGGCGGTAATGGTGGTCAGCAGCTTCATGGTGGAAGCGGGACGGGAAAGCTTGTCCGCCTGATAGCCGTACAAGGGCTTTCCGGCAGTCAGGTCATAGACCGAAATGGCCACATTAGAGCCTGCGGGAAGTTTGTGTTCTATCAACGCATCAATCCGCGCAGAGAGCGGCTTCACCGGAGTTACCGTCTCTTGGGGCCATAATGGGAGCAGGCAGACGGATAAAATTAACAGCAACAATATCCTTTTCATAAATATATTTATCTTTAAAGGCAAAAGTACGACAATCTTACAAATGAACAACAACGAGGTAGTCTTTTCATAAATTATATCCAGCCATCCATCTTAATATTCCTTTAAAAATACTACTTTTGCATAGATTGCATAGGCAAAATCTCCCAGTTACTATCACTCTAAAATTGATGTACCATGAAACTACAACTTACAATTGCCAGCTTTACAATATGCCTCCTTTTCTCCCCCATGCTTCGGGCACAAGAATCTCCGCGCATTGTCAGTTATGACTTAACCGTACAGATTGATGTACCGAACCGACAAGTCGAAGTTGGCGGTTCGTTTGAAGTTGATTTCCAGGACAGTGACTCAATCTCGTTGGTACTATGGCGCCATGCCCGTATCGACACACTACGCCACAGCAGCCGGGAGATAACCTACCGTTTCGATACGCTTGCCCCGGCACCTGCCCAATTCATTCCCGACGGACGGACCTTGACCCTCTACCGGCCGGCAGGAGCCGATGACCGCTGCCGCATAAATACCCGTTACACACTCTACATGCAGGAAGTGCAGGGCCCTGCAAAATCATTCAATGACCATTGGATTGAACTTGGTTACTATACGGGATGGTATCCTGTCTGCAACGGTAACCGGGCAGATTATTCGCACTTACGAATCGGCATCACTGACGGTTATACGGTGAGCGGCTCAGGTATTATTTCCCATACAGAAGAAGGGATGTGGGAAATGGAACAACCTTGGGAGAATTTCGACAATGTTATCCTGGCTTCACCCATGCTGAAAAGCCGCCGCATCAATGATAACGGAACTACCATTGAACTTATCTATACAGACTTCCCGGATGCCGGTGCAGACTCGGCACTTCAATGTTGCCACAATGCCTTGAAATTCTTCCGACGCCTTTATAAAATTGCGGGAGATGAGGATATTTACATGAAATTCCTGCTTTCAGCTTCCGGCACCTCAGGAGGGTACAGCCGTAAAAATTTCATTATGCTCAGTTCCCGAACATTCAATGAATATGTACTCAAGAACACCGCCCACGAAATCGGCCACTTCTGGTGGAACAAGGCTCCGGTGGAATCTTGGCACGACTGGCTGAACGAATCTTTTGCCGAATTCAGTGCTTTGCAATACATACGCCACGCCCGCGGCGAAAAAGCCTATGCCGCTTACATCGACGCCTACCGTAAGGAAACACGCCATATCCGTCCTATCTGGGGTATTGACCGCAACGACCGCGAAGCGCATCTTGCCCTCTATAGGAAAGGGTCAGTACTACTCGCCGACCTGCTTGTCCGAGTGGGTGAAGAACCTTTCTTCAACTTTCTGGCAGGTGTCATCCAAGCCCATATAACAGACACATCGGCTTTCCTGGATTTTGCGGAAAGCCGATTGGGACGTAAAAACCGGGACTGGATTGAAAAGCGGTTAAAAGAATAAACACCTGATTATTCTTCAACTGTTCCTTTCGCCACCGGCTTCTCAAAATGAGTGCCGCACTTCCTGCATACATACTCCCAATGCTCAGTGCCCGGAGGTGCGGCCGACAATGCCGCAATAACAGCAGCCACCACAGCACGCACCCGATGGCTCTTCTTCAGCACAAACTTAATCTCATCCGAACCGCAATGGGGGCAGTACCTCAACTGTTCCGGAATCATCTGGTTCCGTTCAAGCAGACGGAGGGCATTGTCATATTCGTCCTCATAGACAAATATATCCACTCCCGTGACATCACGGACATATCCGCGCATCACGGAAGACATGTTTTCATTATGCAAAACAGACGCAATGCCCTCATTCTCCAAGGCACCCTGAATGACGTGTGCCTGGAAGGCATCGTCACAGGTGATTAGCTTTACGGTTTTCATCTTTTATGTTTATATGAAACAATAGTCATGGGGTCTACAATGCCTCCTTGAATATCTCTCCCACCGTGGGGTGCGGAAAGACAATCTTCTTCCATTCATCGGCAGTAAGTTTCAGCTCGATGGCCATGCCTGCCAACGTTATGATTTCTGAAGCGGGATTGCCCAAGACATGTGCTCCCAATACGGTATCGTCACTGCCCAACAGTAACTTGCAGACACCGTTCACACCTTCGTTCTCGGCGACGAAACGGCCACTATAGGCCATCGGCAGCTTTACGGCACGATAGGCAATGCCTCTCTTCTGCAGGGATTCTTCTGTCTCGCCCACACTGGCTATTTCGGGATTGGTATACACCACGCCGGGGATGGCACGATAACTCATAGTGTCCTTCCGGCCAATGATGGAATGTATGGCTACTTCCGCCTCGCGGACGGCTGTATGCGCCAGCAAGGAATATCCCGTCAAGTCGCCGCAAGCATATACTCCGGGAACTGAAGTCTGCATCTGTCCGTTGACAAAGACATTTCCGCGCTCCGTTCTTTCCAAGCCCAGATTCTCCAATCCGAAGCCTTTCATTACCGGACGGCGCCCGACACTCATCAGAAGCCGTTCGGCAACGACGGAACCGGGACCATCGGCTGTTTCATAATTCACCTGGATAAGGGAAGAAGCTTCGGCAGTATCCGGCATGACAGACACTACTTTTGCACTCAGCATGAACTTGATTCCCCGCTTGGCGTACTCTGCACGGAGCATACCCGCCAGCTCTCGGTCCATACCGCCTCCCAGTATCTCGTCCAGCATCTCGACGACGGTTACCTGCACTCCCAGGCTGTTGAAGAAAGAAGCGAACTCCATACCGATGACACCGCCGCCGATGATGGCAAGCGAAGCGGGCAGTTCCTTGTTGTCCAGCGCGTCACGATGGGTCCAGTAAGGCACCTTGTCTATGCCGGGAATGGCAGGGACAAAGGTTTCGGAACCGGTGCAGAGCAGCAGGTTCTCGCATTCGTAGGTTTCTCCGCCGCACTCCACATGATTCTTGTCCGTCACTGTGGCCTCTCCGCTGACAATCGTCACACCATGGGCAGTCAGCTTTCCTTTGATTCCCAATACCAGCTTGCGTACTACCTTCTGCTTGCGGGCAATAATCTTGGGCAAATCAAACGATACTTCGGGCACACTGACCGCATACTTCGAAGCATGGCGGGCTCCGTCATAGGTCTTGGCCGAATACAACAAGGTCTTGGTAGGGATACACCCTTCATTCAGGCACACTCCACCGAGACTCTGCTTCTCAAATAGTACGACACTCAATCCTGCTTTTCCGGCAGCTTCGGCAGCAGTATATCCCGCAGGACCTCCACCGATAATGGCAACTTGGTATTTCATGGAATTAATGGTTAGTGGTTAATGATTAGCGATAATTTGTGCGCAAGTTAATAAAACCCGTATTATCCGGCAAAAAAGAGTACTTCTTTCTTTCGGAGAATACAGCGTAAAGAGGAAATAATTATCTTTGTCGTGCAGCATTTACAAAGAATGCCACGTCCAATGGACATAATCAAATAATAACCAACATGAAAACGACTGACTTATTCCAATCCATCCTTTTGTTCGCTCTTTTCCTTTGCGGCCTGACGGCTTGCAATGATAGCGATGAAATCCGCCTCTCGCCCTTTCAGGAAACTACCGTGAAGGGCGAAGCCTCTACCCTGCAGATAGACCTAACACGCGGCGACTGGCGCATAACCTCCATCACCACCCCATGGGGAGACCTCATGATGGATGGCAACAAGCTCCCACAACTGGAAGGTACGGGAAGCCTGCATTATAAATGGTGGGACTTGGAACGGGACACCGACAGCCATCTCATCCTGCACTTTAAAGACAACTTTGACTTAGGTGAATCCCGTAGCCTCATCATCAACCTTGAGATGAAAACGGGACTCTACAAGGAACAAATCATCATACACCAAGAACCGTGCACTAACTTCTATCAGATAGAGTCCATCGAATACAGCGTGGAAGAAGGTGACGGAGTGAAAGAAGCCGGAACAGGACCTGATAAGAGTACCTATAAAAATGAAAATCTGGGAAACACAACCGACAAGCATGACTACTATCCATTCATCAATAAATGGACAGAATACGCATTCATACCCGATGGGCACTCTGATGAAACCTTCAAAAGCATAGACCCGGAGAAACGTAGCATCTATCTGCCCAACCACATAGAAGACGGAAAAATAATCATGGGACAACAACTGTTATTCTTCATCAACCAAGGCAAGTATTACAAAGAAGACGAACTGAGATATAAACATTTTGAAGTAGACATAGTAGGTATGAAATGGAACATATACACTTCAACCATCTACTACAAACGGCTTCAAGTGACATTCACCGCCACTCTTTCACGTCCCGGTAGCGATACAAAGAAGGTACTCAAGGGTAAATTCATGCAGAGATACCCTTATGACTGCTCGGAAATACATCACGAAGTAAAGGATTCTTTAGAAGATTAGAGTCCGGTGTCTGTCAGACAAGACTCCACCTCCTCCCTGCTCAATGCCGGAGCTTGCCCATCGGCAAGCTTACGGCATACCAGCCGACCGGCCGCCAGCGCTTCCACCTTTGTTGCAAATGGCAGGCGACCGCTCAAAGCAGGTATAAAAGGTTGATATATCAGGGTATCGGCTCCATGCAGCACCACGTAGCCGTAACCGCCTTCCACCTCCATCACCCGGCATTTCAACTCATTGCCACCGCCGGCAGTATGACCCGAACAGCAAGAAAGGCATACCGCCATCACAGCCGGTACACCTATCTTTATCATAATAAACATCAGCTTCATAAGTTCCGTTCAGTTATGGGGCGAATCAGACTTCCTCTTCCTCATCGGGTAGAAGTTCGTACACATCATCAAAGTAGCTGGTACCACTTGTTCCCGTCAGCACAAAACCACGTTCACCGGTAGAGAAACCAACGGCAGCCCTGCGCGAAGAAGCACCGGAAGGATAATTATGTACATCTGTAATGGGGGTAAAGTCGTCATCGGAATCGCCGTACCATAAGTCCTTGTCAGGGTCGTACAGCCAGTAGTCGCTGCTCAGGGAAGTGCTGTTACGTATTCCCGTAGCCACAAATCCCCTTCCACCGATGACGAAAGATACGGCTTCGGACCGTGTGATGGCGTAGTCATCGTCATAGTCATTGTCGGAGTCCGTATCGGCAATGTCACGCAACTGGGTCCAGTTGCTTCCGTCGAACTTCCAGAAATCCACCAGATCGGTACTGTTGTTTCGCCCGCAACAGATGTAGGCCACCTCATCGATGACGAATGCCGTACCGAAGTAGCGCTTCTCGCCTCCATACCCGCTCACCGCTTCCCATTGCGAACCTTCGGCGCCATTGGGGTTGAAACGGTAGAAGTCCATCTTGTAGGCACTCTCGCTGCCGGTAGCGTCGCTGTTGCAGCCCGTACCGACATAGCCATATCCGCCTATACTGAAAGCCAGGGCACCATCGCGTACTCCACCTTTGAAGTCGTCTTTCCGTGTCCAGGTATCCGTGGCAGGGTCATACTCCCAGGTATCTGCTACACAGTAGGACGAGGAGCCGTCCTTTACGGAACCGGTCGTAATGTATCCCTTGCCATTCACGGCAAAGCCCACGGCAGCCTTGCGCCCGGCAACGGGCATGTCGGCACACTGCGTCCAGCTGTTCCGGCTCATGTCATACTCCCAAAGGTCGTTCAGGTAATCCTTGTTCGCTCCGTAGAAGCCGCCACACAAATATCCATAATTGCCGATGGTGAAGCCGGAGGCATAAGCGCGGTACACACCGTTATAGCTGGCTTTCTTCATCCACTGCCCCTGAGTGTATTCATCCTCGTCCGTACAACTGCCGGCAATGCACACGATGGCCAGCAACATTATTCCTACCAATAGTCTGTTCATTGTTTATTGTTTTTTTAATGATTAAGCTTTATACTTCCCACTTTCCAAAACAAGAAGCTGCGGGAGGTCCTTTTTGTCTGTCCGCAAAAGTAAACCACCGCAACCACACCGACAAAAATAACCGACGAACAGTCCGAAATTCCCGTTAAACGCCTTTACCGATAAAAACCGTCCGAACGCCGATTTTTGTAGGAAGATATAAAAGTTTTGCCTTTCCTTTGCCGCCAACTAAAAGAACAGAAATGAAGAAGTCATTGTACAGCTTATTCGCAGTCCTCGCTATCTTCTGCGCCTGCCAGGACGAGAACTCGCAGCTTGGAAAGAGCCTCGTGGAAAGCTCCTTCTATAATGTATACGCAGACACCTGCTCGGTAGACATCAGCACCATCCTGCTAGACTCCATAGAGACCCGGGGCGACAGCATCTGCCAGCTAGGACATTACCGGAGCAGCGCCTGGGGAGAAGTATCCGCCACCTACTATGCCGAATACTCCACGTCCGACTTCACCCCCAACACAGACTATACCTATACCCTCGACTCCCTCGTACTGCGAATGATACCTTCGGGCCATTTCTGGGGAGATACCCTGACGCAACAGCGCATCTCCATCTACCGGCTGAAAAGCCCTATCGTGCTGGACAACGACGAGGACCTTTACAACAGCACCGTACTCCCGACGGAAGATGCCCCACTCTTCAGCTTTACCTTCACCCCCTGCCCGGGGCGGAAGAAGGAAGTAAGCGTCCGCCTGCCCGACTCATGGGGACAACAACTGCTGAATGACCTCGTGGCCCAAGATGACTACTTCGATACCCAAGACAAGTTCAAGAAGAAATTCCCCGGACTGGTCTTTGTTCCCGAAAACGACGGGCAGTGTATCACCGGATTCATGGTGAACGACTCTGCCATGAGCATCAACCTCCACTACCAGGAAGTCTCCAACCAACGTACCGGACAAGTGCTGACTTTCAACGTAAACACCGACTATGCCTATACCGGTATCCGGCACGACCCCACCGGCACCCACCTTGCTTCCCTGAAAAGCGGAATAGAGAACCTCGTCCACTCCAACGACATGGGTTGCCTGGCCTATATGCAGGGATTGACGGGTTACTACAACCAACTGGAATTCCCCTACCTCAACAGCCTCGGAAGTGCCGGACAGATAGTCTCCATAGAGAGCGCCACACTCTACCTCTATCCTCTGGCCCGGAGCTACAACGAAGTGAGCCAGCTTCCCAATGACATCCGCCTTTATATCACGGACGAGAACAATGTGCTGGAGGACTACGTATACGGCAGTGACGGCGTAACCGTACAGACCGGCGACCTGACCATCGACGAGATGTACGGGAAAGAGACCTACTACTCCTTCGACCTCACCGAATTCATCCGCAACAACTACGGCACTTCGGGCATCAAGCGGCAGAAACTGCTGATGAGTCTGACAGACGAAGAAAGCACCACCACCTTCAACCAGGTCATCTTCACCAACGACCCCGAACAAGAGAGACAATGCAGATTAGACGTAAGATTCAAAATATACAACGAGCAATGAAACGCCATTACCGGATTCCCCTTCTGCTGTGCAGTCTGTGTACGGCAAGCCTCACCGCCGTGGCCCAGAACACCACCAACCTGCCCACCTCCATGTACGGAGTGGGCGAACTGAGTGCCGGTGACGGCGGACGTTATGCCGGCATGGGCAACACGGGCATCGCCCTGAACCGTACCGGATTTCTGAACACGCTGAACCCCGCAGCCATCACCCGCATGGACACCGCCTGCTTCACGTTCGATGTGGGTGTATCTGCCTCATATGCCCGCTACTCCTTTCTGAGCGAACACAGCTCCAACTTCACCGGCAACCCCAACCGCATCAGCATGGGCTTCCGTGTCCTGCCGCGCTGGTATGCCCTTGTAGGTGCAGCACCATACAGCAGTGTGGGCTATGTCATCCAGACCGAAGAAGAGATAGAGGGAATGCCCGGCAACTACACCTACTCGCTCTTTGAGGGTACGGGCGGACTATACCGGTGCTACGTCACCAATGCCTTTGCACTGAGCAGGCAACTGTCGGTCGGCATCAACCTGGGGATGATAGCGGGCACAGTGACGCAAAGCGAAACGCAGGAAAGCGCCGTCGTAAAGTACGAATCTTCTAAACAGGCCTTTTATGCGGACTTCGGCATACATTACGAATGGGGTGCGACCGGACAACGGAAGTGGGCGGCAGGGCTGGTATTTGCTCCCTCCCTTCCCATCAGCCACGACAATACACTGACTTACAGCAACTCATCTACCAGCGAGAACCTCGATAAAGGATACCACAGCCGTACACAATATCTGCCCATGCACCTCGGCACCGGCCTCAGCATAACCACCGAACGCTGGGTGCTGACCGCCGACTACAACTACCTGGACTGGAGCCGCAACTCCTCCTCCTACACTTCCATGAAATACGAGAACCAGCACAAAGTGAACCTGGGAGGCAGCTACATTACCAAGCCACGTCTGGCACGTTCCACCGAGCTGATGGGCGGAATAGGTTTCGGCAACTCCTATATCAACCTGAAAGGCGGGAAGATGCAGTATCTGGAAGCCAGTGTAGGGGCGAGCTTCCCCATCCGGTACTCCTATCTTTCGCTGGGCGCCACCTGGCGGAAACAACTGAACACACGCAGCAATCTGATGCAGGAAAGCCGATTCAGCCTGAATCTGAACTTGACGTTCGGGGAAAGGATTTCGAGAGCAAAACTAAAGTAATACAAGGTTCCGGTTCACCACAGATTACACGGATTTTACACCGAATGATTATCATTTGTTGAGGGTGTGTCGAAACTGGTATTCACCACAGCACGCTGGAACTATAGATCCAACAAACAAAGTATAATAGTATCCGAAAACGGGAGAAATTACAATACTGCCAGTCTTGATACATATCCTTTCACCTTTTCGCGATAAGCATCGCCGATGGGGACATCCTTCTGCTCTATGAGCAGTGTACTGCGCCCGATGGCGCTGATGCAGTCCATGCGGACAATAAAAGAACGGTGTACGCGGATAAATTCATCGGCCGGAAGTTTTTCTTCCATATACTTCATGCTACACAAGCTCAAGATAGGCTTAGGGGCATCTTTACAGAAAATCTTCACATAATCGCCCATACCTTCTATATAGTTTATCCGTTCCAGGTCGAGCCGCATGATGCGGTTGTCACACCGCATGTAAATCACCTTCGGAACCTCTTCCGGACCTTGCCTTTGCTTGGGGGCGGACGTACCTGCATCCTGCAAAGAGAACCAGCGTGCCGCTTTGCTGACAGACTGGAAAAACGTGGAGAAATTGAGCCCGTCCATCAGATAGTCCAACGCATCCAGACGGAAACATTCGGCAGCATAGCGGTCGGTGTCTGTAATGAAAATGACACGAGTGGACGAGGACAAGAGCTTGCAAAAATCCATTCCGTTGATTTCACCTTCTTCCACCGGATAGATGCCGACAAAATAAACTTCCACTTTTGTCTCATAATAATCCTTCAGCGCTTCAAGAGGATTGCCGTACTTTCCGTGCAAAGAGAGAAAAGGAACTTTGCCGATATACTCTTCCAATCTTCCGGCAATCTCCGGGTCCGCATGCAAAATGGCACAATTCAAGTTCATATCCGTTTCTTTTTTACATAATGGACGCTGCCACATCCAAAAAACTGCAAACAGAAGAGCTAAAATTAAGCTTTATTTATGATTCAAAAACAATCTGCCTCTACGGAAAGACTATATTATCAGGAAAATAAAGTGCTTATTATGAACAGTTTCAAAAAATAAACTTATCTTTGCATGTACATCCCCACAAAAAGTAAAGGCTATGAAACAACAGAAACTATTCCACCTCGTATTGTCCGCCATGCTGATTGTCTGCACGACCGGCTGTTATGATAAAGACGAAATTAAAGATGCTGAAAAATATCTGTTCAAAGATATTCAATACTCTTTTGAAGAAGGGGATGGATTCAGTACGTATGATGTAGAGCTCCTGCCCTTCATCATGGAAAACAATTTAAACAATAGTATCACCACCACAAACTCCCCCTTCGAAGACACATGGCAGGAAACCACCTTTCAGAGCAACGACCCCGAAGCATTTGTATGGATGGGGGAAGAAGATGTGTTCGTCAATACCCCTTACATGTTTGGAGATGAACTATTGTTAAGTGGGGCAACCATAAAATATGGCAGCGAAACAACAAAAGCCAAAGGTCCAAACAGCAGTACTTCCACCATCAGCATACAACCTCACTGTCGGCTCATCATAAAAGGAACACTACACTACAGCAAGCTTGTAGCTACCTATACGCTGACATTCGCAGGTGAATATACAAAAACGGAAAAACAGATAAAGGGAAAGTTCATACAAACAACTCCGGAAAGCTACACAGGAGACATTACCATGGAACCGATAACGGCAGATTAAAACGGAATCGCATACGTGGGCACACCCTATTGCTCACCCTCTCCGTTCCTCCAGTAACCGGATAAACTCCTCCTCCTTGACGGGAAGAAGCACTGCACACTTGCCCTCGCCATATTTCACGAGCACATAGCGCATCACCGCAAACCGCCCTACCTGCATGGAAGAAGCACGCTCCACAGAAGTGATGTCTTTCATCAGAATTTCCTTACTCCGGGAGAAACGGCCGAAGGACAGCACCAACTTCCCGTCGGGCGTTACGGTATAGGTGGTATGAATCAGCTTCTCGATAATAACCACCAGCCAAAGCATGAAAATAGCAGCCAGGAACGGAGACTTGTACCAAAGCATATAGACGGCGAGAATACCTATCAGGATGAGAAACAGATACTGCCCCATAGCAATGCGCGCATGAAAGATTCGATTCATTTTATCTGATTTTTGCCGCTAAGGTACGTATTTTTATGATAACAACTTCTTCATTAGCATCTCCATTTCTCGAACTTCCGTCACATTCAGCTTGCGGCAGACCGAAGCACATAACAATTCTACCCGTTCCGGCGAAAAATAAATCAGTTCTGCAATCTCCTTTACAGACTGTCCAAGAGCTACCAGCATACATATCAGTTCTTCATCCTTATCCACCTCCGGAATAGACTGATAAAGTTTCTCTAAAAAAGAAGGATAATGAAAAATAAAGATTTCACGGAATACAGCCTCACGAGTTCCGGACAACTACAATCCGCAAAACCACCCGTCCACCTTTTTAAAACGAAGCGTTTCTATTTTGAGGTTCTTTTCCAAAACGAAGCGTCTCTTTTAGAGCAAAATCAAACGGCATTCAAATGGACTTCTAACCCTATTTGAATGCCGTTCTTTTATTACTTTTTGTGATGAAAAAGTGTCTGCACAAGTTGTTAGTCTCGTACTTTTTCCGTAACTTTACAAAGTAGTTAAGATGGCATGTTACAACTTTTTATCGTATGTCGAATAGGTATCTATTTGCGGAATACGACGAATAACGCCCTTTTCTATATTATCTAAGCAACGTCCCAACGTCCGAAGCATAGCCGGAATGATTTCTTGCTCATAAAAGACGCGAGGCCGCACACCATAGTCTATTTTTACTATCTCCTGCTCGCAAATATCGCCGGTGTCATAGCCGGAGTCTGCCCAAAACCATGTGGCAGCAGTTATCGGCTCTCCTCGTTTATATGCCCATTTGATAGAAGACGCCCCGCGCCCGTAAGGTAGTGGGGAGGGATGGAATATCAACGTACCCCAGTTCGCCTCTTTCAGTTCTTCATCGGAAACTTTCACCGTAAGGAGTGGCGCAATGGCAAGGTCACACCGATACCCATCACACCAAAGCGTATGCCCTTTTGCTTTAACGAACATTTCGGCTGCTTTGAATGCCACCGACTCGCAATTTCCCAATATTTTAATTACCATTCCCTATATATTTGAATGCCTGAACCGCCCTGAAATGACCGCCATAACCGGTTGCCGCACGATCAGACTTATTTAACCTTTGGGCTGAACGTGCCATCGAAGCCGCACTGCGCCCTTTATTATCTCCATATAAATGTGCTCCGGTTTGTATCCACTTTTTAGAGTGGCGTAACGCCCCACATAGTTGCGGGTGTGAAGTGTGAAAGAACACCGGATAAGGTTTGCCACATCTACCATGCCCTTGAAGATGATATTCACAAACTGCCGCCAAAAATTTGGTACCGACGCCTATTCCCTGCCATTCGGGAAGTACTACCAACCGGGTGGATCGGTAAGCCTTTGCCGTAAAGAGTGGTGTTACTGCCAAATGACAGACGGGTTCACCACCAACAAAGCCTACGAAATACTCGGCCGCCACCGGCATGGGAAGATCTAAATAATAATGCTGCTTAAACAATCTTGGGAATACAGTTCCCCTGACTTTATAAATTTGAAGTTCGAGTTTTGGACGTTGCCGAAGGCAGTCACGGTCGTAAAACCGTGCCTCCGC
>OLWQ01000401.1_pt1 | contig 19918 bp, 14 predicted proteins | sample 1673981 | NCBI WGS metagenome assembly OLWQ01 (sample SAMEA103958136, study PRJEB25191) | human gut metagenome | reverse complement strand
GATTATAAAAACGGCGGCGGTTTCGTACCCACGAAAAACGAATCGTCCGTGCGTAAAGTGCAACTCGACTGGCAACTCATCATGCAAATGTCTGGATTACTCAAGGATCTTCCGCATGATAAACCTATTTTCGTGCACGGCAAGGTCTACAACTCAACAGCCAACGACGTGCTTGCAAAACATTGCAGAAACGTGGACGTGCCAGTTATTTCCGTCCATGGTCTACGCCATACACACGCATCGCTGCTGCTGTTCGCCGGCGTATCGATCGCCAGCGTGTCACGCCGTCTAGGCCATGCCAGCATGACTACAACTCAGGAAACCTATCTGCACGTCATTCGCGAGCTGGAAAACAAGGACGTAGATATCGTCATGCGGGCACTATCGACACTTATCTAATGGGGGGTTCCTACTCTTTTCAGATATTCGAAATAATCGAGCCACTCGAAGCGGCATATACCGTTTTTCACCATCTTCAGTAAAAGCGCCAAACACCGTTGCCAGACTCAATTCCGTAGGTGGTTTTGTGGTTCCGTAGGTGGTTGGTTCTGGTATTGGTGTCTGAGAATGGCTTAATTTAAGCCGTTTCTCAAACGCCTTTCCTCCGGCAACCACCTACGGAAGCGAAAAACCACCTACGGAACTAGTCCAAGCCGTAACGGTGACTGGCTATCGCTCGGGCGACCATGCCGAACAGTTCGTTCAGCTTCTGTTTGGATGCCAAATGCTCGCGGGTGGCGACAAAAGGCGTGAATCCAAGATCCCTCAGCCGGTTGCGCTTATCGAGGTCATACATCCAGCGGCCGTGGGTGTAGTGGTAATTTCCGTCGTATTCTATGCAGACGCGGTCATCCGGGTAGGCGATATCCACCTTCATCGTGCCCGAGCCGCGTATGTGGTCAATGATCTCATAATTGACATGTGCCTCAGGCAGCCCGTAGGCATCGCTCTCCAAACGAAGCACCGTTTCCTGCGGGGAATCGGTACCTGGTTTGGACAGGCGCAAGGCCTTTCTGCATTTGGCGCTCCCAATGAATCGCGGCGCACTCCGGATGTAGTCGGAGAGCTCATCGTGAGTGCAGACGCGTAAATCGGGATTGGCGCAAGTAAGCCAATCCATGGCGATCACCAGACTCCGTTCGTCGACATAGGGCGCAATCTGGCAGACCGCCTGCATCGCGGAGACGCTTGACACCAATTCGTCGGCGTGCACCACGTCTACGCCATGCCTTGCGTAATGGAATTTCATCCCCTGGATTTTCCGCAGGTCACGTTGCCGGCACACCGAAACGTGAACGAGCTCCGAACCATATCCGGGTAAATAATTCATGGTGGCAATCATGCCATGCAGCTCCAGCGCTGTGCCGTGGCTTACATAGAGTGGAACCGAGGAGCGTGACCTTATCCGCGACAACACCTGCCTGCATTCAAGATGCCGTCTCGCCGCCTCCTCCCGTGCCTGCTCCAATGTGAAAAATGTATTGTGTCCAAAGCTTTCCATGCGCTGACGGTATATGGAAAGCCGGCAGCCCCGCAACCGTCTCCGTGAAAAATGTGGATATGTGTATGGTTCCATCCGCAGCATCACCGGGGAGAGGCCTGATGTATACGCGTCCGGTAGAACCGATGCGGAGCGTGGCGTCATCGAGGGGTGGCTCACATGGCAAGTCGGCCACGCAGAAGGGCGGGCGCTTCCAGCCGCAGGCCCGTGGGGCTGACGGTGACCGCGTTTCTCCACGGTGTCAGCCGCGTTTGGAACCCTGCCGACTGATGCCACCTTTATGACCGGTCGCTTTGAAAGGCAGACCGGCGTTGCTGAGTCCTTTGCTCCGCATGTTCTGCAGGGCAAAGGATTTTTGTTGTGCACGCAGTTCGTTCATCCGTTCCGTGGACTGATGCGCGATTCGCGGTTTCCGTGATTGCTCTGGCTGTGTCATGGCTATAAGAATACGTTCGGTAATGTAGTATGATGGATTTAGTAATGCTTTTACTAAAATCTGATGAGGCATCCATGGGAGGGCGAGGGAGCGATGGCGACCATCAAGGAGATTGCGAAACGTACGGGATTCTCGCAGGCCACGGTGTCGCGTCTGTTGAATGGCGATCCGACGCTGTCCGTGCGTGAGGAGACGCGTCGCGCGATCATCCGCGCCAGCGAGGATTTGGGATACAGCGCCCAGGCCAAGCGTATCGTCATTCCGCACGAAGTAGCCTTGTTGGACAACGAGGAGTCCGACGAAACGCTGCGTGATTCGTATTTTGCCGATTTGCGTTCGGCGCTGGAACATAACGCCAAACAGCAGCGTATGGAGCTCACTGTTTTCCACAGTCTTGACGAGATGTTGAATCAGAAGGGGAAATTCGATGGTTTCATGGCTATCGGCGCCAATGTCATAGCCGAAAGCGACCTTGAGAAGTTGCATGAGGTCATGTCATACGGTGTGTTCATCGATGTGAATCCCGCACCGAGCCTGTTTGATTCCGTGCAGCCCGACCTACAGCAGACCATGCATGACGCGGTCGAAGCATGTGCGAAGGCTGGCATGAAGCGTGTCGGATTCATCGGCGGCAAGGGGAGGCTGACGAATTTTTATGAGGTGGACGAAGAGGGGCGTGCCACATATTTTCGGCGTGAAATGGGCCGTTATGGTCTCGACCTGCGTGGACTGGTGTATTCTGACGGCTTGTTCACCGTGGAGAATGGTCGCAAGCTGGGGGAGCAGTTTATCCGTGACCACAACGGCGCACTGCCTGACGCAGTTATTGTTTCGGCGGACATCATCGCGGTCGGCGTGCTGCAGGCGTTCAACGCGGTTGGTGTGATCGTGCCCCGCGACATCAGCGTCATCAGCATCAACAACCAGGCGATCGCACAGCTTACGTCGCCACCGTTGAGCACGTTCTCAATCGACCAGAACGAGCTTGCGCGCGTTGCGATTCTCACCTTGGCCGATGCGATTGCCAGCAAGCGCACAGTACGGCAGCATGCGTACCTGTCGACGACGCTGGAAGTGCGAGATAGTTTCGTGCCGGCGCAGCCGAAACGTGAATCGCGGCCAAAATTGCAGACCCGATCGAAGCGATCTGCCCGGTCGAAACGGGCTGCCTAGCGTACGTATGTGCGGAAAAATATGAAAGGCGATTGATGATGCTGCGTCATCAATCGCCTTTTGTTTGTCTACTGTCGGCGAAATACCGCGAATCGCACACAATATGACATGTATATGTGCAGAATCGCACAAAATGCGACACGCCCAATAGTGCACAACGCAGATGTTAAATTTTACTAAACAGGGGTAAAGGGATATACTTAACTCATGCGAAATCAAATGATGATTTCCGATTACAGCTTCAATCACAACTTCTAAGGAGAAGTACGATGGCAGAATCCAATGTCGCAGCCGCACCGAAGGAGACGCAGCAGTCTGCGAAGCCAACCAGGAAAGGCAGTCTGCTGTCCCGCGTGGCCTATTCATTCGGCAACGTCGGCCAATCCGCCTTCTACAACGCGCTGAGCACCTACTTCATCGTCTACGTCACCAGCTCGCTGTTCTCCGGGGTCGACAAGGCGCTCGCCACCAAGCTCATCGGCGTCATCACCGGCCTTGTGGTTGTCATCCGCATCGCGGAGATCTTCATCGATCCGCTGCTGGGCAACATCGTCGACAACACCAATACCAAATGGGGGCGCTTCAAGCCGTGGCAGCTCATCGGCGGCACCGTTTCCGCCGTTCTACTCGTGCTGGTCTACACCGGCCTGTTCGGCTTGGTGAACGTCAACACCACGCTGTTCATCGTGCTGTTCGTCATCACCTTCATCGTGCTCGACGTGTTCTACTCCCTGCGCGACATCTCCTATTGGGGCATGATTCCGGCGCTGTCCTCCGACTCCCATGAGCGCTCCACCTACACCGCCCTCGGTTCCTTCGGCGGCTCCATCGGCTACAACGGCCTGACCATCGTGGTCATTCCGATCGTCACTTACTTCAGCTACATCTTCACCGGCAAGCATCAGGAGAGCCAGAGCGGCTGGACCTGCTTCGCCATCATCGTGGCTATTCTCGGCGTCCTCACCGTGTGCTCCGTCGCGTTCGGCACCAAGGAAAGCTCCAGCACCCTGCGCACCAAGGCCGAGGACAACGGCGGCCCGCTCGCCGCGTTCAAGGCTCTCGCACAGAACGACCAGCTGTTGTGGGTGGCCCTGTCCTACCTGCTGTACGCCATCGCCAACGTGGCCACCACCGGCGTGCTCATGTATCTGTTCAAGTTCATTCTGAACAACTCTGCAGCCTATTCCATCGTCGGCGTCGTCTCCGTCGTCGCGGGCATCGTCATGGCTCCGCTGTACCCGATTCTGAACAAGCGCATTCCGCGCCGCTACCTGTACCTCGGCGGCATGGTGCTTATGGTCATCGGCTATCTGCTGTTCATCATCAACCCCACCAGCCTGCCGGTCGTCACCGTCGGTCTTGTCTTCTTCTATCTGCCGCAGACCTTTATCCAGATGACGGCCATCCTTTCCCTGACCGATTCCATCGAGTACGGCCAGCTGAAGAACGGCAAGCGCAACGAGGCCGTCACCCTGTCCGTCCGTCCGATGCTCGACAAGATCGCGGGCGCGTGCTCGAACGGCATCGTCGGAGCCGTGGCCATCGCCGCCGGCATGATCGGCAACGCCACCGCAGCCGACATGACCGCCGCGAACATCCGGATCTTCGAGATCTGCGCCTTCTATGTGCCGCTCGCGGTCATCATCCTGAGCGCGGTCGTGTTCCTGCTCAAGGTGAAGATCACCGAGAAGATGCACGACGGTATCGTCAGGCAGCTCGAGGCTCAGCTGAACGAAGGCTGATTCGCCGCCGAGCGCGATCGTCTTCGGTCGATTCGTGGTCGGCCTGCCGATTGTATTTCGATTGTTTTGCGATTACGAAAGCCGCATGGTGGACACCGTGCGGCTTTTCGCGTTTCTACGTTCGTACGGCGTGCTAGACTGACGATTTGAAACGAAAAGCGATGATCCGTCATCAGCGGGGAGTTTCCGGAAGAACGGCCGACGCTTTCTGGCGAGGCTTAGTAGAACCGGCGGGGTCGGCCCGAACAGCCGAATGTCAAGCGGTCGTACGAAACCTGCGCAGGCGGACAACCTGCGTGAGAACAACAGGGAAGTGCGGCAAGCGAGGTGGTACCGCGGTGCCGCACGTGCGCGATCGCACGGAAGCCATCGTCCTCGTAAGGTAAGTAATGAAACCGCCAAACGAGGAGCATACGGTGAGCGAATCCACCAATCATGTGTATCCGAAGGCTGCTGCCGGCGAGCAGAGCGCCAACGTCGCGCCGAACCCCAGCTTCCCCAAGCTGGAGGAGTCCGTGCTCGACTACTGGGATAAGGACGACACTTTCCAGAAGTCCATCGACCGCCGTCCGTCCGGCGACCACAGCCAGAACGAATTCGTGTTCTTCGACGGCCCGCCGTTTGCGAACGGCCTGCCGCACTATGGCCACCTGCTGACCGGCTATGCCAAGGACGTCATCCCGCGCTACCAGACCATGAAGGGCCATAAGGTCAACCGCGTGTTCGGCTGGGACACCCACGGTCTGCCTGCCGAACTCGAGGCGCAGAAGGAACTGGGCATCGACTCGGTGGATCAGGTCAAGGAGATGGGCATCGACAAGTTCAACGACGCCTGCCGCGCGTCCGTGCTCAAGTACACCAACGAGTGGAAGGCGTACGTCCACCGTCAGGCCCGTTGGGTCGATTTCGAGCACGGCTACAAGACCCTGAACATTTCCTACATGGAATCCGTGATGTGGGCCTTCAAGCAGCTGTACGACAAGGGACTGGCATACCAGGGCTACCGCGTGCTGCCGTACTGCCCGAAGGACCAGACCCCGCTGAGCGCGCACGAGCTGCGCATGGATGCGGACGTGTACCAGGACCGTCAGGACACCACCGTGTCCGTGGCCGTGAAGCTGCGCGACGAGGAGGACGCCTACGCCGTCTTCTGGACCACCACCCCGTGGACCGTGCCGACCAACTTCGCCATCGTGGTCGGCGCCGACATCGACTACGTCGAGGTGCGCCCGACCGAAGGCAAGTTCGCCGGCAAGAAGTTCTACCTCGGCAAGCCGCTGCTCGGCTCCTACGCGAAGGAACTCGGCGAGAACTACGAGATCGTGCGCGAACTCAAGGGCGCCGAAATGGAAGGCTGGCGCTACTACCCGGTCTTCCCGTACTTCGCAGGCGACGAGAACGCCGCCGAGGGCAAGGTGCCGGGGCCGGAAGGCTACCAGATCTTCACCGCCGACTACGTCGACACCGTTGAAGGTACCGGCCTCGTGCACCAGGCACCGTACGGCGAAGACGATATGAACACGCTCAACGCCAAGGGCATCAAGAGCATCGACGTGCTCGACGCGGGCTGCAAGTTCACGTCGCTGTGCCCGGATTACGAAGGCCTGTACGTGTTCGATGCCAACAAGCCGATCTTGCGCAACCTGCGCGCCGGCGATGGCCCGCTGGCCCGCATCCCCGAAGAGCAGCGCGCCATCCTCTTCCAGGAGAAGAGCTACGTGCACTCCTACCCGCACTGCTGGCGTTGCGCCACCCCGCTGATCTACAAGCCGGTGAGCTCCTGGTTCGTGGCCGTCACCAAGATCAAGGACCGCCTGCTCGAACTCAACCAGCAGATCAACTGGATTCCGAACAACGTGAAGGACGGCCAGTTCGGCAAGTGGCTGGCGAACGCACGCGATTGGTCGATCTCCCGCAACCGTTTCTGGGGTTCCCCGATTCCGGTGTGGGTCTCCGACGATCCGAAGTACCCGCGCGTGGACGTGTACGGCTCGCTTGACGAGCTGAAGGCCGATTTCGGCGATTACCCGCGCGACAAGGACGGCAATATCAACATGCACCGTCCGTACATCGACGAGCTGACCCGCGTCAACCCGGACGACCCGACCGGCAAGAGCCACATGCACCGCATCAGCGACGTGATGGACTGCTGGTTCGAATCCGGTTCGATGAGCTTCGCCCAGTACCATTACCCGTTCGAGAACAAGGAAACCTTCGAACAGCACTTCCCGTGCGACTACATCGTGGAATACATCGGCCAGACCCGTGGCTGGTTCTACGTGCAGCACGTCATGGCGACCGCCCTGTTCGACAGGCCGGCGTTCAAGAACGTGATCTGCCACGGTATCGTGCTCGGCTCCGACGGACAGAAGATGTCGAAGCACCTGCGCAACTACCCGGACGTGAACGGCGTGTTCAACGACTTCGGCTCCGACGCCATGCGTTGGTTCCTGATGAGCTCGCCGATCCTGCGTGGCGGCAACCTGATCGTCACCGCTGATGGCATCCGCGACACCGTGCGCCAGGTGATGCTGCCGGTGTGGAGCTCCTACTACTTCTTCACGCTGTACGCGAACGCCGCCGGGTATGACGCCCGTATGCTGCGTGCCGACGAAGTGGCGAAGCTGCCGGAGATGGACCGCTACCTGCTGGCCCGTCTGCGCCGCCTAGTGGAGAAGACCCAGCATGCGCTGGACAACTTCTACATTTCCGACGCGTGCGATGCGGCGAGCGACTTCATCGACGTGCTGACCAACTGGTACATCCGCAACAACCGCGAACGTTTCGGTGCCGGTGATGAGAACGCGTTCAACACGCTGTACACCGTGCTGGAAACCTTCATGCGCGTGCTGGCTCCGCTGGCTCCGATGGAGGCTGAAGCCGTGTGGCGCGGCCTGACTGGCGGCGAATCCGTGCATCTGGCCGACTGGCCGTTCCTTGCCGACGAGAAGACCGGCGAGACCACCGAGCTGGGTGCCGTGCTGCAGGACGATGCCAAGCTAGTGGACGCGATGGAGAAGGTGCGTGAGGTTGTTTCCGGCACGCTTTCCATGCGTAAGGCCAAGCAGATTCGCGTGCGCCAGCCGCTCGCCAAGCTGACCGTGGTGGTCGAGAACCCGGATGCGGTCGCCGCCTACAGCGACGTGTTGAAGGGCGAGCTCAACGTGAAGGATATCGAGTTCTGCACGCTGGAGGACGCCGGCTCCCAGGGTCTGAAGATCGTGAACGAGCTGCGCGTGAACGCGCGTGTGGCCGGCAAGCGCCTGCGTAAGGACGTGCAGTTCGCCATCAAGGCGTCCAAGAGCGGTGCCTGGCATGTGGACGCCGCCGGCGTGCCTGTGTGTGAGACTCCGAACGGCGAGATTGCGCTTGAGGAAGGCGAATACGAGCTGATCAACCGTGTGGAGGAGGAGAACGCGCAGGAGGCTGCGAACTCCGTGTCCGCCGCGCTGTCGACCGGTGGCTTCGTGATCCTCGACACCGAACTGAACGACGACCTGCTGGCCGAAGGCTACGCCCGCGACGTGATCCGCGCCGTGCAGGAGGCCCGTAAGGCCGCTGGCCTGGAAATTTCCGACCGCATCACGCTGAAGGTGACCGTGCCCGCGGACGATGTGGCCAAGGTCGAACAGTTCAAGGACCTCGTGGCGCATGACACCTCGTCCGACAGTGTAAGCGTCGAAGCCGGCGCCGAGCTGGGCGTGGAGGTTGCTAAGGTCTGAGGTGGTTGGCTGGGTGGCTGACTGACGATAGTATGTGGGGGTGTGTTTCTCCTGTCGAGTTTGGCAGGAGAAATACACCCCCCTACTGCTATTTGTGTTGGGGCGTACTACGTATGCACAGGTATTTGGCGACGATAATCTTCGAATCAATCATACGGTAATCTTCGAATCAATCATACGGTAATCTTCGAATCAATCATTTCGTTTTTATCTTTTGCTGGAATGCGGTAGAGTAAAGACTATTCAGGGGGGGTATCTGTAAAGGAGCAGGTTATGGTTCTATTAGCTCGTAAAGATGAGGAAGGCAATACTCAGACTTTGTATGACCATCTTCATGGTGCAGGAAGATTGGCTAGTGGTTTCGAGGATGAATTCGCTGATATTTCACGTACGGCAGCCGTCTTGCATGATGTCGGGAAGGTTGCTCAGCAGTTCCAAACATATCTGTTATCGGATGATGGGCATAGGGGAGATGTGCAGCATGCCCGTCAAGGGGCGTTTGTCGTCAATGATTTTTTCGAGTCGAAAGGGGAAATTGAAGAGATAGCAAAGGAAATTCTTGAGCTTGCCATTTCTAAACATCACGGAGGTCTTCCTGATTGCATTGACGAGTCCGGGAATAGAGCTTTTCTTCTTGGGTTCACGGAGTCGGACAAAAGCAACGAGAAGTATGCGTATCAAGAAATCAAGCGGGGGCTTAACGGTTTGGCGCTCGATCTGCAATCGAATTTCCGAGGTTCAGCGGAAGATATCGCTTGTTTCCTGAAGAAAATTAAATCGCTGAGGCTGTCGAAAGATAGCATATACTTCTATCTAGGTTTGCTCGTTAAACTGATTTATTCGCGACTGGTGGATGCGGATAGGACGGATGCTGCTTGTTTCGAGACCCGAAAACAGTATCGGCCTAATGCGGTTGATTGGCAGAATCTGATTAGTCGACTCGATAAAAGCATGAGATCTTTTGATTCGAGTTCGGAAATAAACAGGATAAGACATCAGATTAATGAACAGTGTTGTTTGGCGGGGGCGCGGGAAACCGGGATTTATCGTTTGTCGATTCCGACTGGCGGCGGTAAAACGTTGGCGTCGCTAAATTTTGCGTTGCATCATGCGCTGAAGACAGGAAAGCACCGGATCATTTACGTGATTCCATATTTGTCTATCACAACTCAGACGGCAAAGACTTTCCGAGATGTACTTGGTCTGAACTCTGATAGCGATGTTCTATTGGAGCATTACTCCACTGCAGGTATGCAACGTTCCGCTGATGTAGCGGATAATGCGTCGAGTGAGTTTGAGGATGCCGGGGAGCATCAGCGCAAGTTGGCGGCAGAGCGTTGGGACAATCCGATAATTGTTACCACTATGGTGGAATTCCTTGAGACTGTCATGTCTGCTCGCGGAACCAAACTCCGGAAATTCCATAATATGGCCGACAGTGTCATCATTTTTGATGAAATACAGTCGTTGCCGATGAACACAATCAATCTGTTCAATGAGATCGTCAGCTTCCTATCGAAGATTACCAATTCAACGATTCTTTTGTGCTCTGCGACGCAGCCGTTACTTGAAAAAACCAAACGAGAGAATCTGCTTCTTTCGGAAAAGCCTGATCTTATTGCTGAAACGGAAAGCTATGAAGACAAGCTTCGACGTACAAGAATTGTTGCTTCAGCTGAAAATAAAAGCTGCGATGAACTAGGGCAGATTATTTATCAGCAGGCGCGGAAGAACGGCAATTGCTTAGCAATCGTCAACCTGAAAAAGGAAGCGCGTGAGATTTTCCAATGCTTGGAACGACTTGATGTGAATCATGAGTTTGAGCTGATTCATCTCAGTACTGCCATGTGTGGAAGGCATAGAACGGATTGTCTGAACAGAATCGGTGCGCTGCTTGATCCAGGCAATCCGAAACCTGTGATTTGTGTGAGCACACAGCTTATTGAGGCAGGTGTTGACATTTCGTTTGCTTGCGTGGTCAGGGCGATGGCTGGTCTGGACAGTATTATGCAGGCCGCTGGGCGTTGCAATAGGAATGGTGAATCGGTAGAACCAAAGAATGTGTATGTCTATCCATTGAAAGATGAAGACAGCATGGAAAGGTATCTGCCGGATATCGCAATGGGTAAGCAGCTCACTTTACAGATTATGGAGAACTACCCAGGAAAGGATTTGCTGTCTTCGAATATTCTGGAACAGTACTATGACATGCTTCTCCGTAAGAAGGACGGTAATGGTAAAGGAGGCTATACGGATTGCCCAATTCGGGGAAGGGCGGAGGGAGCGACGACTGCTTATGATCTGTTATCCTTCAACGAATGTGATCGATCTCAATTCACGAATACTACGGGAGGAAAGTACGGTTTGTGCTTTGCTCAGGCTTTTCAGACGGTTAGCGATAACTTCCATGTAATTCCGGATGTCGCGCACAATGTTGTGGTCCCGTATGGTCAGGCGACTGAGTTACTTGATATGCTCCACAGGGGAGAATTGCCCGAGAAAATCTCAGTGCTAAGGCGGTTGCAGGAATATACGGTTTCTCTGTTCGATGATGACTATCGTGATTTGGCTAGGAAGCATGCAATTTCGTTAGCAAATGAGGATTTTGGAGTTTTCTTGCTGAATGAGGAATACTACAACGACAAGTACGGCGTAGTACGGGAGGCGGAGATGCCTCTCCTGCTGATGTAGGAAGGATGAGTGCTCTCTCGCAAGCTCCAAGGAGTATGCGAGAGAGCTGTAGTTGGGAAGGCAACACATATGCCAAATATATTTTCAATCCACATCGCTCTTGGCGCGATGGCAGTGGGAATCCCACAGGCACAAGGATAGTCGATAAAGCGTATGCCGCGAAACGCCTATTAGATTCTATATATGGTACGAGAAATTTTTTGTGGTGCGCTATTAACCAATAGCTTTGGAAGACCGTTTACAAAGGAGTTATATGGAACGGCATCGGAATTCAATCGAATATGAAGTTTGGGGTAGATACGCATTGTTCTCGGAAGTCGCCACGCGTGTTGGTGGAGAGAAGTACTCGTATCAGGTGCCAACGTATCAAGCATTGAAGGGGATTACGGAGAGCATCTATTGGAAGCCCACGTTTAAGTGGGTCATTGATGCTGTGCGAGTCATGAATAAGATTCAGACGGAGAGCAGAGGTGTTCGCACTATTGTGTACCAGCCCAAGAAAAAAAATGTTAAAAATGATCTTTCATACTACACATATTTAAAGGATGTGAGGTATCAAGTTCTTGCGCATTTTGAATGGAACGACCTGAGGGAGGAACTTGCTGATGATCGTGATGAAAACAAACATCACAACATTGCGATGAGGTCCGTGCGTCAAGGAGGCCGTCGCGATATTTTTCTGGGTGCTAGGGAATGCCAAGCTTATGTCGAACCGTGTGAATTTGGAGGGGGAGAAGGGTTCTACGACTCTTATGGAGAATGGAACATGGGATATATGTTTCATGGATTCTCGTATCCGGATGAGAATCCTGACCATAATCTGATTTCGCGCTTCTGGATGCCGATTATGAAGGATGGCGTTATCAGATTCGAATCACCGGATTCGCCGCTTCTCGATCGGCACATCGTTAGGCATGGTTTGAACGTTAAAGAATTCAACTTAGGCAAGAACGTTACATCAGTAGAGGAGGAGTGAACGATGAGTCTGTTTGGTAATTTGCTTACTACCTACGAAATGATACAGGGGGCGTCTGGTCAGACTCCTCATAGTGCAGAGAAAGATGGTGACGCTGACGCTGCGAAGAAGGCGCTGATTCCGTACGGGCATACGACTCTTCCGGTTTCGCTGACAGTGCTTGTGGACGCGAATGGTTGTATCAGAGGTGTTGCCAAGAGAAAGAGCACCATCATCATTCCTTGTACAGAGGAATCGATGGGAAGGACCATTAAGCCAGTACCGCATCCGCTGTTTGATCAGTTACAGTACGTCGATAGTGGGCGCAGTCCTGAGAAGACGAGCATGTACTTGCAGCAGCTTGCAAAATGGAAAGGTGATGACGCCAAGCTTGAAGCTGTTTTCAAGTGTGTGTCGGAGCATAGCATCAGCGAGGCTGCTGCGCATTATGGCGTGGAGCTAACGGATAAGGACGATAAAGCCGGTGTTTGTTTCGAGGTTCAAATCGGACTCGAAGATTCTGATTTATCGAATGACGTTGATATTCGGAATCGTTGGATTGCGTATCTGCAGCGTTCTCAACACAGGCTGGGGAAGGATGTTTTTGGCGAGGATCTTTATACGCCAACCACTAATTTCCCTAAAAAGGTAGTTAGCTCCGATGCCAATGCCAAGCTATTGTCTGCTAATGATTCTACGAATTTTACTTTTCGTGGACGTTTTTCCAGTAAGGAACAAGCTTTGCTGGTTGATAGTGCGTCCTCTCAGAAAATCAACTCCACTTTGCGGTGGTTGGTGAATAATCATGGAACGTTGACAGGCAATCAGGCTATCGTTGTCTGGGCAATAAAAAGACCTGAGGAAAAGCCCGTATTGAATCCGCAGTCAGGATCTTTTGATTTTGATGATTTCCTCTCGCCAATAGCTGACGAATCCAAAGCGCTTCATGACGACATCAGCGATGCGCTAAATGCGACAAATGTTCAGTATGCAAAAATTTTCTCAAGGGTTCTGAGAGGATATGAGGGTGCGGAGGATCTGAAGACGCACAATGATCCGATGGTTGTCGTCATCTTGGATGCTGCTACAACGGGGCGTTTAGGCGTAACGTTCTACTGCGAGCTTCAGAAGGACGAATACATTAAGCGCATACTGCAATGGCATGTCGATGCAGCTTGGCCTCTTACATTTTTCAAAAAAAGCATCGTGGAGGGAGCTGAGCGGGTTAATGTCGTTCAGTATGAAGGGGCTCCATCGTTCACTGACATTATCAACTGTGCTTGTGGCACGTCTGATAGGAGCAGCAAGAGCTATAAACGCTTCGCGAAAGATGTGAAGGAACGGCTTATTGAATGTATGTTTGGCGGAGCGCAATTTCCCATGTCGATTTTGAATGCCGCATGTCATAAGGTCACCAAGCCTATGGGATACGACAATATCAGGGTCTGGCGTCGTGATCTTGAAATCGCTTGCAGCCTATGGAAAAAACACTATATCGATGAAACAAGAAAACAGCATAGACAGGAGGACGTAATAACCATGTATCTTGAACCGAATCGAGATGATCGTGATTACCTGTATGGAAGGTTGTTGGCGCTTGCCGACAATTTCGAGGAAAGCGTCTTGCGTAAGCAGGGAGTCAAGGACCGTCCAACCAATGCAATCAAATTGATGAGCAATTTCACGGCGAAGCCCTATACGACGTGGGGCACATTGTGGAAGCAGCTTACGCCATACCTTAAATCGGCAAACGGTGGGTCCTGGTTCCGTAATGAAGTCGACGATGTTATGGCTTTGTTTAAGGAAGGGGATTTTGAAGATAATAAGGCGCTTTCGCCAATGTTTCTTCTGGGATATTCATGTCAGCGGAGAGCATCTAAGCGTAAAGCGCAAGAGATTTCTCAAAAAAATAATAGCAACAACTGACTTTTGTAATTATCAGAGTCGATTCATCGCCTATAAGTAAGGAGTATGTGATTATGGCAGCTTTGGAAAATAAGATTGATTTTGCGATTGCCTTTGCGGTGAATAACGCAAATCCCAATGGTGATCCGTTGAATGGTAATCGTCCGAGAACGACGTCAGAAGGGCTGGGTGAGGTTTCCGACGTCGCCTTGAAGAGGAAGATCCGCAACCGTCTGCAGGATGCAGGAGAATCAGTCTTTGTGCAGTCTGATGATCGTTCCGATGATGGTGCCAAATCGCTGTCGGACAGGTTCAATACATATCTGAAGACCTTGCCGAAGGATGAGCAGAAGCAGAAGAATGTAGTCTTCGGTAAGGTGTGCGAGCGTTGGCTTGATGTGCGGTCCTTTGGTCAGGTTTTCGCCTTTAAGAAGGCCAAGGATACCGATGAGGTTTCGATTGGCGTACGCGGACCGGTCTCGATTCAGCCGGCATTCTCCATTAATCCCATCGCAATTGACGATGTGCAAATCACTAAATCGGTCAACAGCGAGACTACGGATTCCGGTAAAAAATCATCCGACACCATGGGCATGAAGTATCGTGTCTCTGGACGTGCCGTATATGTAACTTATGGAAGCATTAGCCCCCAGCTGGCGGAAAGAACAGGTTTCAGCGCAGAGGATGCAGAGAAAATCAAGGAAGCTCTGGTCACGCTGTTCGAGAATGATGAGAGTTCGGCACGTCCGTCGGGATCGATGGAAGTGCTGGATGTCGTCTGGTTTGCACATAACTGCAAGGGGGGCCAGTATTCTTCGGCCAAAGTTCATCGTTCCGTTTCCGTTGACGCGGATGGAACCGTGAATGTAGATGACGCTTCCATTCCAGGCCTTCGCTACGAAGTAATCGAAGGCCGCTGATTACAGCGTCCAAGCCTAGATGAGAGGTGCTTATATGAAAGGGCCAGATGGTTATTCAGAAGCAGATTGGCTGGCCCTTTCGGGTATTCAGCATTTCTCATTCTGCAAGCGTCAATGGGCGCTTATTCATATCGAGCAGCTGTGGTCAGAAAATTATCTGACCACAGCGGGGCATCTGGAACATGAACGCGTCCACGATTATGCGGCTTCTGAATCTCGCGGCGATATGCTGATCATGCGGGATTTGAGAGTCTATTCGCGAGCGCTCGGCATAACTGGAGCCTGTGATGTTGTGGAATTCCATAAGTCTAATGATGGTGTTCCGCTTCACGGAAGAGATGGATTGTGGTTGCCATATCCGATTGAATACAAACACGGCAAATCCAAAACGATTGATGCTGATCGTTTACAGCTATGCGCGGAAGCGATGTGCTTGGAAGAAATGCTCGCGTGTGATATTCCTGAAGGTGCTTTGTTCTATCAGCAGACAAAACGTCGTGAGCGGGTAAAATTTGACGAAGATCTTCGCAACATGGTCGAAGCTGACTTCTTGCAAATGCATGATCTTTTCTCCCGTGGATGGACTCCCAAAGTGAAACAGACCAGATCGTGTTCGTCATGTTCTCTACGGGATTTGTGCCTGCCTGAATTACGGAAGATGAAATCGGCAAAAGCATATATCGAAGAACGGCTCAAGGAAAGCGGGGAGTGATGAAGCAGCTGTTAAACACGTTGTTTGTGATGACAGAAGATGCCTATCTTGCCTTGGAGAACGATAATGTTGTGATTTATCAGAATGACCAAACCTTGGCGAAAGTGCCATTACGGTCAATTGAAGGAATCATGTGTTTCTCGTATAAGGGTGCTTCGCCTGCTCTTATGGGGCGCTGCGGCAAACTGGGCGTTTCTATGGCATTCTATTCACCGAGAGGTCATTATTACTGTTCCGTGTTAGGGGAGGAGAATCGTAATGTGCTACTTCGCCGTGAACAATTTCGAGTCGCGGATGACGAACAAAAATCTTTGCGTTATGCGAAATCTTTCATTGTTGGCAAGCTTTACAATGCGAAATGGGTGCTCGAACGCACGAAACGTGATCATGCTTTGCGGGTGAACATCGACCGACTTGCCGAGCAGAGCGGCAAATTGTCGGCAGCATTGTCAAAAGCTCGAAAAAGCTTGACGGTTGATGAGTTGAGGGGTGTCGAAGGGCTTGCTGCCAAAGATTATTTCTACGCTTTTGACGATTTGGTTCTGAAGAATAAAGATGATTTCTTTTTCACCAGTAGGTCGAGGAGGCCTCCGCTGGACAGGCTGAATGCATTATTGTCTTTTTGCTACTCCATATTGACGAGTGATTGCATTGCGGCTTTGCAAGGTGTGGGGTTGGATCCGTATGTTGGTTTTATGCATACGGATCGGCCGGGGAGAGCCTCTCTGGCATTGGATCTGGTTGAAGAGTTTCGCCCGGTGTTAGCTGACCGCTTCGTGCTGACATTGGTTAATACAGGCGCTGTTAAGCCGGGGGATTTTGAAATACGGGAGAATGGCGGGGTGCTGCTGTCTGATTTCGGGCGGAAGAAAGTGCTTACGGCGTGGCAGAAAAAGAAGAGTGATCAGATTCTTCATCCGTTCCTGCAAGAAAAAATTTCGTGGGGATTGGTTCCGTATGTGCAAGCGCTGCTGCTAGCTCGATCGTTGCGGGGTGATCTTGATGATTACCCGCCATTTATGTGGAAGTAAAAGGTGCGTAGCTGTGTGTGGCGGTATGCGATGATTCGTGGTGATGTGTTATTGGAGGTGAAAAACCATGATGGTTGTGGTTGCGTACGATGTGAGTACAGAAACCCCTGAGGGGAAGCGTCGTCTTCGTTTGGTGGCGAAGACATGCATGAAATACGGACAGCGTGTACAGAACAGTGTTTTCGAATGCTCGGTGAGTCCTTCCGATTATCTGGTGTTGGTGCACGATTTGTTGAAGATTGCCAATATTGATGAGGACAGTCTGCGCTTTTATAAACTTGGCGCTCGATATGCGGATAGGATTGAGCGTTATGGGCATGAACGGAGTTTGCCGGTTAATGATGTGATGATGATATAGCACAGGGTAAAATGGCATGGTGCCATAACGATATGGTGTGGGGTATGCCGGGTTGAGTGTTTGAGCGTGACGTCCGGCATCTGGAGCGTGTTCTCTAGCCGGCGGTATTGTGGTTTCGACAAGGTGGCCGGTCTTGAAATAGTGTTTGTGCGAAGTGGAAGCGCTCATGATGAGGGGCGCCTTTCGCACCTGAAAAACTGTCGAAATCCGAATTGTGATTTTCGTGGGCGTTTGAAAACTAAATAGTGGACATTAAAATGAGACAGAAAGACAGCTGCTCGTTTTAGGCATGTTGTTCGTCGTACCGGTGGTGTTGTTTGATATGCTTAAAGCCAAGCAGCTGGCTTGCGTCTCAGAAAGTGGACAAAAATGTCCAGCTGCACGGTCGCTCTCCTTACGGAGAGCGTGGATTGAAATTTCGGGCGTGTCGCAGTCCCATATATGGCACTATGGTCGCTCTCCTTACGGAGAGCGTGGATTGAAATACCTACGGACTCCGTCCGAAGCCCCGGCTTCCTGGTCGCTCTCCTTACGGAGAGCGTGGATTGAAATTGGTATCGGCCTGAGCCTGCCTTGTTGCCCATGGGTCGCTCTCCTTACGGAGAGCGTGGATTGAAATTAACATAGAGACTATTTGACGGTGAACGTGCAAGACGTCGCTCTCCTTACGGAGAGCGTGGATTGAAATTGATTGTGTTGGTTTGTTTGATTTTGTGATGGCGCGTCGCTCTCCTTACGGAGAGCGTGGATTGAAATCTTTTGGGTAACGCGTGCGACGCATTCAATCCGGTCGCTCTCCTTACGGAGAGCGTGGATTGAAATGTAGTGGCGTATCAGCGCAAGCATGATGTTCATGTCGCTCTCCTTACGGAGAGCGTGGATTGAAATAGCAGTTTCTCGATGGCCTTGGCGGTGCCGTCCGGTCGCTCTCCTTACGGAGAGCGTGGATTGAAATATCACGCCCGGCAGCTTGTTCGCGTCGGCGATGAGGTCGCTCTCCTTACGGAGAGCGTGGATTGAAATCTGATTGACATTCCGGTCATTAACGAGATGACCCGTCGCTCTCCTTACGGAGAGCGTGGATTGAAATAACGCGTAATAGACGAACGACGAACAATCGTAAGTCGCTCTCCTTACGGAGAGCGTGGATTGAAATTAAACGGTTCCAAAGTTTTCTCCTTTTCTCTGCCAGTCGCTCTCCTTACGGAGAGCGTGGATTGAAATATGACATCTTGCGCTTGCGTGCCGTAAATGCCGTTGTCGCTCTCCTTACGGAGAGCGTGGATTGAAATCGGTCAACACTCCGTTCGGGGTGATGGTGGCGTGCGTCGCTCTCCTTACGGAGAGCGTGGATTGAAATCTGGAGACGCAGAAGTTCGACACCACGCAGATCGGTCGCTCTCCTTACGGAGAGCGTGGATTGAAATTGATATGGCGTCTGCCGAATCATTACGACCACCGGTCGCTCTCCTTACGGAGAGCGTGGATTGAAATATTGACGAGTTTGACGTCGATGCGATTGTTGAGAGTCGCTCTCCTTACGGAGAGCGTGGATTGAAATAACGTCCGCGTTTTCGTCCTTTGCGAGATTGTCGTCGCTCTCCTTACGGAGAGCGTGGATTGAAATTATGACACGGTGATATTGAGCACACCGCGACAGGTCGCTCTCCTTACGGAGAGCGTGGATTGAAATGTATCTAGTCTGTCAAAATTTTTGAACACGGCGAGTCGCTCTCCTTACGGAGAGCGTGGATTGAAATGGGTCGGTCTCCACCATCCTGCTGGAAAGACGCGGTCGCTCTCCTTACGGAGAGCGTGGATTGAAATAATTCCGCGCGAAATGTGATCTCGTCGCAATGCAAGTCGCTCTCCTTACGGAGAGCGTGGATTGAAATCATCGGATGCGGCCAGATTCAAAGCGCCAGACAAGTCGCTCTCCTTACGGAGAGCGTGGATTGAAATGCAGTGCTTCCGGCGCGGGTCATCGCCGCCTCATAGTCGCTCTCCTTACGGAGAGCGTGGATTGAAATGATACCGGCTCGGCTACCTACACCGGCAACCTGTGTCGCTCTCCTTACGGAGAGCGTGGATTGAAATGCGTTGGTCGGGAAACGTGTGTAGTTCCCCTCCGCGTCGCTCTCCTTACGGAGAGCGTGGATTGAAATCTCGCGTCCGGTTTGGGCGTCGCCTACAACCCTCGTCGCTCTCCTTACGGAGAGCGTGGATTGAAATTATCCGGAGATTCCGCTGAACCTGCAGGCCGGCGTCGCTCTCCTTACGGAGAGCGTGGATTGAAATCTTGCGGCCGCGTGTATGCGCGGGTTCGACTCGTCGCTCTCCTTACGGAGAGCGTGGATTGAAATGTCCTCGGCGGCCTTGAGCGTCTTCTTCGCGTCCGTCGCTCTCCTTACGGAGAGCGTGGATTGAAATATCAAAGCGGCAAGAGCGCCGTCGGAGACTTCCTGTCGCTCTCCTTACGGAGAGCGTGGATTGAAATGAGACGGGATAGAGGTGATCGAGATTGAATGAATGTCGCTCTCCTTACGGAGAGCGTGGATTGAAATTAAGGCAAAGCATGGAGGGAAAGACATGGAAGACATGTCGCTCTCCTTACGGAGAGCGTGGATTGAAATAACCTCCTTCAACCATGCTTCAAACGAAGCGTCAGTCGCTCTCCTTACGGAGAGCGTGGATTGAAATCTTTGACGGGCAGAAGGACGCCTCTGACTTTGATCAGTCGCTCTCCTTACGGAGAGCGTGGATTGAAATATG
>OLWQ01000394.1_pt1 | contig 20273 bp, 20 predicted proteins | sample 1673981 | NCBI WGS metagenome assembly OLWQ01 (sample SAMEA103958136, study PRJEB25191) | human gut metagenome | reverse complement strand
GCGATGGACTGCACGAGCGGTACTTGGCGTTGACGGGGTGTCCGTCCACATAGTTCACGTAGGCGATGCAGGGGAATACGTTGGATGCCTGTTCGCTCTTGTTCTCGCTGTCCTTGGTGATGCAGTAATGGCGCAGGCAGCCTATCCGGGCTGTGATGGCAGTGGCGAGGGAGATGCCCTGGTCCAGGAGGTAGCGGCGCGCGGCGAGCTGGTCGGGGTCGGTACAGTCGGGCGAGTCGGTGAGGGGTTTGATTTTTTGCATCACTTCGGCGGTCAGGGGCTTGTAGTCCGAGGGCAGCATGGGCACTTCGCCCGTCGTGCTTTGAGCGTCGTTTCGGGCGGTCTTGTATCTGTTGCCGCTGCGGGTCGGGGCATATCCGGCAGCTCCCGCGGCATATTGCGGGAACATGGGGCGGTCTGCCTTGCAGAAGTCGGTCAGTATGCCGTTGAAGTTACATCCTGCGTAGAAGCAGTGGTACACACCTTTTGCTTTGGAGATGGACAGATGGGGTGTTCCGCATTTGGGGCATACGGCAACAAAATTCTTTCCCGCGCTTTTGCGGTCGGGGAAGTCTGAAAGAGAATAATAAGGCTTCATATCAATTTTAAAATTAGAATGTAAAAAATAAAAAATCATGGTTGACAGAGAACTGCTTCAGGACCCGGAGTGTTCGTCGGTGTCCACCCATTTTTGTGAGAGGACATTCCAGATGGCTTCATCGGAGGGCCGTGGCGGTGCATCCGCCGGTATTTCCACTTTTCCGTCTATGGGGTCGTCATAGTATCGGATATCTTTGTCGGCATCCTTCCATTCGAATGGCGAGACGGGACGGAATTCACGGAGTTTTTTGCGTTGTTCTTCCAGTTCCTTCAGCAGTGTTTCGCCCAGTTTTTGTGTGGCTTGCTGTATCAGGTTCTCCCCGTGGCGGGTCTTGATAAGGTTTTGCAGCCAGATGATGCGTCCGTTGTGCGGTGTTTTGGCAAAATTGGACTGGGCATCGAAGTGAGGAATCAGGAATTCGTTCACCAGAACGACCATCGCATCCAGTGCGCGCGGTCGGGTGTAGCGGTAACCGGCAACGATACGGTCGATAATCGGCACCAGTACTGCCTGCTTCTCTTCGGGAGTGGCGTTGAGCTTGTGAAAGAACTCTTTGGCAGATGAAGAAGCTTTTGGAGCTTCATCGCCGTGAGGCGTTCCGGCAGGATTTTCAGAAGAATTCTCCGAAGGAGATATATTATTATTTATATTATATAATATATTACTATTAGTTTTTGAATTTGTTTCTGCCGGAGAAACTGCGGGAGAAACTGCGGGAGAAACCGGAGCAGAAATAGAATTCGTCGATTGATGATGCCATAAGGGAGTGAAGAATGCGAGAATCTCAGTTCGGTTTTCATTCCATACCAGTTCGAATGATTTGCATTTTTTGATGTATTCCAATATGTCCGAAGTATGTATGGTTTTTAGTGCCAGACAAATTTGATAGAGGTTGTTGATGGGGTATACTCCATCTTCATTCATGAAATGGGGCATACCCAGATAGAGATCCAGTAATTTCAGACAGGCAGAGTCGCTGACTCCCCATGCCTTCCATTGGTGAATCATTTTCTGTATTTCACGGATGGATACGTTTTGTTTCAGTGCTTTTATAGCCATAAGAGATATTGTTTTAAGTTAATTCTTGCGAAGTTAGGAAAGAATAAGTTGGTATTACTTCCCGCTAGGGAGAAGTAAAGACACGTTTGTTGTATATAATTAACAATTAATAAAAGAAAGTAAGATGAAGAACAGACAGTTTGATACAGAGAAGTTGGCAGCAAGCATCAAAGTGCTTGTTAAAGCTGCCGGATTGCGTAATTCAGAGGTTTGTAAAGACGTTCGTATGAGTCCCTCTTGTTACTACAGGACTCTTAAAGGTAAACTGATGATTTGAGTTTTTATGCTGTTATTATTCATTTTCTGATTATCAACTGCCGTGATTGCGGTGTGGAGACTCAGATGGAAGCGGTGAAGCGTGAATGGTGGAATGTGGTAATGGAGAATGAATGGGAGTTAAAAACGGTAGATAAAAGTAGATAAAAAAGAAGAAAGACCATGTATCGTAAGTATTTAAAGCGTTGGCTTGATTTTGTTATTGTATTTTGTGTATTGGCTGTCATTTGGCCGATATTGCTTTTGGTCACTTTATGGCTACACTTTGCCAATAAAGGAGCGGGTGCCTTCTTTACTCAGGAACGTCCCGGACGAAACGGAAAAATATTCAAGGTAATCAAGTTCAAAACAATGACGGACGAACGTGACGCAGACGGTAACTTGCTTCCGGATGCAGAACGTCTGACCCCGGTAGGGCGCTTTGTACGTTCTACTTCTATTGATGAGTTGCCACAACTGATTAACGTGCTGAAGGGAGATATGGCGTTGATAGGGCCACGACCACTGTTAGTGCAGTATTTGCCTTTGTATAGCAAAGAGCAGGCACGCAGACACGAGGTACGTCCCGGAATTACCGGTTGGGCACAGTGCCATGGGAGAAACTCCATCAGTTGGACGGAAAAATTCAAATTGGATGTGTGGTATGTGGACCATTGTTCGTTGATTACAGATATTAAAGTGATTTTTATAACAATTAAAAAGGTGTTGCTTCGTGATGGTATTTCGCAAGAAGGACAAGCAACCATGGAACTTTTTAACGGAAATAATTAATTATGAAACAACATAACATTCTTATTACATCTGCGGGAAAGCGTGTAGTATTAACCCGCGCCTTTAAAGACACTTTGGCAAAATATGATTCTAAGGCTAAAGTTTATACGACGGATATGAATCCTGAGATGGCACCTGCGGGATATGTTTCGGATGAATGTATACAGGTACCAAGATGTACAGCTGATAATTATGTAGAATTGCTTCTGCAAATATGTAAAGAAAAGTCAATAGGGCTTATCATTCCTACTATTGATACTGAATTGCTGATATTGGCAATCAATCGCTTAAAATTTGAAGAGTTGGGGGTGGTTGTAAGTGTTCCTTCGATGGATTTTGTAGCAATATGTAGAGACAAGCGAAACACTGGGCAATTTTTGGAAGCACACGGTATTCGCATACCGGCAGAGGTGGATAAATATAATCCTGTTTTTCCTTTATTTGCCAAGCCTTATGACGGTTCTTTGAGTGCCAATCTGCATTATATAACTAAACCTGAGGAACTCACAGATGATATTCTTAATGACCCCAAGTTGCTTTTCATGGAATATATCGACAAGAAAGTGTATAAAGAATACACGGTGGATATGTACTATGGAGCAGATAATGAATTGAAGTGCCTTGTTCCGCGTGAACGCATAGAAATCAGAGCCGGTGAAATAAATAAAGGATGCACGCATAAAGGTAAGTTGATGGAATACCTCAAAAAACGGATGTCACATATTGAAGGTTGTGTGGGGTGTATTTGCCTGCAAGTCTTCTATAATCCTGAAACGGAAGATGTGGTGGGTATAGAAATAAATCCGCGTTTCGGTGGCGGATATCCTCAAAGTTATGCAGCTGGGGCTAACTTTCCTGAATTATTGATACGTGAATATTTTGGAAAGGAAAAGATTGAATACTTTGAAGATTGGAAAGATAATTTGATAATGCTTCGGTATGATGATGCAATTTTTGTCGGATAAAGATATCGTGGTCTTTGATCTTGATGATACACTATACAAAGAAATAGATTATCTTTTTTCGGCATATCATGCCATTGCAGAGAGTATCAGATTAGATGTTGCAGGTGAAATGCTTGATTGGTATCATGCCGGGAAAAATGTGTTTTTGTGTTTACAAGAAAAGTATAGTGTAGGTTTGTCTGTGACTGAATTGTTAGAGATATACCGGTATCATGAGCCCCAAATTTCTCTTCCTTCTGAAAGTGCTGCTTTACTTTTACATCTTCGTAGAAAGAATATCAGATTAGGGATAATATCTGACGGTCGTAGCAGAACTCAGCGCAATAAATTGAGGGCATTAGGATTGGACTGGATAGAAGATGTGGTGATTTCTGAAGAGTTTGGTAGTGAAAAGCCTTGTGAGGCAAACTATCTGTATTTTGAAAAGAAATATCCTGATTATCGTTTTACTTATATCGCAGATAATTTGAAGAAAGATTTTGTGGCTCCGAATCGTTTGGGGTGGCGTACTGTCTGTCTGAAAGATGACGGTAGGAATATACATTCACAAAATATAGAAATAGCAGAGGTTCAGAAACCTCAGTTTATAATAGACAAATTAACAGATTTAATTAAAGTGGAGAAAAAAAGGTTATGAGTTACATTCCTGAAAAAACAATTTACCTCTGTCTTGCTCACATGAGTGAAGATGGAATAGAGCAGAAGTATGTGAAGGAAGCATTCGATACCAACTGGGTAGTGCCTTTGGGTCCCAATGTAAATGCTTTTGAGGAAGACCTCAAGAACTTTGTCGGGGGAAAGAATGAAGTTGTCGCACTTTCGGCGGGAACGGCAGCGGTGCATCTTGCATTGATTGGCTGTGGCGTTCAGGCGGGTGATGAAGTTTTGGTACAAAGCTTTACCTTTTGTGCTTCGTCGCATCCGGTTACTTATCTGGGTGCAAAGCCTGTGTTTGTCGGTTCTGAAAAAGATACGTGGAATATGGACCCGGTGTTGCTGGAGGAAGCTATCAAAGACCGTATGGAGAAAACGGGAAAGAAGCCCAAGGCGATTGTTCCGGTGGCGCTCTACGGTATGCCATACGACTGTGAGAGAATTATGGAGATTGCAAACCGCTATGACATTCCTGTGGTGGAGGATGCGGCGGAAGGGTTCGGTTCCAAGTTCGACGGCAGGGTGCTGGGCACTTTCGGCAAGTTTGGCGTGTTGTCATTCAACGGCAATAAGATGATTACCACTTCGGGCGGCGGTGCTTTGATTTGCCGGAATGCCGAAGATAAAAATACCATTATGTGGTATGCTACTCAGGCACGCGATGCTTATCCTTATTATCAGCATACGGCAATCGGCTACAATTATCGTATGAGTAATATTTGTGCCGGTATCGGTCGCGGACAGATGACCGTGGCGGAGGCGCACATTGCTCATCATAAGCATGTGCAGGCTTTGTATGAAGAACTGTTGAAGGATGTGAAGGGCATACGTATGCATAAGCAGCCTGAGGATGCGCGTTATGATGCCAACTTCTGGCTGTGTACGGCTACCATCGATCCTGATGTGAAGGTTGTCGGTCAGGAGAACGCGTATAAGGAAGTGGTCAAGACTGCGGTGGGAGGAGCTGCCGGGGTGATTAAGGCGGTGGACAGTGCCACCACGGATTGCCAGCCTAATGAGAATGTGGAAGCAATGCGTGTTTTCATGCTGGCTAGGAAGATAGAAGTACGACCTGTGTGGAAGCCGATGCACAAGCAGCCGGTGTATGCGGATGCGCCTGTTTATACCAACGGGGTGGAAGAGGAAATCTTCAAGACCGGACTGTGTCTCCCTGCGGGCCCTTGTGTAAGTGACGAGGATGTGGCATACATTGTGCAGACAATAAAGGATTGTATAAAAGGATAATGGATTATTATCGGTATTTGGATATGATTTGGAAATTATCAAACTGGTATTTTTCGAAAGATGCACTGCCGTATTGGTGTATATTCGTTTTGGATTGCCTGATAGTGCTGGGCGCGGATGTGTTGGTTTATGCTTTGAATAACGGAACACTTTCTTTATTGCAGAACTTTGTACAACTGACAGGGGCTTTCTGCTTTTATTTGTTGTTCTATGTTGTGAGCTTTCGGATGTTTCATACGTATTCGGGGGTGATTCGTTATTCTTCGTTTATCGATTTGCAGCGGATGGGTTTTGCCATGATTACGGGCTTGCTGATGATTATAGGCGTCAGGTATCTGCTGAATGAGGATTGTTGGTTGATGGCAGTCGGTATGAGGGATATCGGAATTGCCGCATTGCTGGCTGTCATGATTATGTGGAGCGTGCGGGTTTTTGTGAAATATCTGTATGACTCTACTTTTAACAGGAAACGCGGAAAACGTGTGTTTATCTATGGGGTGAAAGCCGGCGGAGTGGGACTGGCGAAGAGTATCCGCAACCAGGTTGACTCCCGATATGTCGTGAGCGGTTTCGTTTCGGATATGCAGGATATGCAGGGCCGCTTCCTGATGGGGAAGCGGGTTTATCCCAACGATGAGCATTTGGTGGAGAAGATGGAGGACTTCGGAGTGCATACTTTGCTGGTTTCTCCTTTGAAGAATGAGGCGATTCGGAATAATCCCGAAATGGTGGAGAGGCTGATGAAGGCAGGTATACGAATTTATATGATTCCTGCCGCGCAGGAGTGGGACGGTAAGAGTGATCTTGACCATCGTCAGCTCAAGGAGGTGGATATTGAAGATTTGCTGCCTCGCGACAAGATAGAAATCGACTTGAAAGCGGTGGAGGAATTGCTTACCGGAAAGAGTATTCTGATAACGGGAGCTGCCGGCAGCATCGGAAGCGAGATAGTGCGCCAGATTGCCAAATTTACTCCGCAAAAGCTTATTCTGATAGATCAGGCGGAGACGCCTTTGCATGATATACGTCTGATGATGGCGCGCAAATGGCCCGACATCGAGGCGGAAACCATCGTGAGTGATATTTGCATGAAGGAACGCATGGAGGAGATTTTCGGTATATATCGTCCCGATTATGTGTTTCATGCGGCGGCGTATAAGCATGTGCCTATGATGGAGAATAATCCGGGAGAGAGTGTGCGTAATAATGTGGAGGGTACGCGTATCATTGCAGACTTGGCTGTGAAGTATCGGGCGAAGAAGTTTGTGATGGTGTCTACGGACAAGGCGGTGAATCCCACCAATGTGATGGGGTGCTCCAAGCGTATCTGCGAAATTTATGTGCAGAGTCTGGATAAGGCGGTGAAGGATGGCAAAGTGGAGGGAGTCACTCAGTTTGTCACTACGCGTTTCGGTAATGTGCTGGGCTCGAACGGTTCGGTTATTCCGCTGTTTAAGGAACAAATCAAGCAGGGCGGACCGATAACGGTGACGCATCCCGATATTATCCGTTTCTTTATGTTGATTCCCGAAGCTTGTAAGCTGGTGCTTGAGGCGGGAACGATGGGCAATGGCGGTGAGATTTTCGTGTTCGATATGGGTAAGCCGGTGAAGATTGTGGATCTTGCCCGACGTATGATTCAGTTAAGCGGAGCCAAGAATGTGGAGATTAAGTTTACAGGATTGCGCGACGGTGAGAAACTGTATGAGGAGGTATTGAATGAAGAAGAGACGACCAAGCCTACTTTTCATCCTAAAATCAAGATTGCGCAGGTGCGTGAGTATGATTATGCCGATGTGTGCCGGCAGGTGGATGAGCTGGTGGCTTCCAGCGTGAAAGAGGATGATATGGGTATTGTAAGACGTATGAAGGAAATGGTTCCCGAGTTCAAGAGCAAACATTCGGTGTATGAAGTCTTGGATAAGTAGAACCATGCACCGGTGGATTTTGCCGTTATGTCTGTCGGCGCTGTTTGTTTGCACCGGAAGGGCACAGTCGGCAGAGAACACGCGGGTGGATGTGTTTATGGGAGCCGAATTGCATTATCGTGATATTTTTCATAATAAGATATATGAGGTGCTGGTGAACCTGACACCCGGAGTGAAGTGGTATATGGGAAACCGCTGGCAGTTGGCGGGACAGGTCATTGTGCCTGTTTATAATGATTATGGCGATCGTTATAAGAAAGTCCGTCTGAACATGGCTGTGCTTAGCAAGGAATGGGACTGGCACCGGAAGCATTTTCTGAAAGTGAGCGGAGGACTGTTTGCGATGGAACGCTACGGACTGGATGTGAAGTGGATGTATGCGGCTACGGACTGGCTTGCCTTGGACGCACAGGCGGGATGGACGGGTTTTTGTTCCATGGCGGCAGGATGGGAATGTAGTCCGATGGAGCGTTTGACGGCTCTTGCCGGGGTACGTGCTTATCTGAATGGGGTGAATACGGAATTCCGGGTGCGCGGCGGTCGTTTCCTGTATGAAGACTGCGGTGTGCAGGGAGAAGCGATGAGGCATTTCCGGCATTGCACGGTGGGGGTGTTTGCCCAATATACCGATAAGGGAAAAGAGAATTTCGGTTTTAAGGTGGTTATGATGATTCCTCCTTATAAACGGAGTAACAGGAGGGTGCGTTTCCGCCCGGCATCCAATTTCCGCTTGACGTATAATCAGGAGGCGGATGCTTATGCGGGTAAAATGTATACGACCGATCCCGAAGAGAATGAACGGGAAGGATGGTTTGACCGCAGCCGGTCGGACTGGGGGGCGAATGGCATGACGCCTGATTTTACAGTTCGGCAGAAAGGAGGCACTGAATGAAAATGAGATATATAATGGGGTGCTTTATGGCATTGCTGTTTTTGGTGCCGGCCGTGGCACAGCAGTATACGGGCATGAGCGGTTTGATACATGTTCCTTCGGCGGACATGGGTGAAGAGGGGGAGGCACGCGCAGGGGTGCATTTCCTGAATCGGGAGTTTACTCCGAATGTGCTGACATATAAAGGCGATAAATATCATACGATGGGTTATTACCTGAGTATCACGCCGTTCAGGTGGATGGAGATTGCGTATACTTGTACGCTTTTGAAATCGACGAAGATTGTTGACGGTGTGGAAGATAAGGAACATCCGGGGCTGCACCGCAAGGACCGTTATTTTTCGCTCAAGCTACAGCCGGTTCGTGAGAAGCCGGGTAAGTGGTGGCCGAGTGTGGCGATAGGGGTCAATGACCTGGATTTCCGTGTAAACTGGCTGAAAACGCAGCATGAGACGGATGTATCGCGTGTGGTAAACAGCTATTTTTCCAATTATTATGTGGCATTGTCCAAGCATTTTCGTCTGAAAGGGAATGTGCTGGGTGTGCACATGGCTTACCGGCACTGGCGGTGGAGTCTGAACTCGAAATGGAACGGGCCGGTGGGCGGTATTACGTTCAGCCCTTCGTTTCAGAAGAATTTCCGGTTGATAGCGGAGTATACGGGCGATGATGTGAACGTGGGCTTTGACTGGAAATTGTGGAAGCACTTGCTGGTACAGTCTTCGCTGCAAAACGGCAAATATTTTTCCGGAGGGGTGTGCTTTTGCATCAATCTGTTGTAAATGATATAACTAAACATAATTTTTAAATTTAATTATTTTACTATGTACAATTTTGTAAGAAGAGGAGCTTATATGCTTCTGATTGCCGGTTTGACCATGGGGGTTGCCGGTTGTAGTGACGATGATCCTGATTATGACAATGTGGCTCCGCCTGTAGTTGAGGTTGCTTCCAATACGTTGACCGGAGTTATCACAAGTCTGAGCGGTGAGGGAATCTCGGGTGCGAAGGTTTCATTGGGAGAGGGTAATTCTGCCACGACCGATGCCAACGGTGTTTATCTGTTTAAGGATGTCAAGGCGGGTACTTACCAACTGAAAGCGGAAGCCGAAGGTAAGTTGTCACATACAGGAACATTGACTGTTGCGGATGTGAAAAAGGCTCAGAATCTGGTGTGGAATGCGGCACTTGCTTCTGACGTGAAGAAGGAAGTAGGTGTATCGGCTGATGCACCAAGTGAGGGAAAAGTGGAAACGGAAACATTGAAAGGCAATGAGGAAGCCAAGGTGGAAGTGAAGGCTGAAATCGCTGCCGGTGCCTTGGATACAGATGCAGATGTGAAGGTCATCATCTCTCCGCTTTATAGGGAGGAAGATGTAGTGACACGTGCTGCCGGTGAGACCATGTTGGTCGGTGCCGCTCTTTCTTGTGACAAGGAGGGTGTTTCTTTGAAAAAGGCTATCGAGCTGAGTTTCGAGCTGGATACCGAACTGGCAGGTAAGGTGGAAGTCAAGCAGTATAAGAACGGTGAATGGGTGAAGGCGGACAGCCGTGTCGAAGACAGCCATGTAGTCGTTGCTGCTAGTGAGTTCGCTTCTTATGGTCTGTTCCTCGATGTGGAATTCTCTGAGAAGAAGAGTACGGAAGCTGTAGAGTTTGAACAAAGCAAATGGGACAACCTGTATGGCTCTAAGGATATGTCTGTGGGTGAGGCTGCTTATACCTATAAGGTGGGTACTGAAATCAGCACTGAAGGTACTGTGAGCAAACTGACTGCTCTTTTGATAGAAGAGTTGGCACAGCGTTTCGGTGCAACGGCGACTACACTCAACGGCTCTTATCCTATCAATGTTACATTGCCGGTAGGTACTATGTTGGAAATCAGTGGTGTGCAGGAAGAATGGGGTGTATCGGCAAGTGCACTCGGTAAGTCGGCTTCAGGTACATGCCACGGTAATGTAGTAATTGAGGTTGCTACTTCCAATCGTGAGCACACCGGTGGTGGTGAGTAAACTGTAGTTTGTATTAATTTTTGTGACCGGTCGGGAAGTAAGCATAAGCCGGTCAGTTATATATTAGGGAGGTAATGGCAGTTATCTTCCTAATATTTTTTTATGCCTTTTTCTTGCTGTTTTTTGAAACGTATGACATGATTGCGTCATTCGCTTTTTTTATGACCTCGTTCTTGAATCCTTTTAAATATATTTCTGTCACTTTTACTGACGAATGACCAAGGGCTTCACATATTAGTTGTTCGGAGAAATTACAATATTTGGCAAAGGTGGCCCAGGTGTGGCGCAGGGTGTATGAACTGACTTTGGCTGATACACCGCATTTTTTCGCCAGCCTGTCTAAATTATAATTCATGGTTCGTAGTGCCTGTTGGTACTCTGTATACAGCTCTTCTCCGTTTGTGCTTCCGCTGAGGATAGGGAAAAGGTAGGGAGAGTTCTGATTGGTATTCTGATACTTGTTTATCAGTGTCATTGTGGTTTCCGACACTTCCACTATCATTTGTCTGCCTGTCTTATGCCGGCGGTAGGAAAGTATATTGCCTTTCAGGTCGCTTTTATGTAGATGGGCTAAATCAACAAAGGGTATTCCGTGCAGCCGGAACATCAGGTTTGCCCACACTCTGCACTGTATCAGCTCTTTCGATAATTTCTTCAAGGGGATTTCATTCAGCAGCTTGTTTATCTCCTCCACTTCCAGCGCACGTTTGATGTTGTTTTTCACTCCGGTGTAGACGTGATTGAACAAGCGGGAGTTTTCTGCTGTTATTCTTTGGTCCACTGCCTTGTTGTAAGCTCCGCGCAGCGTTCTCATATAGGTGGAGACTGTGTTCCAGCTCAGTTGCTTGTTGCGCAGGTAGGTCTCAAATTCTTTCAGGTTGGCCCTGTTGAGTTGGTGGAAGTAAACGACCTTGCATCCGCAGAATTCACAGAAAGTATTTAAGGTACTTTGATAGATGTGTGCCGTGCTGTAACGCTTCTCTTCTTTCAGCTCTTCAATAGTTTTGTTTATAAACTCGTTGAATTTTTTCTTCTTTCTCATAAAGATTCCGCTTTTTATAGATTTTACAAAATAAGTAATTCTCATAACGGAATCGAATATAAATCGAAATGTTTGAATTAGAAAAATTATTTGTCTAATTCTGCATTGTTTATGCGTATTATCCAGCCGTTTACTTGCATTTGCAAGCACATGTAAGGTTTTGACGGATTATTTGTAGGCTCAAGGAAAAATATCAGATTATATCGGTCTTGTCTGTCCAGATACTCTTGTGGGAGCATGGCTGTTGCCTCTACATTGCTTGATAAAAGTAAGTATTGTGTCAGTGGAATGTTGAACAACGTTTCTCCGCTAGGCTGATAAATCAAACGTAAGCGGGTGTCATCATTTTCCATCAGTCGTAATGTATTCATGCCGGCATGCACTACCTGTATGTCTTCCAAGTTGGCGCTCTCTTGCATGAAGGGGAGATAACAGGTGAAAACGGAGTCTGTCGGAGTGTTCCGGTGATCCATGCATCCGTTGCGGGCTGTCAGCTCCAGGCGAAAATCATCTTTTTCCAGCGGAGCGGCCGACTGACTTTGCAATATGCAGCTCAGAACATTTGTGTTTTTGGTAAGAGAGAGAGCCAGAAACTGATATTCGCCACTGATATGCACATTGTCCAGCCGCCCGTGGAATAGAGATGAAAGCCGTCCGGACTGTTCTCCCGCCTCATTGCGTAACAGTGTCAGTGAGGTGGGAGTGTGCCGGTAAAGTGAATCCGCCAATCCTGCCCAGACCAGAAAGGTGTAATCTCCCTGAGGCAGGGAGGGGACTTGGATTGTACATTCATTTTGATGGAATGTAAGACTGTCTACTTCCTCCCGGACTATATAGTTGCCTTCCTGATCGAGAATAAATAGCGTGACATCTTTTACCTGAGTGGTCACGGCATCTACGTTCAGCATATTATAGGTATAGGATAACTTTAGCCAACAGCCTGTGGGACAATCAGACCGGTCATCGTCTACCCAGGAGCATGCACTACAGAGAAGAGTACATAGGGCGAAGAGGATAGTAGCAGTTTTACTCATTGTTTTTCTATTTTGAGACTGTTTTATTCAAGGTCGGCATCTTGGTCACGGACAATCCACGGATATACTCCGAATTCTACGTCCAAGAATGCTTTGTTTTCATCCGGGTCGGGTTTGGTGTCCGGGGTGCCGGGACCCAGGTTCTTGATGCTGGTGATGTTGACAGAGTAGATGTTGTTACGTACAATACCGAACTCCATGACGCCCATGACGGTGGGGTTGTTGTTGTCAAGATGTTTGATCCAGTAATTGTAGAAGGTAGAGAAATTACCTCCGTTCTTGGTGAAACGGGTAATCTGCTTGGCAGCCAGTTCTGCATCGCTGGATGCTTCTGTCAAACCATCAATATTGGCATCACCATGTTCACCCACAGCCGCCAGCGTGGTGTAGAATTTATAGTTGAAATAATACAGTGTGTTGAATACAAGCGGGTCTTCTACCGGCTTGCCGTCAGTGCCGATGGTCTGTGAAGCTTCGGGGGTAAATGTACCTTTCAGCATGATACCGGTGGTGTATACTGTGTTCTGTGCCGGACGGAACATACAGTTTTCAAGACAGTACATGGAAACGTACTTTCCTGCATCGGCCAGGCCCGACCAGTTGCTGTCTGTCTGTTTTGACAGGTGGTTGGTGTAGAATGAACCGCCTGTGAAACCGGTAGTGGCTCCGGCTACGGTCTTGTCGAAGAAATAGGGGTCGATAAGGTAACCGTTGTTGTCGGCGATGTCGCCGAAGTTTCCTGCTTCCACGCTGTAAGATGACGGAGCCGACGGAGTTTCAGGAGCGTTATCCAGTGTAGCGACATGGCGGAAGGTGTAGAACTTGTTTGCCAGGTTGATGAATTTGTAGTTGTTCAGACGGACTGTGGCGTAAGTCACTCCGGCAGAATTCTTCAGCGTGTAGATTTCCTTGCTGTCATTTCTGACCATCAGTTTGGCAACGGCACGTTCCAGATTGATTCTGACCTGTGTTTTGGTGTCGCTTTCTTCGGGAGACTCTACGGTGATGTTCATATTGGCCGAGCCGCGGTTGGACATGATGAAACCGCTTCCGGGTACGCTGGTTATCATGCCGTTTCCATAGGTGGAGGCGTCAATCTGTCCCAATAATGTGGATTCCTGACCTATTTCGAAGGTCTGTGAACCGTTGGCTACGGCAAGGATGTCATAGTTGCCCGGTTTTACTGTGATTTCCTTGTTGCAAGGATAGACAATGGTTTGTCCTTCTTTGCTGCTCTCTCCGCTGGAAGTGCCAGCACCCAAATCGCTTTGGGCTACATTGATGGTAGTAACCAGATTCTTGCTGGAAGAGTCAAACAGATAGAGGGTCACATTGCTCACCTTGTATTCTTCGGCGGTACCTTGGTCATAGATTCCGGAATCTTCGGCGGAAGCGGCACGGCTGCCGTTGGAAGAGTTGGGAACTACAAATGAAATCTCCATGTTTCCTCCTCTGACTTCGGGAGCGGGGTTGTCTCCGTTTCCTGAGGGAACATCTGAATCATTGATACATCCTGTCATTGCAGCTGCAAGAACGAAGGATAATAATAATTTTTTGTTCATAATGTAAAATAGTTTTAGTAAAAAATGTGATTAATAAATCTCATGTAATATCTTCAGGTTTTCACTTGCTTGGGGCAGTCCTGCTTCTTCTGCTTTGCGCAGCAGGGTTTCCGCTTCGGTATAATTCCCGTTCAGCATTTGCATGATACCTTGCAAAAGGGTCTTTTCGGGAGTCTCACCGGCTTTGTCCAGATAGAGTGAGGCGCCTTTGGTATCTCCCTGCGAGAGCAGGATGCAGGCTGCATTGAGATTGGCAACGGGGTGTTCCGGATTTAGCAGAACCGCCGTCATGAAAATCTTATTGTATTCCGGACTGCCGGCAGGGTAGGTCCGGGCTATGCGGAACATCTCTTCAATACTCAGATTCTTGGGGTTGCTTTGGAATACCTGCTTGGCCTGCTCTACCGTAAACGGACGTACCACATAGTGGATGGTGTAGTCTGAATGGCGGAGGCCGGGGAACCAATGTTGCAGGATGAAACGGAACTCTTCGGGATAACGTTTCCGTATTTTCCGTTCTTTCTCATCGGGGCTGTTTTTGCTCTCCGCAATATGTAACAGTTCCTCGCGATGGGAAATAACGGTATCGGTCAGCAACTTGATAAATCCGTCCCAGTCTTCGGGGGTGTAATGGGTGGTAAACAATGTATCGTTGAAAGCATATTGGCTGCATACATAGTCTTTCAGGGTCCGGGTCCGTTCCCGCGCCAGACGCTCGTTGTTGGAGTAGGGGCCTTCGGGAGAGGCGTATCCGTGAATGTCAATATGCGAAATGACTACATTGGTATCGTTTTTTATCAGGTCGATACTGCGCTTTATCTTTGCCAGTTCGGCCGGATTGTTTCTGTATTCGGGATAGATGGTTGTTTCGTTGAGCGGGAAGTCCAGATAGGCACGTCCGCTTTCTTCGCGCACTTTCCTTTCTTCCATCTGCGGAGTGATGAACGCTACGTGCGGATGGATATCGGGAAGAATGTTCAGGCGGGTCAGATAGGTGGAGTCTGTATGGCGGGGGACTCCGCATCCGCATTCTTTTTCGATGAGATGCAAGGAGGCATGCTTCATCCAATGGGTGAAGGGGATGCTGCGCAAGTAGTGTACGCTTTGCTTGCGGTCATTGCGGCGGCGTAACTCTTCATAGTCTTTTTCCTGTCTGCCGGTTTCACGCTGGAAGAAAATATGCTGTTTACGACCGTTCACATAGATGGCGGGAAGCTGGATGAAGTTGTCCAGGCTGTCGCTGAGCCGGGGAACCAGTATGACTGATTCGTTGGAGGGAATCTGTCTGGTAATGTCTACTTGCATGGACACTACCAGACTTTCTCCCATCCGGTAGAGCCGGGAGGAGGCGATGTAAATCGAACTGTCCCGTTCTGCCGGTTGCGCCGATGAGCAAAGCGCGGGAAAAATAAATGATATAAAATAGAATAAGTATTTCATGGCTCTTTAGTTAAATATGTAAACTATACTCAGAGATGCTTTGGAAGGGCCGAAATAGTGATAATGGCCTTTTTCCAGTAGCTCGGCACACACGTCGGGGCATTTATATTTCTTATAGTCGATATATTCATACCCTACACCGACGGAAACTTCTATATTCCAGTGGCGGTTGAGCATGATGTGATATCCGTAGCTTATGCCTCCACCTGTCAGCCAGCCTGCATACCGGTGCTCTTTCAGCCAGGGGAAGAGTCCGAAAGGCATCTTTTTCCCTCCTACGTTGAACTGCGCTCCGTTGAGATAGACTCCCCAAAAACTGCCGTTGAATTTCTGGCAAGTCCAGTAGCGGTATTCCGGTTGTATGAGCCAATATTTGTTGACATATCCTTCCGTGCGTTTCCACGGGCGTATGCTGCCGGACAAATCGAAGGTGGATTTGGGACCGAAGGCATATTCCACACCGGCATTCAGCGCACCGTTGGCGGCGGAAAGCAGGTTGCTTTTGACAGCCGTTTTCTGTGCGGAAACGGAAAGGGCGCTGCCGAGCAGAAGACAAGAAAGGACATACCGGGTTTTCATGTTTTATTGTATATTGGTTTGGTTGGATTCAAAGAATATTTTCAGGTTATAAGTGGCTTCTTCCGAGCCTTCGGCTTTGGCGGCTTTCAGCAGGCGGATGCCTTCGTAGGTGTTGTTGCACAACAGCTCGTAGGCTCCACGGCAGTTCTTGTAGGCAAGCGTTTCATGGGAAGCCATTTGCAGATAGCGGCCGGCTGCCTGTGTGTTGCCCCGTTCGATGGCGGCGGCAGCGGCGTTGAGGTTGGCAACGGGGCTTGCCGGATATATCTTGACACTGATGTCTATGATTTTGTAGAACTGTTCCGGAGTGTTCTTGTAGCTGATGGCTACGGTGTAAAGCTCGCGTAACGAAAGCATCTGCGGATTGATTTCGGCTATGACACGCGCTTCGTCCAGACTGAAGTTCAGCTCTTTCTGGTTGCGTTCATCGGTGGCATCGCTTTCGGGAGATACATAGCTTCCCTTGAAGTGCTGTCTGCCGGAAGAAACAGGACGGGATTCCGAGATGACAGATGCAGAAGGGGATGCTGCAAAATCTCCCTCCCGGGTCCTGTCCTGTCGGGGAACGAAAACACTTTCTGTTTTTGTTGCTCTTATTATTTTTATTGCTTTATCCGGGATAGGGATATTTTCACTTTGTGTCTTTTTCCCATTGCCGTTGATAACTTCTTTTTTTATATTCAGGCTGGCTTGCTGCACCCATTCCGCCATAGGAAGTGAAGCACGGTAATCGATGCTTTGATTGCCCTCGTCGAGGGCGATGGCGGTGAATACGGGAGGGACATCTGTTTTGCCTCTCCGTTTGTTGAGCGCCGAAGTGCGGCGGTACAACCGGTGTGCACGTTCTCCATTGAGCAGAATCCGGGGAAGTTCCTCACTGTGTTCTCCATCTGTAAGGATAGGAGTGAGGCGAATATGACTTTTGGTATCCATTTGGGAAACACCGAATGTCATTTTCATGGATATCACGGCAGAGTCTTGCCGGAGAGTGACAGACGGAGGTAAAATGTCAAGTCTCAGATTTTGTGCAGTGGCGAATGTGCCGCATAATAAAAGACTGAATAGTATGTTTGTCTTGAATTTCATGGCTAATTGGGTTGTATGTTGCTTTTATATATTTATTGAATGAAATAAATGAATGAAATGCCTATTTGGGTTGGCCCGAAGTAATTGGAGTGTGATTGCTTGATGAGTGCATCTCCTTTGGCGGGGCCGTATTTATCATAGGTGAGGTGGGCATATCCGACGGATATGCTTGCTTCGAGACTCCAGAATGTGCTGAGCAGCCATTGGTGTCCATAGGTCACTCCGCAGCCTATCAGATTACCTTGGTAACGGTTGTTCTTGACTGTGGTGAAAGGGGTGGTTCCGCTGAAATTGTATTGGGCGAAGTGGGCTTGCACTCCGAAAAAACTTCCGATGAAGGTTTCATTGAGCCACCAACGATATTCGGGCTGGACCAGAATATGTTTCATCTTTTTGTTTTCGCCCAGATTCCAGGGGTTGTAATTGACACTCAGACAGAATGAGTGAGTGTCATCGCATCTTATTTCTCCTCCCAAATTGAGGGTGCCGGTAAGGTCATAAAGAACATTGCTTTTTACAGCGATACTTTGAGCCGGGGCTATACGTGGAGTCATAACTGCCAGCATGATTGCTATTATAAATAAGTAAGAATGTCGCATTGTCAATATTTTTGTTTTGTTTTTTTTCTGTTACTTTAGAAGTAACGGAAGGGAAGGAGGGAGGAAAAAAAACATGAAAACAGCGGTAAAATAAAGATTTAGTGGCTGTTAGAGAAGATAAAAGACTGGGAATGTAGCTTAACTCATATTGACGATCAGAGTATGGGCAGGGAGGGCTATATGCGGAATAAAAAAATTTTTTGAAATAAAAACGAAAAAAAAGTGTAGAAATCTTGCACTGTATCTAAAGTTTGTATACTTTTGCTTCCAAAATCTGTTCCGTTACTTCTAAAGTAACAGTCTTGTAATTTACTGTTTTATAATGTAATGTGAAGTTTTAAAATTGCTTATATAGAAAAGTTGATGTATTTAATTATTACCTTATTGGCTTTGTTTAATTCATCATTCTTAAAGCTTTTCAAATAGGTTTCGGTGACTTTCGTGGAGGAATGTCCGAGAGCGTCACAAATCAGTTGTTCTGAGAAATGGCAATATTTTGCTAATGTAGCCCAGGTGTGGCGGGCTGTGTAGGAACTGACGTTGAACTTGATGCTGCAATAAAAAGCCAGCTGCTTCAGGTCGTAGTTCAGTTTCCGCAGGGCATGTTGGTATTCGATGTATTCTTCTTTGTTTTCTCGGTTTCCACTGAGGATGGGGAACAGATAAGGAGAGTCGGCATCCATGCTTTTATATTGTTGAATAAGCTTCATGGCTGTGGGAGGTACTTCTACGGTGAGCAGGGTCCCCGTTTTGTGCCGGCGATAGGAGATAACGGAATCTTGCAGGTCTTTTTTGTGCAGATATGCCAAGTCCACAAAGGGCATTCCGCGTAGCAGGAACATTAAGGTGAGCCATGCCCGGCTTTTTTCCAGGCTTTGCGATAAGGACTGTGGAAGAGGTGCTTTCAGTAACTTACTCATATCTCCGGCATCGAGGGCGCGTTTGGTGTTGGCTTTTACTCCGGTATATACGTGGCGGAAGAGGCGGGGCTTTTCTTCTGCCAGGCCTTCGTCTACAGCTTTGTTGTACGTGCTCCGCAAAGTACGCATGTAAGTGGAAACGGTATTCCAGGCACATCCCTTGTTGCGCAGATGGTTTTCAAATTGTTTCAGTCTGGAACGGTCCATTTGGTTGAACCGGATGACATCGGCCTTACAGAAGAGCCTGAGGGCATTCAGTGTACTTTGGTAAATGTGGGCGGTGCTGAAGCGTTCTTCTTCTTTTAATGCCCGAATGAGCTGTTCCATAAATTGGGTTAGGTTAGGTCTTTCTTTCATCGTTCTTTCTTTATTAATTAAATAATGTATATTCTCTGTTTAGATGTGCATTCTTTAAGTTAATCTTAAAAGTTCGGATGAAGTTCATTTGTTTACCGGTCTGTTTCTTTTTGGGATAGCTTGTGCTTTTTCTTCGTTTTTTGACGATTGGCGGAGTTGAAAGAAGGTGGTTGCCTTGATTATGTTGAAACATAAAAAAAAGTTGTGCCAATATTTTTGACACAACCTTATTCATTCTTTTTCTTGTATACTTTAATCGACTATGCGCTTGTTCATTATGATATAAACAACCAGTCCAACAATGATAAGAGCAGCTGAACCACCTAAAACTGCGTTATCATTAATAGCAGAACTTCCTGCACAGAAGATACCAACCAAAATAGCGGCACCAATGATCATAAGTATCAGACCTAAATTCTTAAGTAAGCTTTTCATGTGTGTATTTTATTAATAGATTATTTTTCTTGTGCACAAATTAAAGCATAATTCTGTTATGAAGGAAATTATTTTAGGAAAAAAAGATGAAATAGCAGAAATTCTTTAATCTTTGGTGTTCGTAAATATCTTCCTTAGTACATCCTGACTTACTTTCAGCTCTTCTAATGTTAATCCTTGCAAAGCTTCTTTTAATGTCTTATTGGCAATAAACCGTGCTTTTTCTTCCAGCTCACGTCCTGTTTTGGTCAAATGAACCAGATTCGTGCGACGGTCTTTCTTGTCCGAGATACGGACTACCAAGTGCTGACGCTCCATGTTGTCTATCAGACGAGTCATGCTGGGCTTGTCTTTGAAAGTGGCATTACACAGTTCTTGCTGGGTTACTCCGTCCCGTTCCCACAGAAACAAAAGCACTGTCCATTGTTCAGGAGTAATGTCTACTCCGTTCTGACGGAAGTTGCGGCTCAGTTTCCTATTGATGGCTGCCGACACTTTACCGTTCAAAATAGCGAATATCAGCTGGATATCAAAACTAAATTGTTCTATCATATAATTATTGTTTAAACAACTTTGCAAAGATACGATTCTTGTGGGAATAACGCAGATTTTAAGGATGAAAAAATACTAAAAGGCAAGATTAATTGCAAAATGAAACTATATTTTTGAAAGAAAATGCCTGTAAGTCTTTGTAGATTAAGAGAAAATATCTACCTTTGCGCTCGCAATTTAAAATTTTAATTTAATAATTTAATTAACGTAGTATGAATCAATACGAAACCGTTTTCATTTTGACTCCCGTTTTGTCTGATGTTC
>OLWQ01000333.1_pt1 | contig 22915 bp, 21 predicted proteins | sample 1673981 | NCBI WGS metagenome assembly OLWQ01 (sample SAMEA103958136, study PRJEB25191) | human gut metagenome | reverse complement strand
TTATCGTCGCTTAATAAAGAGGTGGTAACGGTTACAATCAGGGATAATGAGCGTGCCGAATCTGCCGTCAAATTGGCAGCGGATTTTGATGTGAACGGCATAAAAGCAATGGCTGCAAAAAGCTATGAAGAAGCAATTAAACATTTAAATAAAAAGCCGTTTTTGGTGTGCGGCTCGCTTTATCTTGCGGCGGATATAAGAAAAATCTTTAAAAACGACAATATAATTTAGCTTAATTTCTGCAAAAAATTTTTTTCGACAACCGAATACGACCGATTTTTCACGGACAAGCGTTTACTATATTATATAGAGACGATTGTCCGTATTTTGTTTTAAGGAGTTGTAAAAATGCAGGTCAGAATAGAAACAAACGAACAGGTGGTAACCGCATATTTAAGCGGTGATATCGACCACCATTCAGCGCGTGCGATCCGAGAGGAGATCGATGAAAAAATTGACGAGGTTCATCCGTCACTGTTGATACTCGATTTCGGCGAGGTTGGATTTATGGATAGCTCCGGAATAGGGCTGGTTATGGGAAGATTTCGCAAAATGCAGGAAAATGACGGTGAAATACAAATAATGAACACGCCGCTTTACATTTCAAAGGTAATGCGCGTTTCGGGAATTGAAAAGCTTGCAAGAATTTCAAGTCACGGGGAATAAAAAGGAGAAACAATATGAAACCTATAAACGAATTAAAGCTTGTACTTCAGTCACGTTCGGTAAACGAGAGCTTTGCAAGAGTCGCCGTTTCGGCGTTTTTAGCGCAGCTTGACCCTACAATCGACGAGATAAATGATATAAAAACAGCCGTTTCGGAAGCTGTTACAAACTGTATCGTGCACGGATACAGGGATACTATCGGCAAGATTTACATAACAGTGCAGATATTCGAAAACAGAACCGTAACCATACGCATACGCGATAATGGCTGCGGAATTGAAAATATAGAGCAGGCAATGGAGCCTATGTTTACCACTGCCGGCGGTGAGCGTGCAGGTCTCGGATTTGCAGTTATGGAAAGCTTTATGGACGGCGTGAGGGTCAGCTCCAAAAAGGATAAATACACTGTTGTGACTCTTAAAAAGAGGATTGGCAGAAAGCTGTGAACAGAGAAAAGTGTATAACGGAAAACCTTGGACTTGTGCATGCTTGCTGCAAGAGATTTGTCGGGCGCGGCATTGAGTACGACGACCTGTTTCAGGCAGGAAGTATGGGTCTTGTAAAGGCGGTGGACGGCTTTGATGAGAGCTATGGTTTAAAGCTTTCAACATATGCGGTACCTGTGATTCTTGGTGAGATACGTCGTCTTTTCCGTGATGGCGGCAGCGTCAAGGTCAGTCGCTCTGTAAAAGAGCTCGGATTAAAGGTGTCACGCGTGAGGGCGGAGTTGTCTTTAAAGCTTAACCGTGAACCGAGTGTTGCGGAAATCGCCGATATGCTTGAAGTATCAAAAGAGTCGGTAGCCGAAGCTGTGTGTGCGTCACAGCCGACAGTGTCGTTAACATACGATAACGACGGAGAGGAGGGTCAGCTTGATCTGCCTGTTGAATCGCACGAAGAAAAGGTAGCTAATAAGGTAATGGTGGAGCAGTTGCTCAAAAAGCTGCCGGAGCGGGACAAGAAGATAATAGATTTTAGGTATTATAAGCTGTATACGCAAGCAAAAACAGCAGGGCTGTTGGGAATGACTCAGGTGCAGGTTTCAAGGCGTGAAAAGGCAATATTAGGAGAGCTAAGAAAGCAAATAAAGTAGAAAAAACCGCATAATTACAGGCAAATTCATCTTTTTTCAATTTTTTTCAAAAAACTTTTTGCCTTGTGGATTTTCAAACAAAATTCTTTCTTTTACCACAATATGTTGTGCGAACTGAAAATATATGATACTACGCTTCAAAAAAATCTATTGTATTTTCTCTTTCAATAATATAAAATAAAAGTACAAATTAACATTTCGGAGGAAATTTTATGAATTACCAAAACACATACTATCCTTTTCATCAGAACATTCGGATACTTAAAGGATTTTTTGCAAAACCGCTTACATTGATATGCGGAATTGTGGCAGGACTTTCTGCTATACTCGGAACGGTTAAGTTTAACTCCGGCTCGGGCGGTACAAATATTTCTGTATCCGCAGGTGCCGGAAGCTCTCTTTCTATTCTCCTGTGTATTGCGCTGATTTTTCTTTTTGTTAAATCCCGTTCAAACGACCCTATGCCGTTTGGCGGTATGGTAACGCTTATAAAGATATATGCCATTATAGGTATAATTGCAACAGGTATCGCTATTCTTGCATTGGCAGGACTCGCTATTTCAGTTAGGCTCTTTTTAGGTGACGCATACTTTATGCTGTTCGCAATAATTATTTCACCGTTTATTCTGATAACACTTCTGCACTCTATTGCAATGCTTATGTGGTCAAACTCAATCAAGAAAGGTGCTACATCGGTTTATCTTTCAAGCAGAGGTTCAATACTTCTCGCTGTAACTTCAATTCTTCTTGCTGTAGTAGGAATAGCAACAACAATTGCTATGGCTATGTATATAAAGTTATACGGCTACGAATTTTCCGAACTTCTTCGTCAGCTTGCAGACGAGTATCCGAGCTTCCATTACAACAACGCTTTTGACGGAAATACCGCCATTGGGTCGATATTTCTTTCCGCTGCAACTATTATTATGGTAATCAATTCGGTTCTGTCTGCTGTTTTTTACGGACTGTTCGCTGCTCTTGCAATTTCCTATCATATGTATATTAAGAAATACACAATGGGTATAAATCTCGGTGCAGCTCAGGCTTATGAGCCTACAGCAGAGCAAAGCAATGTTCCTGTGCCGCCTGTTGCCCCTGTAACAAATGAAATGCCGACAAACAACAGTCAGCCTGCTCAGCAGCCGATTGATTTTCAACCGAAGAGCGTTGATTTCGGTTCAATGGAAACACATTCCGACAACATACCGAAAGTTGCTCAGTTTGAAAATCCGTACACACAGGCTGTTGCCGATGATACAAGCGAAACTCCCGACGCGGTCATCTGTCCGAATTGCCATACAAAATGCGGCTCCGGTATGAAATTCTGCGGTAACTGCGGAACAAGGCTCAGATAAAAACGCTATACATATTATATAGAAAAATAAGTGGCTGTGAAGAACTGAGGTTTATGACTTCGTTCCTCACAGCCACTCTGTCGTTTTGCCGTAAATTAAAATTAAAATCGGCAAATTACATAATCGAGTTGATAAGACCGCCTTTTTTGATAATGTTCTGAATGAACTCGGGGAACGGCTCAGCCTGATATGTTTTGCCTGTTGTTTCGTTGGTGATGACGCCTGTGTCAAAGTTTACGGAAACCGTGTCGCCCTCTTTGATATCCTTTGCCGCCTCGTCACATTCAAGAATCGGAAGACCGATGTTGATTGAGTTACGATAGAAAATTCTTGCAAAGGTTGATGCGATTACGCATGAAATACCGCTTGCTTTGATTGCGATTGGTGCGTGTTCACGGGAAGAACCGCAGCCAAAGTTCTTTTCGGCAACCATAATGTCGCCCTCTTTAACCTTGTTTACAAAATCTGCGTCAATGTCCTCCATGCAGTGAGCCGCAAGCTCCTTGTGAGATGCGGTGTTAAGGTAGCGAGCAGGGATAATTACATCGGTATCCACATTGTCGCCAAACTTGTGTACAGTACCTTTTGCGTTCATTGTTTGTTACCTGCCTTTCTTATACCTTTTCGGGGTCAATGATGTAGCCTGCGACAGCACTTGCGGCGGCAACAGCCGGACTTGCAAGATAAACTTCGCTGTCAACATGACCCATTCTGCCGACAAAGTTACGGTTAGTTGTTGAGATTGCTCTTTCGCCTGCGGCAAGAATACCCATATGACCGCCAAGACACGGACCGCAGGTCGGTGTTGAAACAACTGCGCCTGCCTCAATGAAGATATCAAAAAGACCTTCGTGCATAGCGTCAAGCCAAATCTGCTGTGTACCGGGGAAGATGATGCAGCGAACGTTCTTTGCAATCTTCTTGCCCTTGAGAATGTTTGCGGCGGCACGCAGGTCTGAAATTCTGCCGTTTGTGCATGAACCGATTACGCACTGGTCAATCTTAACTTCTTTTTCGCCGATTTCATCAACTGTTCTTGTATTTTCAGGAAGATGCGGAAATGCAACTGTGGGACGGAGAGTTGAAAGGTCGATTGTGTACTCCTCGTCATAAACAGCGTCCTCGTCTGCCGTGTATTCGACAGGAGCACCCTGATATCTGCCGTTGCAGTATTCACGGGTGATGTCGTCAACAGGGAAAATACCGTTCTTTGCGCCTGCCTCAATTGCCATGTTTGCAATGCAAAGTCTGTCGTCAATGTTGAGGTATTTAAGACCTTCGCCTGTAAATTCCATTGACTTGTAAAGTGCGCCGTCAACACCGATTTTGCCGATGATGTGGAGAATAACATCCTTACCGCTTACAAAACCCTGTGGCTTGCCTACGATGTTGAATTTGATAGCTGACGGAACCTTGAACCAAGCCTTACCGCTGATCATGCCGGCAGCCATATCTGTTGAGCCGACGCCTGTTGAGAATGCGCCGAGTGCGCCGTATGTACAGGTGTGTGAGTCAGCACCGATGCAAAGGCAACCCGGTCCTACAAGTCCCTGTTCGGGGAGAAGTGCGTGTTCAATACCCATCTGACCTACATCTCTGTAGTTTTTAATATCATATTTGTCTGCAAATGTGCGAACCTGTTTAACCTGTGTGGCTGCCTTAATATCTTTATTAGGTGTAAAGTGGTCCATAATCATTGCGATTTTTGTGTTGTCAAATACTGAGGTAGCGCCGTTTTCTTCAAAAACATTGATGGCTACGGGAGATGTTACATCGTTACCGAGAACCATATCAAGCTTTGCCTCAATAAGCTGACCTGCCTTGACTTCGCTGAGTCCTGCGTGAGCCGCAAGAATCTTCTGCGACATAGTCATACCCATAATAAATCACTCCTTTTCTTTAAGTTAATTATTGCATACACCTTGCAAAAAGATTGTAAACTATGTTACAATTAAGGAAATTATTACCGATAGACGGGGGTAAGTTATGGAACAAAGGGTAAATGCTTACGGACACACAAACAGTGCTGTTCACGAAAATATGCAGTCGCTGATTGAGCAGTCGGGGAGCGTCAGAAAATACGCAAAAGATGAGATAATCTATCTTCAGGGCGACACGGCGCAGAGCTTTTGCTACATTAAAAAGGGCAGTGTAAAGGTGTATATGAATTCCGTTGACGGCAACGAAAAAACTCTCAACACGGCAAGACACGGCGAGATTATCGGCGAGGGTGCTTTCTTTGACAAAAAGCCGAGGGTCAGCTCCGCCAAGGCACTTACAAATACCGAAGTTATAATGATTGACAAAAAGCGGTTGACGGATATTATCGCCAAGTATCCGACGCTTGCGTTTGAATTGCTTGAAATTCTTGCCAACAGAATCAGGCTTTTGTCATCACAGCTTGACTCAATGACCTTTATGCAGGCAGACGCCCGTATTGCAGGGCTCTTGCTTGAAAGCGAACATGACGGCATTGTTGCAATTACACATGAAGAAATTGCCAACACGGTAGGTGTATCAAGGGTTACGGTCAGCAAAGCCTTGAGCAGATTTGCAAAATCGGGATACATTTCTACCGAGTACCGAAGAATACTTATAAAGAGCAGAGAACTGTTAAAAAAAATTGTGCAGGGAGATTGATTATTTATTATTTACAAAACAAATTAAATAGGTTAGAATATTGATAGAAACTGTTGCGGATTTTACATATATATGTAAGGGGGAGTATTTATGAAAAAAATAATGCCGATTTTGGCAATGCTGATAATAGTTCCGTTTGTATTGTGTTCGTGCTTTGCAAAACAGGTAGAGAGTATGTCACTCAGTTACGAAGAGCTTGAGCTTCATGTGGGAGATACAAAACATATTTCGGTTACAATCAAGCCCGACGGGGCGGATGCCGGCACAATCAATTGGTCAACATCAGACAGCAAAATTGTAACCGTTGACGACGGAACGGTTACAGGTAAGGCAAAAGGAACGGCAGTTGTAACCGCAGAGAGCGAAAGCGGTCTTAAAAGGGTGTGTAATGTGACAATCCTTGACAAAGAGATTGAAGGCATTACCGTAAGCGAAAGTTCAACCTCCGTTAAAAAGGGCAGCAAAATTCAGCTTGAGGCAAAGGTGAAGCCTGTTGATGCGCCGTCGGACAACATTGTGTGGTCTTCGTCAGACCCTGAAACCGCAAGTGTTGACAACAACGGAATGGTACTCGGCGAAAATGAGGGCGTTGCAATAATCACTTGCGAAACGGAAAACGGAAAGAAGGCTACATGCACGGTTACCGTTAAAGATACAGAAAAGAAAGCCACCGTGCCTTCAACGGAAGCTCCGACGCAGGCGGTAAAGCAGGAAAGCCGTGACCGTTATCCCACAGCCCGTTATTACAACTATGACAACGATTTTATTTTGCCTGATTCATCAATCAGAAAGCTGAACGCCAACGAGGTTATGGGACTTGGTTCAGAGCTTGCTCAGGATGCAATCAACGAAATCTATGCCCGCCACGGATATGTTTTCAAAACAAAATCAATTCAGAAATACTATGAGAGTCAGAGCTGGTATCATGAAAACTATTATTTCAGCGAAAGTGACCTTTCGGAGATTGAGTCATATAATATAGGCTTGCTCCGCAAATACAACTGATAAGGGATAATATTATGAAGTTTGAAATGGATCTTAAAATTGAAAAACCGAGATATTTTACCGTATCTGACATAACCTATGCACAGGTTGACGCATGGTTCGGACACACCACAAGAGACTTGAAACTCGACTTGATTTATCCAAAATTAAAAAACAAAAAATACCCGTGTATTGTGTGGTTTTGCGGTGGCGGTTGGATAAGGCTGGATAAATCTGCCCATTTTGCTTATCTTGCAAAGCTGGCACTCGAGGGCTTTGCAGTTGCAAGTGTTGAATATCGCACAAGCAATGAAGGGGCATATCCGATGCCGTTGGAGGATGTAAAAGCGGCTATTCGCTACATCAAGGCTCACGCAGACCGTTATAATATAGATGAAAACAAAATCGGTGTTGCAGGCGAATCCGCAGGAGGCTATCTTGCTGCCATGTGCGCTTTAGATAATGATAAGGCTCTTGATGTCGGAAATTATCTTGACTGTTCAAGCGAGGTACAGGCTTGCTGTGCCTTTTATCCGCCGACTGATGTTTCGACATTTCCATATGAATCGCCGTTAACTTCGGCGGCAAGTATGGAGTCGCTCATGCTCGGAATGAATGTTGCACTCAATAAGGAAAAGGCAATGAAGTGTTGTCCCGTTTCGTATGTAACCCCGTCAGCACCGCCGTTTATGATTTTTCACGGAACAGACGATTCCACCGTTCCTTTTTCGCAAAGTGCCGAATTACACGATTTGCTTGAGAAAAACGGTTGCGATGTCACATTGGTTGCAATTAACGGAGCGGAACACGCCGACATATTTTTTGCACAGGAAAAGCTGTGGGATATGGTGGCGAAATTTTTCAAGGATAAACTTTATCAATAAGAAACGGCTGTATGCCGTATGCAAAAAGGCTCAGAACCTGTACAAAGTTCTGAGCCTTTAAAATTTTATCTGTTGAGAAGCTTCTTTTTATACTGCGCCGGTGTACGTCCGTATACCTTCTTGCACTGTGTAATGAACGACTTTACATTTGCAAAACCGTTTTCAAGTGCAGCGGCAGAAACGGTTGAATTTTTATCAAGCATATCGTTGATTGCATTTTCAAGACGAAGGTTTGCAAGATATTCCGAAAAGCTGACTCTGGTGATGCTTTTGAAATACTTTGAAAAATATGACGGTGAAAGATTGACTACCGATGAAATCTCGTTAAGCGGAATCTCTCGCTTGTAGTTTTCGTTTATATATGCGATTGCTGTCTTAGCATACGAAAAATCCCTGCGCGGGATAATCGGATTGTTGCTTGCTCTCTTAAAGCAGGTGCAATGCTTCAAAAGCAGGTAATAAATCTTGTTGACATGGGCAATCTGAAGCAGAGTGCTGTACTCGTCATTTTTGTTTGTATCCGCAATTTCATCAAGAACATCTATAAGCTCCTGCTTTGTTTCGGGAGATATCGAAACATCGAATATAATGCTGTCAATCGACTTGCAAAACATTCGCATATATTCAAACGAAAGCTGAATACATACAAGACGCACGCTTGTTCCTGCCACAGGGCGAACAAGGTGAACATCTTCGCTGTTGAAGAGGATAAAATCCCCCTCGTTTACAATGGTTGTTTCACCGTTTCTCGGACATTCCGCCTGACCTTTGATAACATAAACAAGCTCAGGCTCTCTGTGCCAATGCAGCTCGGTTTTATGTGTTTCCGAAGAAAGGTTAAGATACATGACCTTGGCAGGTGTGTTTTGGTCATAATTTATTATTTCGTACTTATAATTCAATATGTTTCACTCCGAATTTCCTGTTGTCAAAAATGTGAAATTGTTGTATAATAACATAATTATAACGCGAAGATGTTCGAAAATCTATATAAATATGTTATGCAATTATGGACAAATGTTGTATTTGAGGTGGTTTTGTGAAAAAAAGCGACAATTATAATGCACTGTCAAATATATGCGTTTCAAGCGGTAGGCAATTTTCAAAGGACAGCTTTGAAATTGAGCCTGCAATGCGCGAAACCTATGTGATAATCCTTGTGACGGCAGGCAAGGGAATTTTTATTATTGACGGTGTAAAATATCCTGTGAAGAGAGGAAATTCCGTAATGCTTTTTCCGTTTACAAGCGTAAAAATCGTTGCTTATCCGAACAATATTTTTGAGTACAAATGGGTTGAAATTACGGGATTTGAAATAGCCGTAATGATAAGCCGCACCAATTTTTCAAAAAACCGTCCCATTGCTCCCGAACTGCCTGTTGATAATTTTCTTCAATATTTTGATGTCAGCGATTCATCAAGCGAAACTGCCTATTCGATCTGCCGAACCAACGGCAAGGTGCTGATATTATTGTCGTACTATCTGCAGTATTATCCGAGCCGAAAATCAACCGAAACAAATTATGTTATGCAGGCAAGAGATTATATAGACAGAAAATTTCGTGAAACAGACTGCACCGTAAAAAGCGTTGCCGAAAAAATTCAGATTGACCGCACCTATCTTTACCGCCTTTTTAAGGAAGAAACAGGCACATCGGTAATCGGGTACATAAATCAATGCCGAATAAGAAGAGCCTGCACTATGCTCAGCAGCACTACGGCTCAGGTTAAAGATGTCGCTCTGTCAGTGGGATTTTCCGACCAGCTATACTTTTCAAAGGTGTTCAAAAAAATCAACGGCATTACCCCTACAGAATACCGTAAAAAGCATTTAAGCGATAATGTCGATTGAACAAGAAGCTTTTTGCCGATTGCGGCAAAATATATATGTGTAATAATTTTTTGTGTATCATATATGGTATGCGTTATCTTTAAAGAAAGCGGGGGCGTTTATGTTCTCGCTTTCTTTGCGTTATGAGTATTAAAAATGCCTGTTTTGCCTGCTGTTTTTCTCTATGCAAATGCAGTTACAAAATGGTTACAAAGTGGTAACGAAACGGTAAAAGTGAATTTCTTGCAAATTGCATATAAATTTGCAGGATAATTCCCGTGAAGAAACAAGGTTATATTGCAAATACAGAAAATAAAGGCGAAAATCTCGTGAAGTTGCACAAAATTTCTCTTGCTATACAGTTTGACATTCACAAAACACAGTTTTATAATGTGTGCCTGTAAAGAGCAGGTCGGCTCTTTAGTGAAGGTTTATGAATAAAATATGCAATTTTCATGCAAAATCAACCTAAGAAAATTGCAAGTCAGGAGAAATTTATTATGCAGAAAAAGAAAGAAAACTTTCGTCCCCTGCGTTCTGTAACGACTTTTGCACTTGCAGCTGCAATTATTACAGGCTCAATTTATTCGGTGGCTGCTGCCGCTGATTTTAGTGCAGACGCAAAGCAGGCTGTAACATCGGAAGGTGTGGAGCTTGCGAACGGCGACATTATTTATGCAGGGCTTGATGAAACAGGTTTTACAAGCAGAATGCTCAAGGCTGTTGAAATCAAAATTGACTGCAACGGCAAACGCCGCAGTATAAGTCTTGCAAAAGGCACAGTTGCCGATGTGCTTGAGAGAACAGGAATCAAGCCTGCGCACGACGAGGTGGTTGAGCCTGCGCTTTCAACACCGATTGCAAAAAATCTTACTGTTAAGATTTACAAGGGCAAAAAGCTTTCGGTTACTGCCGATGGCAGAACGGACAGCGTATATGCTCCAAACGGCAATGTTTGTGCTGTTCTTGCCGAGCTCGGCTACACGCTTTCTGATGATGACATTCTTAATGTTGACAGAAACAGCAACATTGAAGATGCCGACAAAATTGTTATCAAACGCGTGATTTACAAGAATGAAATCAAAACTCAATCGGTTGACTTTAAAACAGTCAAAAAAAATTCAAAGGATGTTGACCTTGGCAAAACAAAGGTTCAGACCGAGGGCAAAAAGGGTGAGGCTCTTGTAACGAAAAAATGCAAATATATTGACGGCAAAAAGGTGTCATCCGAAACGGTCGATAAAAAAATCACAAAAAAACCTGTTGACAGGGTTGTGCTTATGGGAACAAAAGGTTCTAATGTCAGCAATCCGGCAGGCACATTTACTGATAATAACGGCAACACGGTTGCTTACTCCTCTGTTGTAACAGGCTCAGGGACGGCATATACCGCTCCTGCGGGTTCACTTACAGCCACAGGTGTAACAGCATATCACGGCGGTGTTGCGGTAAACCCGAACATTATACCGTACGGTTCAAAGCTTTACATTGTTTCAACAGACGGCAGCTTTGTTTACGGCTACGCAACAGCCGTTGACACAGGCGGTGCACTTATGGCAGGAACTGCAATTGTTGACTGCTTCTACAACACATATAATGAATGCGTCAACTTTGGCAGACGAAATGTCAATGTGTATATAGTAGGTTAATTTTAGTTCGTGTAGATAGTTTGATATAATCTAAACTATGAATTCCCGAGCTTGACTTGGTGATAGAATTAACTCTGTATGGTGAGTGCCTCACACTTAATTTGAAAGGGCAGTTCTATATAATCAAATCTTACGATATTAATAATGTTACGACATAATCAGGGCAGATACTTCGGTATCTGCCTATTGTTTTTGATTTATATATTGATTTATCGGAAAATATGCTGTATAATGTATTGTGCTTATGAGAGAATGAAAGAATTAACCGAAAGGAAAAATATTATGAAGAGAATTCTTACAGCAATTTTATGTGCAGGTATTCTTGCGGTTACTGCAGCAGGCTGCAGCTATAATGACGCACTTTATAAAGACAGTAACAGTTCTTCGCAGAATGGCGAGGGCAGCACTCAGCCAACGACATCATCGGTCAGCGACCAAAAGTACAGCGATAACCTTGACGGTCTTGTTGATTATTTTGTTGCAAAGCAGTACATTGACAATAAGGATAACAGCATTAAGATGGACGCGTCTGCTATCGGTGCTGCAGAGGGCAAAAAGTTTGCCGCTAAGTATTCGGGTACTGATATCATAATTGAACTTTACCGTTACGATACAAAAGCTACTAACGATACTGCAAATAAGATTCTCAACTCTGTTAAGGCTGACGGTACATTCAGTATCTACGGACTTCCGAGCGTTACAGCCTACCTTTCTGACAACGGGAACTATCTTATGATTTATACTGATGCTTCAATTGATAAGACAAATCCCGATAAAACAAAGGATAACTACAAGCACCGCGATCAGGTTATCAAGGATTTCAAGGCTTTTAAAAAGTAATGTTATATATGTAAATAATTTGTGACACAGTATAGTTAGGGCTGTCGCAGAATGGAAAAATTCTGTGACAGCCCTTTTCGTTGCAAAACAATGAAAGCTGATTTTACAACCGTTTTGATTGACGGAGCGGAGATTATACGGTCAAAAAAGCAATTCATACGCTTCATTGCTTTTTGACCGGTATGAAATTCCGCAAAAAGCCTGCGCTTCTGCCCTTTAGACAGAACCAGCCTACGGTGTCAAAAACTATTGCACCCGCAAAATTCACGAGCAGGTCTTTCATTGTGTCAATCAAGCCGATGTCAAGATAACCGTTGACGCCGAGATTTTCACCGTTTACAACGGTTGAAGTTATATCTCTGATGTGCATTATCACATTCGGCTTGCCTGAAATCAAGCCCGAATGTATCACCGTAACCACGGTGTCCTTTTGCATATCTTTTCCGAAAAGCATATCCGCACCAAACTCAAAAAACTCCCACACAACACCGACTGTCATTGAAAAGCAGAACGAAAACAGGCATACAAACATAGGCGAAAGGCTCAATTTCACCCGCTCACTTCTGTTGAGAATATCAGTCAAGCCGAATCCGACGCCTGCACAGATAAACCCGTTCACGGCATGAAGAATCGAATCCCATATCGGGATTTTCTCGTAGAACGCACCGAGTTCGCCCATAACATTTGCCGCAAATACAAACAGTACAACGATTATTTCAAGCACACTCGGCAAAGCCACCGACAATTTTCTGTCAACAAACAACGGCAGAGTCAACAGACCGAGCGTCAGCGCACAGGTCATGACATTTTCCCATTTACCGTTTAATATGCCGGAGATAATCAATAACGCGAGTATGAGCCGTATCACTATATAAACACCTGCCTTGACCTTGTGCTGTCGCATTTCACGCACATTCAGCCACCGTGCAAGCCTTTGAAAAAAGCCTTTAAGTCGTTTTTTCATAATATCCCCCGATTTTTACACTTATTTTTCCCTTTTTAATAATATAAACCCCTGTAAAATTGTATTAGTTTTTTCTTCCTGATATTACCGCAATTCTGCGATGACTCATAAGCATTGATATTAAATTACTTTTTCTCTGACTTCTCTGACGATTCGGATTTTTCGGCATTTTTTTCAGCCTCAAGCTTTTTCTTGAGTTCCTCTTTGCCGACAGCAAGCATCAGCTTGATACGGTTCTCTTGGTTTACCTTCGGAGCACCCGGATCATAGTCGATGGTAACGATATTGGCATTCGGTCTGATTTCTTTAATTTTTCTGATTGCGCCCTTGCCGTTGATATGATTCGGCAGACATCCGAAGGGCTGTGTGCATACGATATTCTCATAGCCTGTATCGGCAAGCTCAATCATCTCGGCTGTAAGAAGCCAGCCCTCGCCCATCTTACTGCCGTAGCCGATAACACCTTTTACAAGCTCCTTTGTGTGAGCATATCTGTGTGGCGGAACAAAGCCGTACTTTTCAGCGGCATCAACCATAAGTCCCTCAAGCTTTGTGAGGTAATTAAGAAGCATCGAACAGAATTTGTATTTAACTCTGCTTCCTCCGAACATCTTATAATCCTCAATACGGTTATCAACCTTAAATGATGCAAAACCCATAAGACCGGGTACGCAAACCTCGCAATCCTGTTCTGCAAGAAAGTCCTCAAGGCCGTTGTTAGCCATTTTGGAATATTTTACATAAATCTCACCAACTATGCCGACTTTAACCTTCGGCACTTTGTTAAGCTCAATTTTTGTGAATGACTTTGTAATTTTATCAAGGGTTTCGTCAATTTCTTCAAGCGTGTAGCCCTTGCCCTGTATGAGCATATTGGAAATCTTATCCGTCCACTCATCAACAAGCGCCATACTTTCACCCTTGTTCACCTCATAGGGCTTTGTCTGGTTTGAAAGCAACATTAACTGGTCGCCGTACACAAGACCGCCGACAAATCTGCGGATAAGAGGAAGTGTGAGCGAAAAGCCGCTGTTGTGTTCCATACCGAACGAAAGCGAAATTACGGGAACAAACTCAAAGCCTGCCTTTTTGAGAGCCTTTCTCAAAAGGAAAATGTAGTTAGAGGCACGACATCCGCCGCCCGTCTGAGTAATCATCAGGGCAACCTTGTGAACATCATACTTTCCGCTCTGCAAAGCATTGATGAACTGACCGATAACCAGCAAAGCCGGATAACAGGTGTCGTTGTGAACATATTTAAGACCTGTCTGTGCAATCTCCGGACCTGTTGTGTTGAGCAAATCAGACTTATAGCCATAGTAGTTGAACACCTTTTCAAGTATTTTAAAATGAATAGGCGCCATATTGGGCATAAGGATTGTATATTCCTTTTTCATCTGCTTTGTAAATAGCAAACGACCTGTTTTTTTGTCATACTTCAACTCTGCCATAACAGAATTTCCTTTCATCAATCGTTTTCAAGTGCAGCAAGCAAACTGCGGATTCGGATTTTAACTGCTCCGAGGTTCGTAATTTCATCTATCTTAATCTGAGTGTAAATCTTATTTTTGCTTTCAAGAATTTCTCTTACCTCATCGGTTGTAATCGCATCAACACCGCAGCCGAAGGATACAAGCTGAACAAGCTCCATGTCCTTTCTTGTTGTAACATATTTTGCCGCCGCATAAAGTCTTGCGTGGTATGTCCACTGGTTGAGAACATGAGTCCGGAAATGTTCAACTCTCGGGGAAATAACATCCTCGCTGACGATTGCAACATCAAAGCCTGAGATAAGTCTGTCGATTCCGTGGTTGATTTCGGGATCAATATGATATGGTCTGCCTGCAAGAACAAAAATCTTTTTGCCCTCTTTTTCAGCCTTGGCAATAATCTCATTGCCCTTGTCAATAACCTTTTTTCTGTAATTTTCCTGCTCCTGATATGCAAGCTTTGCCGCATTTCTGATTTCATTGAGAGTAATGTCGGGAAAATGGAAAGAAAGCCTTTCGTAAGCCTTTTTCGGAAAATCATTCGGGCGGTGAATACCAAAATATTCCTTGATAAAATGCACCTTGCGAATGTCCTTCATATTGTTCTTTATAACCTCGGGATAATAGGCTACAACAGGACAGTTGTAATGATTGTCACCGAGATGCTCGTCAAAGTTATAGGAAAGACACGGGTAGAAAATTGTTTCTGCACCCATATCAATAAGAGTCTGAATATGTCCATGAACAAGCTTTGCAGGGAAACAAACAGTATCGCTCGGAATTGTCTGCTGACCTCTCTGATAAAGCTTTCTTGTCGAATACGGTGAGTGGAATACCTCAAATTTAAGCTCTGTAAAGAATCTGTACCAGAACGGATAAAGCTCGTACATATTGAGCGCCATAGGAATCCCGAGCTTGCCTCTCAAGCCCTCAACAGGCTTGTAGGAATCAATAAGATTCAGCTTGTAGGCATACATATTCATATCGTTTGCAGGAGCTTTCTTTGTGATTGGTCTTTCACAACGGTTTCCTGCAATGAACTTTCTGCCCTTGCCGAATGAATTTATTGTAAGACGGCAGTTGTTGTTGCACATACCGCAGTTTGCAACCTTGATTTCGTGAACAAATTCATCAAGACCCTTTTTATCGGTAATCGTACTCCTGCCAATGCCTTTTGACTTTTTCTTTGCGTAAAGAGCCGCACCGTAAGCACCCATAAGTCCTGCAATGTTAGGACGGACAACTTCAACGCCCATTTCCTGTTCAAATGCGCGCAAAACGGCATCGTTCAGGAAAGTACCGCCCTGAACCACAACACGCCTGCCGAGTTCGTCGGGACTTGACGCACGAATAACCTTGTAAAGGGCATTCTTTACAACGCTGAGTGAAAGACCTGCCGAGATATCCTCAATTGTAGCGCCGTCCTTCTGAGCCTGCTTAACGCTTGAATTCATAAATACGGTACAGCGTGAACCGAGGTCAACGGGTCGCTTTGCAAAAAGTCCGAGCTTTGCAAAGTCGGCAATCTCATAGCCGAGAGCGTTTGCAAAGGTCTGCAAAAAGCTTCCGCAGCCCGATGAACAAGCCTCGTTAAGGAAAATATTGTCAATTGCACCGTTATGTATCTTAAAGCACTTGATATCCTGACCGCCGATGTCAATGATAAATTCAACATCGGGCATAAAGTATTTTGCGGCGGTAAAGTGGGCAATTGTTTCAACCACACCGTAATCAACCGCAAATGCATTTTTTATAATATCCTCACCGTAACCTGTTACGGCAGAAGAAACAACATTTATTTCGGGATTGATTTCGTAAATCTCGTCAAGGAATCCCTTCATAATTTCAACAGGGCTTCCCTTTGAGGGGAGATATTTTGAATACAGCAGCTCGCCGTCATCGTTGAGGACAACACCCTTTACGGTTGTTGAGCCGGCGTCCATACCGATATAGGCTTTGCCCTTGTAGCCCTTGAGTTCTTTCTGCTTAACATCCGCCTTTGCGTGACGGTCACAGAATTTTCTGTACTCCTCTTCATTGTTAAAAAGCGGCTGATTGAAGGCAAAGTTGCCGCTGCCGCGGTAGTTCTTTACTTTTTCGATAACCTTGTCAAAATCTATAGTTTTTTCGGCGCACAAAGCCGCACCGCTTGCAACATAGTAAAGCGAATTTTCGGGGCAGATTCCCTTTGTTCCGAGTGTGCGGTCAAAGCAGTTTCGCAGTTCGCTCATAAATGTAAGAGGTCCGCCGAGATATACAATCTGACCTTCAATCTCTCTGCCCTGCGCAAGACCTGCAACGGTCTGGCTTACAACCGCATTGAAAATGCTCTCTGCAATGTCACTCTTCCTTGCTCCCTGATTGAGAAGGGGCTGGATATCGGTCTTTGCAAACACACCGCACCTTGAAGCTATTGTATATGTTTTTTCGTGCTGCTTGGCAAGCTCGTCCATATCCTCAAGCTTAACATTTAGAAGCGTTGCCATCTGGTCAATAAACGCACCAGTGCCGCCGGCGCAGGTGCCGTTCATTCTTACCTCAAGTCCGTTTGTTAGGAACAAAATTTTTGCGTCCTCACCGCCGAGTTCGATTACAACATCAGTACCGGGAATAAAAGTATTAGCGGCAACTCTTGTTGCGTAAACCTCCTGAATAAAGTCGATGCCGACAGACTCGGCAACACCCATTCCGGCAGAACCCGAAAGAGCAACTGCGGCATTTTCAACGCCGTCAATCTTTGTTCGTACAAGCGCAAGAATTTCGGCAATCTTTTCGGTAATACGGGAATAGTGCCTTTCGTATGTGCTGTATATCAATTTGTTTTCATCGTCAAGCACAACACATTTTATTGTTGTTGAGCCAATATCCAATCCTAATTTCAACTTGTGCCTCCGAAATCAATACATAGTAATCTCATTGTGCATATCTAACTAATTATAGTATTTTTTGTCGAAAAAATAATTCTGTTTTAGAATATTTTCTTCTTTGATGAATTTTACCATTTTTGCAACAAAAATTCAATACACATAAGGGGCATAATGTATAATTATACTTTAAAAATGCAGAAAAACCTGCCGAAATTGGCAGGTTGTCAGCTTTAAAATTTTAATATTGAGTTTATTAAAAAAGTTCACCGTGGGGCGATTCGCTGTCGTCATCCTCTTCTGTATCGGCTGACTCCGCAAACCCTTCCTCACGCTTAGCTTCAAGCTCTGCTTTGAGGTCGCAAATCTTCGTAACATGCTCAGGCTCTGCCTTCTCCTGCAAAGCGTCAGCCTCTTCTTTTGCAGACTCCTCAGCCGGCTTTTCCTCCTTGAAGGGAGAAGATTTGTACTCGTTCTCATTTGAGCAGGCCACCGTAATATCAACAATATCGTCCTTTTTAACTTCGGGAACAACATCAGGATTGCCGTAGAAAATATCGTTTGAACTGTCAACAATCTGTCTGTAGCATTCTCTTGCCTTTGCGATTTTTGCCTTTGAAGAGTCAATAACCTTCAAAAGCTTTTCACACTCGGCATCATCAATGTCCGTGCCTTTCTTCCTGCTGTCATACATAACCTTTCCGAGAGCAATATAAGCTCTGTTCATAAGCTCGCTCTCGCTCTTCATAACAAGTCTTAATCTGTTGAGCTTTGCATTTGTTCTGTTCTTTTCAACTATTGTCTGAGCTACCGTTGAGATTGTGTCAACGGCTGTATTTACTGTTCCTTTTACACTGTCAAGTATTGTCATAGCAAACTCTCCTTTAAAATCGCCGCCTGTGCAAACGCAGCAACACATCCCGAAGCGGCGAATAATATTATACCTATTTACATTATTATGACAGATTTTTTTGATAAAATCAACATTTTTTTAAAATTTACTTGTTAAAATCACAGTCAATTGCTATAATTAGTTTCATAGAGTGTTAAAGAGGTGGTTTGGATGCCTGAAAAGAAAATTACCAAGGCAATCGTCTGCCCTATGTGCGGTGAAATGAGCAAGGCTGATGTTTATACCAGCATCAACCCGTCCGTAACAAAGGGTGTGCGCAGAAGGGCGCTTGACGGTGAGCTTTTTGCGTGGAAATGTCCGTCATGCGGATACTCTGCAAGGCTCACATATCCGATTCTTTACAATGATATGAAGAATCGTTTTATGGTATATTTCATTCCGAAAATTGATCATTTTCAGCTTTGTGACAATGAGCTTGAAGAAAAATACAGCAATCTTCGCAACATCAGCAAGCGTATTGTTCCGTCATTCAATTCGTTCAAGGAAAAAATTTTCATCTTTGAATCAGGACTTGACGATATGTCGGTTGAGCTTACAAAGCTTGCAATCAGCCAAACCGTTTCGAAAAAACTCGGCGGTGCAGAAATCCATGACGGCTACCTTTCAATGTACGACCGCGAACGCAACACAATGGGATTTACATATTTTACAGGTGAAAAGCATACACCGTATGTTCAGACAGCAAGGCTTGAAATCTATGTAAAATCGAAGAAAATTGTCGATTCGCTTGCATATAAGGATAAAAAGCTCAAAGGCTTCCTCAAAATTGACCGTGAATGGGCGGAGAATATTCTCTATCGCTACAAGCGTATGAAGCATATCGAAAAGCTTAACAAATTGAAAGAGTGAGTTTTCTTACGGTTGACATATTCATATACTTATTGCATTATAATAGTATCAAATGAATTATTATAAAACCACTTGCAAGCAAATAACCTATGTGCTGCAATCAAGACAGCTAAAGAGAAACTATGTAAATAAGTTCACGCAAGTAAACCCCCGAAGGCGGTGACCTTCGGGGGGTTCTTTTTTTGGAATTTCATTAGGGGATAACGGTGGCTCGCCGTCAATTTTCAATTCGACAAACTCATTCCGACTGTGCGGCTAAGCTTTCGGATGTTGCAAAAGATTCTTTTCTGTCGAACACTCCGCAGAGCCACATATATGAAACTGTTGAAAGGGCAATGCTTACCAAACCGAACCAGATGCTGTTCACACCGATAAAAGCACTCGGAACGCAGGCAAGGACAACACCTATATGATAGCTTGCAAGCGTAAGCCAATAAAATTTAGCCTTTTTCTGCATATCCTTGTCCTTGTCAATAATACCCGTGAATGTTGAAACCGTTGCAACACGGAGGTTGTTTGTCGAGAAAATCGGAGATGTAACATAACTTCCGGCTGTTCTGAAGGAGTTCCACAAAACAGGGGTTACAAACAGAATCGGCAGAATTGCAAGGTAGTTGTTTGAAATATTCGGGAAAATTCCGATAATCAAAAGTGCAGCCGCACTTGCAATAAGACTGACGGTTTTGGTTTCAAGCTTAATGAAACGGTCGGAAATTACAAAGAAAACATTGCCGAGAATATATGTAAGGAGAGCGATGACAATAAACACAACGCCATCAAAATCACCCGTAAAAATCTTGCTGACAAGGTGAATCATATTTGCTGTCTGTGCATTGCCGAACACATCACAGTGATTGTAAATCGCATATCCGCCCATAAATCCACCCAGAGAGCTGGCCGCAAAATGCAGGATATGCTGTTTTTGTTCTCTTGTCATTTTAAAGACTTCCTTTTTCGCCATAAAACGTGTAATTGTTTAACATAATTATACACCTGCAATTCTGATTTTGCTATTATCCCCCAATGGAATTATACTCCATTTTGCAATAAAAATTAAGTCACATTGCACAAAACAGCTGTCTTACTGTTGTACAATGTGACTTTTTTGCTTTTTATGAAGTTTTAAAGAATCAAACTGTCATCAAACTTTTTCAGGCATTTCATTTGCCATACATTCAACAAGAACAGCTTTCTGAGCGTGAAGACGGTTTTCTGCCTCCTCAAAAATTTCGTTTGCATGCTCTTCAAATACATCGGCAGTAATCTCTTCGCCACGGTGAGCAGGTAGGCAGTGGAGAACCATACAATCCTTGTTTGTAACAGCCATAAGCTCCTTGTTAACCTGATAGCCTGCGAATGCTGCCTCACGGATTTTCTTTTCTTCTTCCTGTCCCATTGATGCCCATACATCTGTATAAACAATATCGGCATTCTTAGCAGCCTCAAGCGGATCTGTTACGATTTCAAACTTGCCGTTACCGTACTTTTCACCAAACTCGATAATGTGCTTAGGCGGCATATAATTCTTTGGACAGGCGGCAGAGAAGCTCATACCTGTGCTGAGTGCGCCGACGATGAGTGAGTTCATCATGTTGTTGCCGTCACCGATAAAGCACATCTTGAGTCCTTCAAGCTTGCCCTTGAATTCACGGATTGTCATAAGGTCTGCAAGAACCTGACATGGGTGACAATAGTCTGTAAGACCGTTGATAATCGGGATTGAACCGTACTCTGCAAGAGCCTCAACTTCTTTCTGATCAAAGGTACGAATCATAATACCGTCAAGAAAACGGGAAAGAACACGGGCTGTATCCTCAACAGGCTCGCCTCTGCCAATCTGAAGGTCATTTGATGAGAGGAAAAGCGGATAACCGCCGAGCTGTGTCATACCAACCTCAAATGAAACACGGGTACGGGTGCTTGACTTTTCAAAAATCATACCAAGAGACTTGCCCTTGAGAATTTTATGCTCAATGCCGTGCTTCTGCTCGTATTTAAGCTGATCGGCAAGGTTAAGTGTGTTGATAATTTCTTCTGTTGACCAATCCTCAAGTTTAAGTAAGTGTTTCATTAGTTGTTCTCCTTTATTGTTTTTTCGAGTATATTAATCGCCTCGTCAATTTCATTGTAATCAATAACAAGCGGTGGGAGCATACGGAGCAAATCTTTTGCCGTGATAATAAGCAAGCCGTTTTCAACGCATTTGATTGCAATGTCGTGTGCATCGCCCTTTTCAAGCTCAATACCAATCATAAGTCCCATTCTGCGAACGCTCTTTACGCCGTCAATTTTTGTGAGCTTGTCCTCAAAATACTGACCTTTTTTCTCAACCTCGGCAAGAAATTCGTCATTTGCAACTGTGTCAAGAACATAGTTTGCACCTGCACAAACAACAGGATTTGCGCCGAATGTTGTGCCGTGAGTTGACGGTGACATAACATCCTTGAGCTTTTCACCGCACATACAAACACCGATAGGAAGTCCGCCGCCAAGCCCCTTTGCAACTGTCATAAGGTCGGGGAGAATACCGTAATTCTGATGAGCAAACAGCTTGCCTGTTCTGCCTACGCCTGTCTGAACCTCATCGACAATAACGAGAATATCGTTGTCGTTGCAATACTTAACAAGTTCTTTTACATATTCGGGATTGAGGATATTTACACCGCCCTCGCCCTGAATGAGTTCAAGCATTACTGCGCAGGTTTTGTCTGAAACAACTGCTTTCAGAGCGTCCATATCGTCTGCGTCTGCATACTTAAAGCCCTCTGTAAACGGGAAGAAATAGTTGTGAAAAACATCCTGCCCTGTTGCGGCAAGAGTTGTAACAGTTCTGCCGTGAAAGGAATTGTTAAGCGTTACGATTTCATTTCTGCCCTCGCCGTACTTGTCAAAGCTGTACTTACGGGCAATTTTGATTGCGCATTCGTTAGCCTCTGCACCGCTGTTGCCAAAGCAGACCTTTGAAAGACCTGTAAGCGTGCAAAGCTTTTCGGCAAGGTCACTTGCCTGTGAACAGTAAAAATAGTTTGACATATGCTGAATTGTGCCTGCCTGCTTTGAAACAGCCTCAACCCAGCCGTCATTACAATAGCCAAGGCTGTTTACACCGATACCCGATGAAACATCAATGTACTTTTTGCCATTTTCGTCATATGCGGTAACGCCTTTTGCACTTTTGAGAGCAACATCGTAGCGACCGTATGTGTGCATAATATATTTTAAATCTTTCTCTTTTACAGTCAAATTAGTCACAGCCTTTCATATTTTATCATTGCTGAAGGAGTAAACAAAAACATCCTCACGCTTTTCAAAGCCGAAATCACGCCAGAAGCTCTGACCTGTTTCGTTGTTCTGATAACAGAAAATGTGAGTTTTGTCGATGCCTTGTTCACGGATTTTTTGGATAGCGGTCTGTGCAAGAGCGTGACCGATTTTCTTTCGTCTGAATTCGGGCAGAACAGCCATATGGTGGATAAATCCCCGTCTGCCGTCATGACCTGCAAGCACGGTCCCGACAATTTTTCCGTCAACCACGGCAACCTGACTCATACCGGCGTTGTGCTTGAGATAACGCTCCATCTGATCTCTTTCATCAGCCTTAGAGAGGGCACGCTTTGTGGTAATCTGCCACATCCTATAAACCTCGTCATAGTCGTCAATTGTCATTTCTCGTATAATCATTGCACCCTCCAAAATCTAATCTGTAGGGGCGGATATCATCCGCCCGCACGGCGAGTCGCCGTCCCCCGTTCGTGTAGACAGTTTGATAAATTAGAAACTATCCATACCCGAGCGTAGCATAGCTACCGTTTGCACAATTCTGTAGGGGCGGATATTATGTCAAGTGCAACATGGTAACCACCTGTGCAAGGACATGGTATACAAATTCACAG
>OLWQ01000324.1_pt1 | contig 23653 bp, 27 predicted proteins | sample 1673981 | NCBI WGS metagenome assembly OLWQ01 (sample SAMEA103958136, study PRJEB25191) | human gut metagenome | reverse complement strand
GGAAAGCGAATATCCCTACCTGACACGAAAAGAAGCGGAGGCAATCGGGAAAAACCTTGTGAAGAAAGCCAGTCCTCTTGTAGCAGGTGCGTTTTATCTATACGGGATACAGGAAAACCACGAAAGATTTAAATCCCCATACAATGCATTTAGAGCAGATATTTTGGATGTATTGCCAATAGTAGCTGGCGGTGGTGCTGCTGTGATTGGTGGATTTGCAGGACCTACTGGGGCAATTGCTGCTGGCGTACTGGCGGGGGGGGGAAAACTGCAACCTATGGAGTTGAGGCCTCTAAGTAAAAGTTGGAAGCTTTAGAGAACAAAGAAGATGAACAAAATACTAAATGGGAGACGGGGAAATGAATCATTTTTTAGGAAGTATAGAATATGATTTGATACTCGTATTTATAGGAATATTACTTTTTAGGATGGTCTTTTTAAAATTATATATGTCAGAAAAGGAGCGAATTATTGTGGAAAATGCGCCGTCTAGTTTTTTCTTGACTAGCGCAGGGCTTATCATTGGCATAGGATGTGTCGTTTTATCTGATCGGATAGGAATAGATGATTGGATCAAGAATTTAGTGTATTTGTACTTAGGTTGCGTAGTTTTATGGTGGAATACGATAATAATTTATACAAAATGGAAATATAACAAAGTGAACAATATAGAAATGGATGAAATAAAAAAGGCTTGCGGGGCTTTTTTTATTCTGATTTCTATAATGCTGTTTTTATTATTTATCAATGTTTAGTATTTAGTAATATTTAGTCAATAAATAATATGTTTCGTGTCCTTACAATAAAGTGGAGTCTACACAGGAAAAGAAAGATACGATACGATACGATATGAAAAACACAAAGACAGAAGAAGAGAAGAAACGATTACAAAAAGACTGGGAAGCCATAGATGAAAGACAAAGATATTCACCAATATCAACGCCCGGTACATATTGGGACTTAAAGACAGGCAGACCATTTACGGTGAAAGAAGGAGGAAATCTTTTTGAGCCGGTATTAGTTACAGCAACACGTGCACATGGAGAAACCCTATTTGAAAGTGCAATGGCAAGTGCAATCAATACAAAAGTTGCCAAGTATCTGGGAAGAGAAACCGTTATTGGAGACGCACTTACCTTGCCGTGGGATATAGCCAATGATGCAAATATTGACAAGTATGGGATACAAGGAGTTAAGCGGAGGATCGGTATGGATATTTATGGGAATTTGATAGTCATGTTTGCTGGTGCGAAAATTGGTGGTATTAAGGGGGGTTCTATAGGAATTTTTAGTGTATTGGGATTGACCGAAATAAAGGAAGCAATTGCACCGCCATTAATAGAGAATGAAAGAAAACAGGCAGATGATTCTTATCTCAGAGAAATCAATAGTAATGTGATTGATTAAGAGGAGGAGAATCATTATGGAACTGTATGTAATAATAGTGGGTTACTTTATTGGCATGCTAATTTGGTCCAGAAAAAATATTATTTTTAACAATATAATATTTGGAACTAACAATAAAATTAAAGGGCTTAGAGTGGGGTTTTCAGCGTTAATACCAGCAAGCATTTTAGTATATATATTATTTTCTGGAAATAATATATTGCGACTGTTATTCGGCCTTTTGATTATTATTGTTGGGCAAATTTTTATATGGATAATGTTTAACGAAGAAAGAAAGTTAATTCTAAATACTATAAAGGTACAGAAATTGGGATATGAGGTAGAAAATCATTTTCGACAAATGCTAAGGAAAAAACAGACAGATACGCTAATAGGAATTGTGGGGATAGGTGTAATTGTTTTTATGGGGGTATTAGTAATTTTATTTCATGAGTGAAAGACATCTTTGCGGGAAATCAGGTAATCCATAAAATGTCCGACCGCTATGGCTGGAAAGAAGGATCAGCGGAAAAGACAGTCCTCCATGGAGCTCTGGGAGCATTGACAGGAACCATGAGCGGAGGGAATGCATTGTCAGGAGCCGTATCGGGAAGCGTGAACGAATTTGCTTTGGCATACATGGAAAAAACAAAAGGAAGAGACTGGATGGACAAGCACCCCGATACCGTACAAGCCATCAGCACCGCCTTGGGAGCCGTCGCAGGAAGCCTGACAGGAGACAGAAAGACAGGAGCCTATACGGCACAGATGGGCACAAAGTGGAACTATTTGGGCTTTGAATTGCCAGAATTTAAAAATCTGTTGGTTAAAGATCTAAAAAATTCTGATGGAACGTCTATTACAGAAGAGGAAGCAAAACAAATACAGGATGAAATAATAAAATTCGGAAGTAAGTTGGATCCGGAAGGCAGTTCTTCTGATAGTCAGTTAGAACAAGGTGATTCGTTTGCATTAATAGGAGTCGCGGCGACTCTCAAATACCAATGGAATTCAAGTAGTGTAGACCAATTGATGGCAGACTATAAGGATATGGTGTCAAGTAAACAACATATGACGAAAGAAACCGGCATGTTTATGCTTAGACCTATAAATGTATCTCCACATAAGAATCATGAATTTGATGCGTATCTTATACAAGGAGGAATAGGTTCTTTTGAGGGAGGATACATTTATGATTTTAAGACAGATCGGTCATATTTCTCTCATGGCGGAGCTTTGGCAAAATCTCCTTCTTTGATTAATTTTGAAATAGCTGGGTTACAGTTTGTGTCAAAAGATTCGAAATATAATCTTTCTGATTTTGAAACTAGGAATAATATCATATCTGGAAATAGTGTTGGTGGAAGTGCCTACATAGGAATTGGAGGTGGGGTATCAACTCCTATAAGTGAAATGTTTATGAAGATTTGGATATATAAATATGGAGTGGGGTTGCCACAAATTGGGATTAGTGGAGATCATACTGAACTATTGTCTAAAGATAGGGAGGTAGAACAATGATTTCTATGTTAAAGACCAAGAGATTACTTTTGAAGTTATTAGCAATATTTGGTATTGTGTTAATACTAAATATTGTTAATCGGTTGGAATCAAGACAACCGGAGGAGGAAATCAGAGAAAGTATTGCAGGAGTCAGTGTTTATAACGAAGAAAGACAGCTAAAAGACTTACTGATATTTGATTATAAAACTGACAGGCAATTTATTCTTACATATACTTTCCAGTCCTATGGAAGCGAGGGTGAGATTATATGCTATTATCAGAAGTATCTTGAGGATACTGGCTGGAAATTTATAAAGAAATCAGATAATATTGATTATTCAAATAATAAAAAGATAGGTGAATTATTCCATTTTCAAAAGGGAAAATATGAACTCAATTTCTGTTTTAATATTCAGGATTTAAACTATTACAGAGAATGCCATGGAGAAGAACCTTTAAAATACTCTGTTACGATTTTTCCTAAATTATAAATAGGTTTTAGGGAAGAATCAGATTATATATGCTAAGGGGCGTGCAACAGGTGGGAGTATAAACTATCGGTGATTGAAAAGAGGGAAATAATTTATGTTTAACAACAAAGGTGGTATTTCTTTTATATTCATTTTAGTGGGAATAATTTCAGTTTTTTATTGTATAAAAAGAATTTATGAAGGAGATTTCTTGCTCATAAATTTTTCAGACTGTGGTCTTTTGTTTCTGTTTTTGATGGCAAGTATTTTTATAATATTTGCAGGATTATTTTTGATTTATACAGAATTAAAAAAAATGGGTTCAAACGCAACGGAGAATCGGAAGGGATTGTTTATATTTAAAATAATAAAATCATTTTGGTATCCTGATGAATATTACGACAGAAAAAATAATCATACACTTTTTAATAAAATAAAGAGGTATATTGGATTCTTGATTATTTTTATATCTGTTTATCTATTTATGGTAATTACTTTTTTTGCTTCAAATCGACTGAGCTTGTTGGAAATTATTATAAGAATAGTTGCCATGTTGTATATTTTGATGTGTTGTAGGAAGTATTTAATGTGATGGTGGATTGGGAACTCTGCTGTTGAGTGACTGTCAGGAAACAACATCAATAACGACGGCGGAAAAGTGAAAGCCTCCTCCGTCATTTTGGACGCCCTGAAAGACATGGACAATACAGGGACACTGGAAGCGGAAAAGAAGATGGACCTTTACGCAGGAAAAGACATCCGCATGACAGCGGACACCCACCGGGAAGAAAACGGACAGGGACATACCACCGCTATTTCAAAAAGAGGAGCCGCATCCGTCACAGGAAAAGAAAGCAGCCTCACCATGACCGCCGGAAAAGACATACACCTGCAGGCAGCCCGTATTTCCTCAGCGGGAGATATGACCATTGCCGGCAAAAGACAGGTAGAACTGGGGACAGCCGTTGCAGAGAAGGACAACCGCGTCACATGGGACAGAAGCAACGACAGAAGAGACAGCACCGCCATGGAAACAGGAAGCACCCTGACAGCGGGAAGAAACCTTACAGTAGAAAACGGAAAAGAAATAACAGACCTGGAAGAACACCACCGGCACAAAGAAAAAGGACTATTGAGCAGCAAAACAACCACCACCTACGATGAAGTGAAGAGAACAGATACAACAGGCAGCATCGTAGAAGGGGATACCCTCACCATGACCGCCGGGAAAGACATCAGCCTTACAGGAAGCGTCGCCGCATCCACCAAAGAAACAGCCCTGTCAGCCGGAAGAAATATCTCCATACATGCTGCCGAAGAAACAGATAAAGAAATACACAAAAAACAAGTAAAGAAAAGAGGCCTCATAGGAAGCAGATTAGGCTTCACCATCGGGAGCGAAAAGAAAAAAGACAGCTATGACACCGAAGAAACCACGCAGAGAGGAAGCACCGTGGGGAGTGTCAAAGGAAACGTCACCATCACAGCCGGACAGACGGCATCCGTCAGCGCCTCCGACATCATTGCAGGGAAAGACACCCTCATCACAGGAAGAAACGTAGACATCGAAAGCAAAGACAATACCTACAGAGGAAAAGAAGAACACGAATACAAAAAGAGCGGCCTTACCGTATCCTTAGGCGGAGCCTTGATCACGGCAAAAGACAATGTCATCCGGCCGATAAAGAACGCCGGACAGGCGCATGACGGGCTGCTTGGGAAACTCTATGCCGCCGATGCGGGATTCAACCTGCATGATGCGGTAAAGACATATAAAAACATAGGAGACGTGAAAAAAGGAATTACTCTTGACGTCAGCATAGGAAGCCGGTCCGCCAAATCCGACAGCGCCGGTACCAGGGAACAGAAGCCAAAGAAAGCAGGATCGTTTCCCAAGGAAATATACGTATAAAGAGCGATGAAAATATTGCCGTAAAAGGCTCACAGATAACAGGCGAAAACGTGACCCTGCAGGCCGGGAAAGACATCAGCCTTACCGCCGCAGAAAACAGGAAGACAACAGAAGGGAACAGCAGGAGCAAAGGCGCAGGAATTACCGCCTCCTTTGGTATAGGCGGACTCCAAAATGTAGGCATCAGCGCAGGAAAATCCAAAGGAAATATGGAAGAAGAAATAATGACCCATACAGGAAGCGCCGTCACCGCTAAAGAAACCCTGGCCATGGAAAGCGGCAAAGATCTGAACATCACAGGAAGCAAAGCAGGCGGAAAGAAAGTAGAAGTAAAAACAGGAAATAACCTCTCCATAGAAAGCTTGCAGGACAGCCATACCTACCACAGCAGGGACAAAGAAAGCGGCATCCATCTGCAGAGAGATATTACCGTCCGTCCGGATACAGGGAAAAAGAAAATGGACGATCCCTACTTCTCCATTGGGAAAAAGACAGACACCACAGACTCCACCTATATCAGCGTCACAAAACAGGCAGGCATCTATGCAGGAAAAGAAGGATACGACATCCAAGTCAAAAACAATACCCGCCTCAAAGGAGCTGTCATAGACAGCCAGGCAGAAAAAGAAAAGAACAAACTTACTACAGGGGCACTGACATGGGAAAATATAGAGAATAAAGCGGAGTATAAAGCAAAAGCTCATGGAATGACAGCCTCTACACAGTCAGCATCCAAACTGAACCCGGCAGGACTGGGATACGTGCCGGCCGTGCCCGTCAAAGGAGAAGCGGACAGCACCACCTATTCAGCCATAGCCGACAGTATCATTACCACAACGAAAGAAAAGACAGAAAAAGAAATACGCCATGATACGGAAAACGCGCTGAATAAACTGTCAGAAATCTTCGATAAAAAGAAAATAGAAGAAAAACAGGAACTGGTAAATTTGATGTCCCAGACAGGATTTACACTCATAGGAGACATAGCGGACAGAAAAGAAAGCGAACTGAAAAGAAAAGCGGAAGAAGCAAGAAAGAATAATAACAGCATGGAAGCGGAAACCTATGAAAAAGCAGCGGGAAAATGGAGCGAAAGCGGAACCAACAGAATACTCCTGCATGGAATGCTGGGAGCTATCCTGTCTAAAGAAGCAGGGAACGGAACAGGTAAAGGACTGACAGGAGCCGGACTGAATGCCGCCCTGCAAAAAGAACTGGGAAAGATAAAAGACAAAGAAGTACATAAAATAGCCAGCGCCGCCATAGGATACATAGCAGGGAAAGAAACGGGAGCAGCCATAGCATGGCAGGCCACGACCTACAACTATCTAAGTCCTAAACAAAATGAACAGTACCAAAAAGAACTGGAAGAAGCCAAAACAGAAAAAGAAAAGACGGAGATAACGAATAAATGGCTGCAAATAGATGAGACACAGAAAGAAAAATGGCTGAAGAAACAAGAAGCCGGTACATATACAGACCTCAGCACAATAAAAGACGGATACTTACCGGGAGTAGTTATTCTTGGAAATTCTAATTACTCAGACTTTAATTGGATACAATCTGCTACATTGAATGGGTTAGGAGCTGTAACAAATATTCCTTGGTCGGGAATTGATGATAAGTTATTGGTAACGTTGCCAGTGCGTTATCGAAACGCTTTCGGTATATTGGGGAAGACAGGGATATTAGGAGCGGGAGCGGCATCTTTTATAAGTATATATAACGATTATAGAATATATAGTGGGGGTGATTTACGCAAAGCTCTTGCATATGATGTTGGTGGAACCGCCGCCAATATATTTTTAAGTACAGGAACTGCGGGGATGTTGACTGCAGCTGGTATAGCTACGGTACCAGGGATTTTTATTGGAGCAGGAATTGCAGTAGGAGGAGGGATATTAATTGATAGAGGCATTGATACGTTGAAACAAGATTTAATTTTGGATAAGGATAAGCAATTGGACAATAAAGGCAGGGGGGAAAATAATTGAGCAATCTCGTACTTTTTGCCGTTGTAGTTCTTATATCTATATATATTACTATTCGAGCGTTTATAAAGTTTAGATGGGAATATATGGGATGGAATGTATTTACAATAACCTATTTTGGAGGCTTTATAGGATGGCCTCTTATTATGACTATTATTGCAGGATATCCGTTAGTAGTAGAAGAAATTGGGCATAATATACCAATTTTGTTTCATATAGCTATGATTGGATTACCAGTAACAGCGTATTTAATGGCGGTAGCAATGTATAAACGTGAAATCATAGATTCGCAATATAAAAAGAAGCCAGTTGGGAATATTTACAAAAGTGCAAGATTCTTCTCTAAAATTGCTATATATATAATGCTCTTAGAAATTATTTGTATATTAGCTATAGAGTGGTGATTAAATGGTATTATATTGAACATCAAGGGGGATTTAAGATAGATGGTGCCTGCAATAAAAGATAAGCAGGAAGCACAACGAAATCGGCCGTATCTGCTGCACAGATAACAATAACGGACAAAGAAAACCAGAAACAGGACATAGAGAAACTAAATAGGAACACAGAAGACAGCCTGAACAAACTCAAAGAAATCTTCGATAAAACAAAAGTAGAAGAAAAACAGGAACTCATCCACATGATGAACATAGTAGGCAACCAAATCATCCATGAAGCGGCAGACCACTATGGATGGAAAGAAGGCTCCACAGAAAAATTACTTCTCCATGGAGCCATAGGCGCACTGACAGGAACCATGAGCGGAGGGAATGCATTGGCGGGAGCCGTATCGGGAAGCGTGAACGAATTTGCTTTGGCATACATGGAAAAAACAAAAGGAAGAGACTGGATGGACAAGCACCCCGATACCGTACAAGCCATCAGCACCGCCTTGGGAGCCGTCGCAGGAAGCCTGACAGGAGACAGAAACACAGGAGCCTATACGGCACAGATGGGGACAAAGTGGAACTACTATGAAAAATATCCGAATATGAAAGAAAAAATAGAAAAATATCTGTCCTCTGATGAATATAAACAACAAGAGGCAGGTACCGCACATGTGATATATCTGGATAACTCAACGGAACACGGAGTTATCGTTACAAAAGACAGCGATACAGGAATCGGGCGAATCATAGATATAGACAGTCGAAGCGGAGAAACATTCAAAAAACTGTATCCCAGAAAAGATGGAATACGTCCCTATGATAAAAATATAACCTTCAAACGAATTGACAAAGGAAACGATCATCCGACAGGAGTATATACCTTTGGGGAACAAGATGGAACCGTAGCCAATGGACATGCCCTATATCCCGGTGAAATTAAAGACCGGGAAAGCTACAGACGCATGAAAGGGATATCCATGCCAAACTATACTATTAACAAAGGGACACTTGCGGAGAACATGGCTACAGCAGCTATAGAATATCCCTTTGCACTGGCAGAGAACATGGGAGGAAATGTAAGTACAGCAAGAGTACTGGCAATAGGACCGTTAAAAACACTGGGAATGTATAGAACATGGCAGGAAGACTGGAAGAATTACAGCGGAAAAGATTGGTGGGGCGCGCAAGGAATTAATTTAGGTGTTCCGATAATTTCTAAAATTGAGAGAGGAATGGCTTTATCAGTGGCTACAATTGATTTGACAGATAGTCCATTTTTAGGTGCTGTCATAAGTATAGCTGGAGTAATAGCCACAAACGAGGCTGAAAGTAGTGCTGTAAAAGAAACTAAAGAAAAATTATTAAAAACAGACAATCAAAAAAAGGAAGATGAGCGAAACATTCAAAAAGATATAGCTGGAGGTAAGAAGCAATGATTCTTTCAAATGCTCTTTTGGTTATAGAAACCATATTATTTTTGGTGAGTGGACGTTTACATGGGGATGAAAGCTTATCACAAAGATTCTCCTATTATATAGGGGGATGGGTAGGACTTATATACTTTTCTTGGCTCCTTATGGCATCTTTTATGGGATATGACATAAATATAATTATTACATTGATTGTGATGGCTATTGTTTTCTTTTTTTCTCTTAATAGGACAAAATATAATTTTAGAGTTAAGTATGAAAATGCAAAAAAATATTGTGGTAAAAACTCAAAAGACGCAAAAAAGTTTCGTGGTTTAGTTAGTTATGTACTTTATGGACAGATAATCACCTTTATCGGATTTATAATGATCCTTATGGTTGTTTTTTTGTAGGAAGAGGCGACAAGAATGACCCCTTAGACTCCCAAACAAATAACAGATATAGGAAAGACACCATAACAGGACAAAGAAACGGAATGAATAAAATCACCCCAACCATCTACGGCTCAAAAATCCCGTTAAACGAAAGAGGACTCCTGAATACCCCCATACCGTCTGTGAAAGGAAAAGCAGGAACAACCACCCGATCGGCCATATCCAAAGGAACCATTACAATCACGGATAAAGAAAACCAGAAACAAGATATAGAGAAACTGAACAGGAACACAGAAGACAGCCTAAACAAACTCAAAGAAATCTTCGACAAAACAAAAGTAGAAGAAAGAAAACGACTGTTAGAAGAACTGGGGATCGTCGGGAACCGGGCCATCCATGAGATAGCCTCCCACAATGGATGGAAAGACGGATCCGCCGAAAAAGTAGCCCTCCATGGTATGCTGGGAGCCATCACGAGCGCCAAGAGCGGAGGAAGCGTGCTAAGCGGCTTGATAGCAGGGGGAGCCAACGAATATGCCATAGAGTACTTAAAACAGACCAAAGGGAAAGACTGGATAAACAAGCATCCCGATACAGTGCAGAACATCTCCGCCGCCTTTGGCGGGATCCTGTCCAAGATGACAGGAGGAAGCGGACATACAGGCGCCTACATCTCCCAGATGGGAACGAAGTGGAATGAGTTGGAAGAAATTAGAGAAGTTGATAATTTAAATGAAGCGCAAGATATTATGAATGAAAATGTAAATGAAGAAAAGGAGGCAAGTAGAACGCCTGAATCTGACTTCATGCAGGAATATCCGGATTTGAGTAATGAAATATTTAAGAACCATAGAGATATTGCGAACTCCGCGGGGCAATTCATAGGCAGTTCAATGGGTGCAGAAGTAGCAGCAGACCTATTAAGGCATGCCTTATATGGAAATGGTTCGCCTGTTTCAGCTGATAGTCAGTTAGGGCAAAAAATTAGTTCTGATTTGAATAACTCTGCTATTCTTAGGGCTGCTATACAATCTTATGGAATGAAATTAAAAGTTGGTGAAACTAAGTATATTTACGGGTCTGTTAATTTGCAGGTAAAAGATGAGTATGATAATAATGCTACTATTAATGGAGTACTGGGATATGGGAGAATAAAATTGGGGCTACAAATTACAAGAAATGAAAATAGTATAGATTATTATGGACAGGCCAGCGATGCATATAATTTTGAGTGGCATGATGTCAATTCCAATTTAGAAAAGATGAAAGAGGATTCTTCTTGGGATCAATTTGGGAAACTAATAATTGATGCCATAAATAACGGGGCAGCAGGATATCAAGAAATTGGCGCGATACAGGCTTTTGACTGGAGTGCAAATCTTGATGGAACAATAGGGTTAGAATAAGGAGGAACATTGTGAAAAAGAAAATATTCCTTGCGTGTTTGGCCTTTTGTTTATACAATGCTTTTCTTATGGGAATTCATATGGTTATGATTCTATCGGAACCTACTATTTGGAGTCCAGCGGTAAGAACTGTATTTGGACATGCATCTCGCATACAAATAGTAGAAAGAAATAGGAATTCGCTTTATTTGGAATTATGGGATAGTAGACCGGAAGATAAAATAAAAAGGAAATCAACAATTCTAGATAGGGATGTATATGAAAAAGAAAGCGAAACGGATATATTTTACAGAGATAAAGTGTTCTATTCTTATGGTAGTGCCGGTTTTTATACGATTTATGCGAATCCATTTAGGATAAAGGTATATAGGAATCCGTCTCAGCCATTAGAGGAGAAACAAGAGATAGATAGATCCTTAGCGAAGTATAACAATGATGAGATACAAGTAATTTCATCACTGTCAGATCTTACTTCAGAAGAGCGGCAGGCATATGAGAAGTTGAGAGTGAAAGCAGATAATAAAAAAGGTAGATAAATATATACCGTAGGAATCAATATCAGCCCCGGCAGCACCGGATGGAAAGACCATGCGGAAACTGTTGCTGAGTGGTATCGATAGAGGGGAGTGGAAGGGATGGAATTTCTTTTTCTGAGTATAATCCTGAAGTATAAGATGATAATCCGGAGAAAAATAATTAATTCATTGATTGTGGAGGTGTGTAAGCAATGAGGATACATGGTCATTTTCATAAACTTGCCAAATTATATGTTTCAGAATTGCTTTTCTCTTTTATTTTCTGTCCGCCAACGTTTGTATTTCTGCAAACTATATTTTTTTCATATAAAGCAGTATTAATTATGTTTGGGGCAATAAGCGCTCTGCTCTTTATTAAAATAGGATTGATTATGTTTGGGATAACGAGTACTCTATACTCTTTTATTATTTATTTTTGCAATCAAGGACCTTTATTGTTTACTAAATCAGGAGCTATACGGTATATTAAAATCTTTCTTTTATTTTGTGCAGGACTTTTGATTCTTTCTTTTCCTGTGAATATACAAAGGCCATCTACTAATTTGCTATTTATCTTATTTGATTTTGTTGATAATGCTGTAAGGGTTATATACAAAAGTGATGGGATTATTTCTGCATCTATAACGTATATAATATGTATTTGGGGAATATCTACGGTAATCTATTTTATTCAAAACCATTTTTATAAGCATCAACCGCAGATGCTCCCATAAAGGGAGTAGGAGAAGTGGCAGACAGATAACTGAAAGCCCTATATGCTGTGCGGACAGGAATCAAAGTAAATATACTTGTAATTAGGAACAATTTGATAGTGAACTGATTCAGATCTTGGCATAAAAGAATAGGAGAGGGCAAAATGAAAGTTGTAGATATCTCCTTTTATTTCGGAATAGTAGTAGTAATCCTAACTTTTATTACTATGGTGTGTTTCGTGTGGGAGGATATACATAGGCATAAGGAAAAAATCACTCAGAACATAGGGAAATATGGAGTATTTATTTGTATATGGCTATTATTAGCTTTTTCTGGCTTAATTTTTGTATTGTCCTATGGTACTAATATTTTGAGCCTTATGGGTGAAACTGCTATATATGATACAAAAGGGAAAATAGGGGTGGCAATTTTCATATTATGGACGGTTTTTATTGCTGTAAAATATTACCTTTATGTATTATTTTCGGAGTTTACAAGTGACAATAAAAATGATGTTATTAAAATTCAACGACAAACAATTTTCCTTTCAGTTATGACGATATTAGTGGAAGTATATTTCATATACAAATATATTAATGTGTTTGTGTTTTGGGTTTCAGTTTAAACGTAGCCATAGCAGACGGCATTATCACTGCCACAAAAGGAAAAGCAAATAAAGAAATCAGCTACGACACAGCAAACGCATCCAATATACGCTCCGAAATTTTCGACAAAAAAACAGGAACTTAACTACATGATGAATATAGGCAGGAAACAAATTATTTATGGTGCTGAAATAAAAGGTATTCCAAAGAGGCGTATAAACTTCTCAAGTAAGATATTATATATAAATTTTATTATGGGTTTTGCCCGAAATCATAGATAGGCGGACGGTTTTGTCCTTTAAAACATGGTATAATATTAAAAATAATCGTTGCCAGAGAACGGCAGAGGGAGATGTCAGATGACCATCACGTATATATTTCAGATTCTGGAAGCTGTGGTAAAAGGCGATGCAGAGAAGTATGGCGTAATTCCTGATATGAACGGAGAACTGCAGAAAGCGGTGCGCCGCTCAAGGAGACGTGTTGCCCGGCTTCGGGAACGGGCACAGTACGAGCTTGGGGAGATGGATAAGGCAAAAGTGGCGGCGGCCAATGATAATATGAGGCGTTTTACCAAGTCTCTCGGTAAAATCCGCAATTTGAACCTGGAGGACTGCCGGGGGCTGATTGGCATTGAAGATTTTCTGGAAGATGGAAACCGGATTCATGAAGTCATGGAAATGGCCAAGAAGATAGAGCATATGTCGACGGTCAGCTCTACGGCATACACGCCCATGTCTCTCGGATTCGGCGTGTTGGAAACATATACGGATGTGGCGCCCATTGAAATTGATAATAGGAAGTTCAATGCGGGTGATAAGGAATATTGCCTGCAGATGATTAAAAAGCTGCATGCCTTTCAGGATTCTGTCCGTGAAGTTTGTTCCCGCCTGCTGGATATTACCGAGTGTGCCCGTGAAAGAGGGGACGCGCTGAATGATCTCGCTGATTACTTTGCTGATGGCGTGGACAGCTTGGAGCGGATCCAGATGCAGTCCGGTGGTGACTGGAAACTTTATACTTTGGCGCAGAAGATGCAGATAGGAAGAGCGATACAGGTAGCCCAGCTTATTACGCTTCTTTTCCGGAATCTGATGGATGGCGCGGGACATGTGGATGAGCAGAGCCGCAGCGCGATAAAGAAAGCGCAGGATGAACTCCTGAAACGTGATGCATGATAATTAAGATTGCCTGACGAACTGACCACCAAAAGTTAGATAAAAACTGATTTGAGGAGGTCAGTTTTATTATGGGGAAATACAGTTTTGCATAAATTCTTTTCTATAAGTATGCTATACTTTATGCATGTAGTTATTTTTATAAACAGGGAGGCAATATGTCTATCGCATTTATACTGCGCATGATTTCCAATACGATCAGCGGTAAAGGCGGACATCCGCAAAGCATTAATGAAGAGATTGAGCGTGCGAAAAAGCGGGCGGCAAAAAGGATATACCGTGCAAAAGTACGTGCGGAAGATGAATTGGGAGAACTGGACCGTGTCCGTATCACTCTCATGGCAGGGGATATGAAAAAATTTACCAAAGAATTTTCTGAAATTAAAAATATTGATTTTCATGACTGCGACACACTGACCGGATTGGAGCATTTTAATAAGGAACGGAGAAACTGGAGGGAACTGGAAGCACTGTCATCCAAAGCGATGGGACTGATGAATCTGTCCGGCGGTATGGATGCCATCGGCTTTGGTGCGGGCGTCATAGACCAGTATGCTGTGGTTCCGGAACTGGATGTGCTTCCTTCTGAAAGTGAAGGTGATGTGGATGCATTGAAAGAAATGAGCGGGCGGCTGCAGAAATTCCAGCAGCAGGTAAAGAAGCTGTGCTGCCGTATGCAGGATGTAAGACGAGAAGCCCGCCAGGCACAGGATGCCCTTCTTGATTTGTCAGATTATCTGACAGATGGAATCAAGGATATCCGCGATATCCGAAGTGAGAGCGGGAATGACTGGAAGAATTATTCGGAGTCGCAGAAGATTATTATAGGCAGAACAACGCAGGTGGCACACCTTATCAGCGTGCTTTCCGAAGTCCGTTTTCTTACGGATGAAGCGGATCTGCGTGGAGAAATAAGGGAAGCTTTGGAAGCGACGGAAGAGCTGCTTGACGAACTTGGCGTATGACGGGCGAGGAGAGTCTTTCTTTTGAGGAGGACTCTTTTTTATTGACTTGACAATTCAAAGACTAAAAAATAGAAAAGTTGTTTCTCTTCCCGTAGATTTGTTAAAATAAACACAAGACGAAAAACATGCAATGGATTTGTATTTTCGGAGAGCGGCTATGAAAAGAAGAAAAGTAAGGACAGCTGTTTTGGGACTAATGGCACTTTTGATGTGGTCCGGCAGCATGGCGGCGGAAGAGATTTATCTGCATGGAGATACGAATATTCCGATGATTTTGAATACCGGCGGTATAGATAATGATGGGAATACAGGCGTGTTTATGGATCTCACTTCTATCAGTGTGGAAGATTTATTTAAAAACGGCCTGGCTGTAAAAGTGAATTTCTTCAAGTTGGAGAAGGGAGTGTCGACTGTATCTACCGCCCATTTCCGCATGACGGAAGACGGCGGCGCATGGATTGCCATGGAAGACGGCTGGCATACTGTAAATGAAGGAGCTGCGCGGGCGGAAAGTGAAGCGGTGCGTCTGATTCGGGAAGAAATGGGAAAAGAAGAGTGCCGTGATAAGTACATGGGACAAATTACGGCACTCTGGGAGAGAAAAATAAAGGCGGCGGAAACGGCGCGGCAGGAAGAATATGAAAAGCTGCAAAGGGAAACGGAAGAAAAGAATCAGGAAAATAATAAATCCGTGAAAAGTGTGAAATTGCCGGACATGGAAATGCCGGAACTGGAACGAGCCGAGCCTGATAAAGTGGTGGAAATAAAATCACCTGACATGATACCTGAAGTAAATCCTGTAAAAAAGAACGCATCAATAGAAATACCGGTAAAGGCAGAGACGGAAGAGACGGAGGCAGATGCAGAGAAAAACGGATCAAGAAAGGAAGAAACGTCTGCCGAGTTGCCGATGACCGTTTCTCCTGAAAAGGAAAAAACGGAACTGACGGCAGTGAAAGTCAAAGGAAACGTACAGAGGAAAGAAGATGCACAGAAAAATGAAGAGGGGGAAATCACCGAGCAGGTCGAAATTTCCATCGTCTCCCATCCGGTGGTGGAAATCATTTCGAAAAGCGACGCAACATAAGATCCCTGTAAAAGTTGGCTCTTTTCCAATGAAAATAGTATAATCACTACGGAGTATTTTCCGGAAGCATAAATCCTCCCCGCAAAATCTGACGGCTGCGCGGAGGATGTATTTTTTTCGAAAGGCGTACCATGGCTAAGAGATATTACGAACTTCATGTATCAGGCTGCACGAGACATCTTCCCGTACTGAATATTTCAGACAAGGTAGCGATTGCGGGATTTGTCATTTTGGGTGATGTGGAAATTGTGGAAAACACGGCCCGCGATTTGGCGGCGAAAGTGCCGAAAGATTGCGAATACGTCATGACGGCGGAGACGAAGGGAATCCCCCTTGCTGCTGAACTGGCAAGAAATCTGGGGCAGAAGACGTACCTGGTGGCGAGAAAGTCGGTCAAGGCGTATATGGATGATCCTATCTGTGTAGAAGACGAGTCTATTACTACGATGGGAAAACAGAAGCTGTACCTGTCTGCCTCTGATGTGGCGCTGATCCGCGGTAAGAAAGTCCTTCTTGTGGACGATGTCATCAGTACCGGCGGATCTATGAAAGCCTTGAAAGAACTGGCGGAAAAAGCGGGCGCCCAAGTCTGCTGCCAGGCTGCCATTCTTGCCGAAGGCGATGCAGCGAAGCGTGACGATATCGTATTTCTTGAAGAACTGCCTCTTCTGGAGGCTGAATAAAAACGAAAGCCGTATACACGAAATGGGTATGACGGCTTTTTTGATGGAGGGAATCTTCCTTCCTTTTTACGGGAAATACTGTAAAGGAAAGCGCTTTTTATGGTATAATATGGCGAATAATTTGGAATTTGCCACATAGATTTTGAATCAATTCCGACAGGAGGAATGGAATGAAACACCAGGAGACTGTTATCATCATCGACTTCGGCGGGCAGTATGCGCAGCTGATTGCAAGAAGAGTGCGCGAATGCGGCGTATATTGTGAAATTCTGCCGTACAATAAGCCGGCGGAAGAAATTCTTTCCCACAACCCGAAAGGCATTATCTTTTCCGGAGGCCCTGCCAGTGTAAATATGGAAAATGCCCCGCAGCTGGATGAAGGCGTATTCAAGGCAGGCGTACCGATTCTGGGAATCTGCTACGGTATGCAGCTTATGGCAAAAGACCTTGGCGGCACGGTTGCCAGTCCGGAAAAACATGAATACGGCCATACGGAATTTTCCAGAAACGGAAGCTGTCCGCTTTTTGAAAACATTTCAGAAAAGACCGCTGTATGGATGAGCCACGGCGATGCGGTCACCGATATGCCTGCCGGTTTCGGGCTGATCGGACATACGGAACTCACGCCTACCGCGGCGATGGCTGATGAGGCAAGGCGTTTCTATGCTGTCCAGTTCCATCCGGAAGTCGTCCATACCGCTGAAGGCACACAGATGCTGAAGAATTTCCTTTTCCGTATTTGCGAATGTGAAGGCGGCTGGTCTATGGAAAATTATATCGACATCGCTGTCGCCAATATCCGGCAGCAGGTGGGCGACCATAATGTCCTCTGCGCTCTTTCCGGCGGTGTGGACTCTTCTGTTGCTGCTGTCCTTGTCCATAAAGCAATTGGGGATAAACTGACCTGCGTATTTGTAGATCACGGATTCCTCCGGCAGGGTGAAGCGGAACAGGTAGTAGATACATTTACGAACAAATTCAAGATCAAACTGATTCATAAAGATGCGTCTCAGCATTTCCTTTCTCTTCTGAAAGGTGTGACAGAACCGGAAAAGAAACGTAAGACCATCGGTGCTGAATTTATTCATGTCTTCCAGGAAGAAGCCAACAAGTTGGAAGATGTGAAATTCCTTGTCCAGGGCACGCTTTATCCCGATGTGGTGGAAAGCGGCACCGCTACGGCGGCGACCATCAAATCCCACCACAATGTAGGCGGTCTTCCGAAAGATATGAAATTTGAACTTATCGAACCGCTCCGTGAGCTTTTCAAAGACGAAGTCCGCCAGCTGGGACGCGAACTGGGACTCCCCGAAGACGTCATCAACCGTCAGCCCTTCCCCGGTCCGGGACTGGCAATCCGTATCATCGGTGAAATTACCCCGGAAAGATTGGATATCCTCCGTAAAGCGGATGCCATCGTCAGAGAAGTCATTAAAGAAAGAGGACTCTATAACGAAATCTGGCAGTCCTTTGCCATACTTCCCGCCGCAATCCGCAGCGTAGGCGTCATGGGTGATGAAAGAACGTACGATTACACCGTAGGCATCAGAGCCGTCACAAGCTCCGACGGCATGACCGCCGACTATTTCCGTTTCCCTTGGGAAGTCCTTGACGAAATGAGCAGAAGAATCTGCAATGAAGTCAAAGGTGTCAACAGAGTGGTCTACGATATCACATCCAAACCGCCGAGCACGATTGAGTGGGAATAAATCATAACCACCTGTAGAACGGGTGGTTATTCGTTTAAATTATGTCCTAAAAGGGGGGCTATATTCGTGAAGGGGAGGTTCATTATACAAGCTAATTATAAGAAACTATGGCATATTCTGTTGGATAGGAATATGAAGAAGAAAGAATTGGCAGAACTTGCAGGGGTCAGTACATACACAATTAACAAGCTTAACAAGAATGATAATGTAACAGTCGAGGTTTTAGGTAAGATTTGTAAGGCTTTAAACTGCACTTTAGACGATATTATGGAATCTAGAGAGGATGGTAAATAAAAAATGGCTAAAAAAAACAATGCAAATATAGGCTTTGAAAAACAAATTTGGGACGCAGCTTGTGTTCTTTGGGGACATATTCCTGCTGCTGAATATAGAAAGGTAATTGTTGGGCTCATCTTTCTTCGTTATATATCCAGTGCCTTTGAAAAACGCTATGAGGAGCTTGTAGAAGAGAGTTATGGTTTTGAAAACGATAGAGACGCATATGCAGAAGAAAACATTTTCTTTGTACCGGAAGAAGCTCGTTGGAGTAAGATTTCTTCTGCTGCACATACACCTGAAATTGGCATAGTAATTGATGATGCCATGAGGGCAATCGAAAAAGAAAATACGAGTTTGAAAAATGTTTTGCCCAAGAATTATGCTAGTCCTGATTTGGATAAAAGAGTATTGGGGGAAGTCGTTGACTTATTTACTAACGAAGTAAAAATGGACGGAACAGAGGCAAGTAAAGATTTACTTGGTAGGACATATGAGTATTGTATTGCTCAATTCGCTGCCTATGAAGGAACAAAGGGCGGCGAATTTTATACGCCCTCAAGTATTGTAAAAACAATTGTTGCCATACTAAAACCCTTTAATAATTGTCGTGTATATGATCCTTGTTGTGGCAGTGGTGGCATGTTTGTACAAAGCGAAAAATTTGTACAGGCGCATAGTGACAATCGCGGAAATATTTCTGTTTATGGACAAGAATCCAATGCAGATACATGGAAGATGGCAAAAATGAACATGGCTATAAGAGGGATTGATGCTAATTTGGGCTCTTACCATGCAGATACATTTTTTAATGATCTTCATAAAACACTAAAAGCAGATTTTATTATGGCGAATCCACCATTTAATCTTTCTAACTGGGGGGCGGATAAATTAAAGGATGATGTTAGGTGGAAATATGGAACCCCACCATCAGGGAATGCGAACTATGCATGGATTCAGCATATGATACATCACTTAGCACCCAATGGAAAAATAGGCTTAGTACTTGCTAATGGAGCATTATCATCTCAATCCTCCGGAGAGGGAGAAATTCGAAGAAAGATTATAGAAGATGATTTAGTGGAGGGAATTGTAGCTTTACCGACGCAATTGTTTTATAGCGTAACAATTCCTGTGACCTTATGGTTTATTACTAAAAATAAAAAGCAAAAAGGAAAGACGCTATTTATTGATGCCAGAAAAATGGGATATATGGTTGATAGAAAACATAGAGATTTTACAGAAGGGATACAGGAGGACGGAAGTTTTGGGGATATTGATTTATTAGCAAAAACATTTGAAGATTTTCAAAACGGAGAATTGGAAGAGAAAAAAGGCTTTTCTACTATAGCTACAATAGAAGATATAGCAAAACAAGATTATATCTTAACTCCCGGTCGATATGTAGGTATTGAAGAGCAGGAAGATGATGGAGAGCCTTTTGAAGAAAAGATGACTCGTTTAACCTCTGAGCTTTCAGAGATGTTTGAAAAATCCCATGAGCTCGAAGATGAGATTAGAAGAAAACTGGGGGCAATTGGGTATGAAATATAAACTCTCTGAAATAATGGATATTATTGGTGGTGGAACTCCGAAGACAAGCAAGCCGGAATATTGGAATGGTGATATTCCTTGGCTTTCTGTAAAAGACATTAACAATGATTATCGCTATGTCTATGAAACAGAGAAGACCATTACACAGGCCGGACTTGACAATAGTTCGACGAAAATTCTTAAGCGTAATGATTCGATAATTTCAGCGCGAGGTACTGTCGGAGAAATAGCGATGATTCCATTCTCCATGGCTTTTAACCAGTCATGTTACGGGCTTCGGGCAAAAGAAAGCCTTGTTGATGCAGAATATCTGTATTACTTAATTAAGCATAACGTGGTGATTTTGAAAAAGAATACTCACGGCTCGGTGTTTGACACTATTACGCGAGACACATTTGATGGCATTGAAGTGGAATTGCCATCATTGCAGGAACAGAAGGTAGTGGCTTCAATACTCCGAGACTTAGATGACAAAATCGAGGTGAATAATGAGATAAACAATAATTTAGAGCAGCAAGCACGTTCTTTATTTAAATCTTGGTTTATTGATTATGAGCCTTTTCAAGATACAATACCTAATGATTGGAAAAAAGGTAAATTAAGAGATGTGTTGCAGTTGAAGCGTAAATCAATAAAAGCAGGTAGCAATACAACATTACCGTATTTACCAATTGACAGTATTCCAATGAGGACATTTGCATTAACCGGTTTCAAACCAAACGAAGAAGCTCAAAGTAGTCTGATAGCATTTGATAAAGACGACATAATTATTGGTGCGATGAGAGTTTATTTTCATCGTGTGGTTCTCGCTCCTTGTGACGGTATTACAAGAACAACATGTTTCACTCTTACACCATTTCAAAAAGAATATTTAAGTTTTTCTTTTTTGTGCTGTGACCAAGATAGTAGTATTGATTATGCTCAAAATACTTCAAAAGGATCAACAATGCCGTATGCTATTTGGGATGGAGGTTTAGGAGATATGGAAATTGTTATCCCATCTCCACAAACCGCAGAAAAATTTAATGAGCTTGTTCTTCCAATGCTTCGTCAAGTTCAAAATTCATATTTTGAAAATAATCGTCTACGAGAATTACGTGACAATCTGCTTCCTCATCTAATGTCTGGCGAACTTGATGTGTCAAACATCGCCCTTTAGACTGCTAATAGCTCAATAAATCTTGGTTTGTCATATTGTAAATTATTGTTTATTCTCTCATTTTCTTCAATTTTATCATCAATAGAGCCAAGCATAGATGATATTCTCTCTTGCACTTTCTTGTCTGTCGGAACAGAAACAACAATATTTTTCATTGTGTTTCCTGATACTTCTTTAAATGTTGTTCCGCTTCCCATACCTTCGATTTTGTCTTTGTTATATTTGAGCAAATAATATAAGAAAAGCGGGTTGGTATTTTCATTCGGGACAACACTCTTAAATCCCTGATTGGTACACACCTCGTTTGTGGCAATAGCCACATATCCAATAGGCGCTCTTGAAGAAAACAATACAGTATCCTTTGGTAGCAACTGCGTAGAACAGCTTTTCAATCCTATTTCAGTAATATTTCTTTCACCACGCTGAATATAGCGTCTGGTGAATGTAGATAAATCTTTCGGTGTTATCCAAGCAATAGTTCCGTTTTCATAATTCTCAGGTTTCTTTGTCGATGGAGTAGCTCCACCAACAACCGTACCAATGTCAGATATTTTACATTCAATCCATTCAGTCATATCCGCTTTCCTCTCTATCCAATATATTTTCTATGAGAAATCTTCACATTGCTCTGTTTTACCATTGCGTACTGCAAGGTCGTGTCTATCTTTCTATGCCCCAAGAGCTGTTGCAGTTGCTCTATAGGCATTCCTTTATCTATCGCCATAGTTGCAAGAGTACGCCTGAATTTGTGCGGGTGCACCTTTTGTAGCCCTAGTTTCTTTCCGTATTCCCTTAATCTCACTTCAATACCACCGATTTTCAACCTTTCGTGAGGCTCTTTCAATGATACAAATAAAGCAGGGTTATCATCTATTCTACTGTTAAGATAATTCTGCAAGTGAATCTTTGTGCGAGCATCAAAATAGACCACTCGTTCCTTGCTGCCTTTGCCGAAAACAATACATTCTCTCTCGTTAAAATCAATATCATTTCGGTTAAGCAACACCATCTCACCAACACGCATACCTGTTGATGCAAGCATATCTATCATTGCCAAGTCTCTCAGTTCCGTGCAATTATCCCTCATAAGCTCTAATGCTTCATCGGAATAGGTTTCCTTTATGTTTGTGCCAGTTTTAACTTTGTGTATGCGTCGTACCGGGCTTTTCAGTATATAGTCCTCATCTTCCAACCAAGAGAAGAAACTTGAAAGAATACGGCGTATATTGTCTATTGTAACTTTACTTGACTTCTTTTTTTCCTGATACTCTGTCAGGTATCCTCTTATATCATCTGTAACTATATGTTTGATATCTTTTTGGATTTCATCGAGCATAGCTTCAATAGTAGCTTTGTAGTATTTAAGGGATTTCTCGGAACAACCCTCTATTCTCTTTGCTGATAAGAACAGTTCTATAAAGTTCTGCTCCGAATTTTTTTCTTGTTGCTTGTTTTCTGTTACATCATAATTTGCAAAGGTATATTGTAAAACTTCTTGCAGCTTTTCGTTTTGCGCGTTGTTCAAATATGGCAACATTCTTTGAACAACATCTTTAATTAAATTTTGTTTCACAGTCAATCCTCCTTTATTTATTCTTAGAGAACAACTATGGAGCGGAAGTCCCCTGATATTAACTCTCGCCACCCACGAAAGTTATGGGATATGTTATAAACAATAATTTAGAGTATCAAGCTCGGGCAATATTTATAAATGAGTTTCTATCTCTTAAAACGCCTCCTGATGGCTGGAAGCAAGCCAGTTTGATAGATATTGCAGACTATCTAAACGGTCTTGCAATGCAAAAATATCGTCCAGCAGATGACGAAATCGGAATTTCAGTTCTTAAAATCAAAGAACTTCGTCAAGGTTGTTGTGATAATAACAGTGAATTGTGTTCTCCGAACATAAAAAGTGAATACATCATTCACGATGGCGATGTTATTTTTTCTTGGTCAGGCAGTCTGTTAGTCGATTTTTGGTGTGGAGGTATTTGTGGTTTAAATCAACATTTGTTCAAGGTAACATCAAGCAAGTATGACAAGTGGTTCTATTATGCGTGGACAAAACACCATCTTGACCGCTTTATATCTGTTGCTGCTGACAAGGCAACAACAATGGGACACATCAAGCGTGGTGAACTTGCAAAAGCTGAGGTTTTCATACCTAACGAATCAGACTATAGCCGAATCGGAGCATTGCTTCAGCCAATTTATGACTTGATTATCTCAAATCGGATAGAAAATAAGAAACTTGCCTTATTAAGAAACACCCTTTTACCAAAACTTATGTCCGGCGAACTTGATGTGTCAAACATCGCCCTTTAGACTGCTAATAGCTCAATAAATC
>OLWQ01000304.1_pt1 | contig 25124 bp, 29 predicted proteins | sample 1673981 | NCBI WGS metagenome assembly OLWQ01 (sample SAMEA103958136, study PRJEB25191) | human gut metagenome | reverse complement strand
AATCCGTCAGGAGCATACTGAAGGCTTCATTACTGTCTGAGAGTAAAATCTTCTTACGGTGCGGCATTTTTATCCGCCTCCCCCTTAAAAATTTGATTTTACACACTCACCTTGTATAAAATAGTCCCGTCAGCTTATTTTTTCAATCCGCTGCGCAGCATTTTAACGGTTTTTTTACTTGGCAGGATTTGAGCTTCCGCAAAAGAAAGAGGGATGCCTGAGAAACTTACCAGGAGTGTTGTTGTAACACCTTGCTGCCGGCACCATTCGCTTACGGAGAGACCGCTGCTGCGGCATTCCTGGATTTGTGCCGCCCACTCCTGTAGCTCCGCCCGATGTTTCAACTCTGCGCTTGTCATTCTGACACCCCACAATACAACAGTAGCGAAACCTTTCGCAACGTTCCGCTACTATTGTCTCATGTGTGTCTATGCGCGGTTAGGTTTGACGGTTACATTTTCAGCAACGAAAAGCTGATGTCGGTACACATAACTTATGAGTACCGCATCAGCTTTTTTGTGTGCTGTGAGAGGAGGAATACTCTGCGCGTGTATAGCGAGATCAAAGAAAGTATGCAGACACAACATTTTGCTTTTATAGCTGTGCACAATGCAGAGATCCGCTTGCAAAAGCAAGTGTAGCAAATGATCTAACGCGATGTCGAGATCTGCCATATCGTCTTTTTGAAAAAATGACGTTGGAGGAGTCGTATGACATCTAAAAAGAAAAATACATTTGAAAGTAACGCTGTCCAGAATAGATTTACAGCATATCTAATTACGGCGATTCATCGAAAGAAAGTTGACTATTGGAAAAAGGCTGAGTACGTACGGGCGCATGAGTTAATGGTCGGTACTGACGAGATGTTTGAAGATGGAGAGGCAAGTTATGAGAATGTGATGAATATAGGTGAGGGAGTTCGGTGTGAGGTATTGGATGACGCACTGAAGCAACTTAGTGTGCGCGAACGATATGTCATTTTTGCTCGGGTAGTAGATATGCGAGGCTTTGCTGAAATCGGGACCAAACTTGGCCTTGGTTATCAGGGGGCTGCTGCAGTCTATTATAGGGCAATTCGAAAAATCAAGAAGTTTATTGTGGAGAGCGAAAAGGGGGGAGAAGTATCTCGGTGAAATTTGGGACACTCCTACTTTTAGCACAGGAGGGGGATGAACAGGCAAAGGAAAAGATATTGCGGCTTTATCGCCCACTCCTTTTTAGAGAAGCAAAGATAAACGGAATTTTTGACGAAGATCTATATCAGGAACTCTGTGTGACGTTGCTGCAGTGCATTTGTAGATTTGTGTCGTAATGGAAAGGGGCGCGTGTGAGATGCAAATACCGCGCCCCCCTTCCCTCTGGACGGCTATCAATATTGATGCCGGATTGTCGACAAAACGCTAACTTTGCGGTATGATAAACATAGCCATTGGGCAGCGGAATGTAGTAAATCCTGAAATGAGAATATAGATAGATGGAACGGGGGATGTTTAGACTAAGCAAAGAAAGCGAAGAATAATCGAGATAAAAATGGAATGAGAGAAACTATTGCAGAAGGTGAATAAACCGAGAGTGTTAATGGTAAGAGCAATTGACCATATTTAAAAGCAGTGATCCTATTTGGGAGGCATAAAAGTGAAATTAGAAGAGAAACTGATTTCTTTGCGAAAGGAAAAAGGCTTATCGCAAATGAAATTGGCGGAGATGATGAATGTATCCAGGCAGGCTATTTCAAGATGGGAGGTGGGAGCAGCAGTTCCGTCTACAGATAATTTGAAGTTTTTGGGGAACCTGTATGGCGTATCTTTAGAATATTTGCTTCATGACGATGCGCCAAAACCAAATCAAAACGAGACACCAATGCAGAAGAGGATAATAGAAAAACAGGAGAGTAGAAGAAAGACTGTGTTTGTAGTCCTTGTGGCTGTTTTGGCAGTTGCAGTAATTGTTCTTAGCGTAATACTATTAGTGGAGCAACCCAAAAAACCAATATCTATGAGGGATATATCGGGGGACGAGGTAAATGTAACAGGTAAAGGCGACTTCGATGTAAATTGGTGAATCCTTTCAAGAAGAGACAGCGATGCTTTTGACGACTTTTGTTGATGGGAAAAGGAATAGCTTTTATCAGCATTTCGTGGCTAATCTACATAAAAGTAAGATGCAACTATTAATTGCTCAAATGTAAACTACGTGTGGTTTACATTTGAGACAGAATATCCTTATCTTAAAATATGAACGAGAGCGTTTCGGAAAACACATATAAGCAATATGTAGAGAAATCAAAGGACAATATGACATCAACTGAAATCTATTGATTTACTGAAAGGAGTACGAGCAAATGAAAACAAAGAGGTTTTTGAGTTTAGTTTTACTGTCGGCTATCGTAGTATCCTGCCTTGTAGTTAGCACAGAAGCAACGGAATACCAGGGTAGAGCGCTAACTTACGTAGTGGATGCGACAGGAAGTTTTGACACGGATGTTCCGGCTAATACAACAGTGAAAGCGAAGAGAAGTTTTCCGTTGGAAGTTGGAGAAGTGGTAACAATTAAGGCGACATATTCCCCGTTTTCTGCAAGCGTAGACTTTGGCCTAATTGCTCCAGATAACTTGTTTTATGGCCTAAACACAAAGAATGGTAGTTTTGATGAGGAAATTGAGGTGACGCAAAGAGGAAACTATGTACTAGCTGTTAGAAATAACTCTTCTCAAACTATTCATGTGTCAGGGCACGTCAATTATTGATGCTGAATATCACATAATTAGAATTTTAATAGTACCGGTCCGGCAGATTAGCATTCTACCGGACCGGTACTACTCTTGTGAGAAATAGAGTTGTTAGAGTGGACGAAAAAATAGTAGTTACATTTGCTTGGCCCTAACACAACTGAAAAATTTGATTTGGAAGCAGCCTTCGACAGGCTTTTGGTAGGAGGATAGTGTGACCGTGAAGCGGAGACCTAATAACGTGTAACCAGCTGCTTGATGATTAACGATAGCTCTTCTGCTGCATAGATTGAAATGTACACTCCTTATTGTAATAGTGTGCCGAGAGGGGAAAAACGTTTCATCATCTGTCTCTTTTGAAAGTTGATAAAATAATTATAGCTATAGGATAAAAATAGTGCAAGAGACGGGAGAAGGGCAAAAGAGATATCTTTTTTGTGAGTTCAGACGAACATCCAAGAGAGAATGATATGTTAACAAAAGAATGATAATAAAAAAGTACCTGCCGTATGAGGGATTTCGGATTATTTGTTTGGACATAAAAACACTGCGCCCTGAAATGCAGAGTGCAGTGTTTTATGTTAATACATCATCCCAAAGCTCATATCAAGACTGGTTGTAATGCAAGGGAAGAATGTGTGCCGTGGACAGGCACTTAACGTAGCTGGCTTTGGGTTAAATGGTATGAATTTGTTATATAGCAGATTGCTACATAGCCTTGCGACAATCATGCTGCAGATAAATATCAACCAGGAATATAGATCGCTTGTGATGCGCGACGCATCATAGCATCTACTTCTTTTTGCCGAATGGCTTGAGCAACATCTGATGCCGTTATTGTCCGACCGATCCTTTCAGAGACCGCAATAGCAAATTGTGTGGCGCTCATATCGTAGGCCTTCGTCCAATAATAAACAGAATTTCCAGCGCAGTAATACCAAGCAACAGCAGCCATAGTATAACTCTCCTTTTCTATGTAGTAAGATTGAGCGGACTGTGAACAAAAGAGCGTGTATTGGGTAGAGAAAGCGGTAAATGAACATTGACTATAAAGCGCCTTATTGTTCAGAACAGTGAACTCTATGATATATGTGTGCTGAGCGTCGAATAACGTTTCAATGATGGATATAATTTTTGAATTTAGCATAATTAATAGGGAACAGATATTTACCGATAAGAGAGCCGCTTTCGTATTGCATCATTGCATACACCGCTCTGCAAAATCACCTCGACCGGCGAAATTAAGCAGGGGTTCTGCTTGAATTGAGCAATGGGGCCGCCCGGATTGAGCAGTCCCACCGCTCAGGTTGAATATGGACAGCACAAAGCTGTCAAGGTATCATAAATATGGTCTGAGTCAGATGTCTTGCAGCCCCTTCCGCTTGTGCATGGATTCCTTGCCGCCAATGAATATGGTGTAAGCATCGTGGACCATTCGGTCGCAGATGGCATCAGCCAGCAGTGGGTCAGACAACTTTTCCGGCCAGCCCGGGATATCAAACTGGGAACAGAAGATCGTGGAGTTTCGCTTGTACCGGGACTCCACGATTTCCAATAAGTTTCCGGCTTCCGTTCCCTTCAAAGGGTACAGAAGCCATTCGTCAATAATGAGCAGGGCATACTTCCTGTATGGAGCCTGAGGATCTCGCGGTAATTGGTCATACAGGTGATCTCCTTGCAGATATTTACACCGTAAAATACGGTGCATATCTACATTTTACCGTGCTGCTTAATGACGGTGGCAAGACTGCTCAATTTCGCCGGAATGGATGCTCAATCTGAGCGGTTGAGGTGCGCAATCCAGGGCAGAATACCCACATTATCAAGTAACAAAGAGTCAGCTTTTCATATTTGTCGGCAATAAAACAATAATAGGACTATCAACAGATACAACAATTTGTTAGCGAAAAAGCGCCAAGATTTCCAAGAATTAGCGCTTTATCGTTAACTGAGGATGATTCTGTTGCTAAAATGAGCCTGTCGATATTGAGCGAGAGGAGGAGTCCGTATTACGCTGACAAATTTAATTGCGAATCGTATCAATCAGCTACGGAAAGCTAGAGGACTTTCGATAAATGGCCTTGCAAATATGAGCGGACTATCTTACTCAACGGTCAATAGCATTCTCCGAGGAAAATCCGAGACCCCAAATCTCGGGACTATTATCAAAATTGCTTCAGCATTCAGCATGACGATCATTGAATTCCTTGATGTACCTGAGATAGTGGAGTATTCTTTTGACGATATGGAGGAGATTGGCGAAGATAATGCGTTGAAGGAGGGAGATTCATGATGGGGGCCTATGCCCAAAGTGATTTCGATACTCTATACAGAGATAGTTATAATAACCTGCTGCGCTTGGCCTACCGGTCCACTAAGGATTATCATGAGTCCGAAGACTTGGTAGACGAAGCGTTTGTTATTTATCTGCAGAAATCCGAAATTGTACATATTAACAACCCGAGAGCCTACTTGGTAAAAATAATGTCAAACTTGATATGTAATTACTTGAGGTTAAAAATGCATGACAACGTACCGCTAAGTAACGCGCTGGAAAACGAACTTGGTGTGGATGGGCTGAAAAGAAGCTTGGCGGATGCACTTCCAAAGGAACTTCAGCTGTGGGAGCGCGAGATTCTGCTAATGAGATTTGAAGATCAATTGTCATATGCTGAGATCGCGGAGCGGCTACATATCAAAGAGGTGAGTTGCCGCTCAAGATTAGTAAGAGCCAAAGCGCACTTTGCTGAACTCCGGCAAAAAGAAAAAATATTATGATGAAGGCAACGTTTTGCCAAGGTATAGACACATTAGCAATAAGGAGGTGTCAAAATGTTGAAGATGTTCAGAGATCGTGAGAACGGTTTGTGTGGTGGAGCTTGCCGCGATAGCGCTCAAATTTCAAGGCATCTTGAGAAAGCAGATACTGAGACTTTAGTTGATGAGTTGATGGAACTGACCGAAAGGGCGGCCAATGGTGATGTAAATCTTGAGCAAATTGACGCATATTTAGATGCACTGGATGAGAAGGATCCTTTGCCGTTCAAGGCCGACAGCAAGGCAGCACTATCGGACTTTCACAATAGGCACGGACTGCTTATAAAAGAATCACGTGCAGCCCACCAAAGACATTTGAAGACTATGCAGAAAGCTTCGAGAATTGCCGCTGCTATTGCCGTTGTGTGTGTGATGAGTTCGCTGGTTGCCGAGGCATGCGGGATAGATTTACTGGGTACGATCGCGCGGTGGACAAGTGAAGTGTTCGTCTTCGAACAGAACGATATACCGTATGCTGAGGTGGAGCGTTATCCGATTGAAATCGGAGAAACAAAAGAATATGACACACTTCAAGATGCAGTGGAAGCGCTTGGGATTGCTGCTCCGTTGGTGCCATCTTGGGTGCCGGAACGATATATCCTTTTGTCAGTAAGTGTCGATCATCGAGCTGCTGGTGCTGCCATTTATGCAGACTATAAATCGGAAGATGGACGATTAAACTTTCGATTTAGCGAATCGGCACGGGCAAATCAGCAAATCATCGAAAAAGACGGGACAATGGAACAAATCGTTCTTGTTAAGAACATTCGGCATCATATTCTCGCAGATCAGACGGAGACCAAAATCTCGTGGATAAATGGAGATTTTGAGTGCAGAGCAAGCGGAGATATATCGGAGCAAGAAGCAAAGAAAATTATAAATTCTATTTATAAAGAGGACTAATATGAAACTGAAACGATTTTCCTTGATTTTTCTTGTGAGCATTTTGCTCGTTATGCAGTGCAATGTAATGGCATTAGAACGGTCAAGCAACTATTTAGATGCGTATGGCGTTTATTTAACACCACAGAGTGGCGGGAAAATTGTGATTACTGCTGATATTGATGCACTGAGACCGATGACGAAGATTGGAGTTACTGTTCTTCATTTATATGAGTCGAGTAATGGGGTGGATTTCCATTTGGTTAGAACTTATCGCTCTGGCGATTATCCTGAGATGATGGGTACGGGAATGCATTTTTTTGAAGACATTATTACCTATAACGGTACACCTGGGTATAGATATTTTGTTGACGCATTTTGCTATGCTGGGGATAAAACTGGATATGACGAAAAAGCTTACTCAAGTGTTGTTAAGACGGCCGTTAGGTAACATCTGCTTTAGTGAGAAATAAGGGATTCCCGATGGCTTATGCAAAAACGCACAGGCAAGTCAAAACGACTGCCTGTGCGTTTTTCTAAACTGGATAGAGCTAAGCTTCTTGCCTATAGAGTAGAATGCTGCGGAGCTATCGCAGAAACTGATTTGAGGGGAATTGCATAAGGATAATAAACAACTTATGTTAATTTAAGATATCACGTTGTCTATTCAATTCAAATATGACATGGAGTTTCAATTGTTTCCCAAAAGAGTGGCCGTAAATTCCCCGTTTAAAAGGCTCTGCTCAATCGTGTTGTAAATATTCCAAAGGTCAAGATTATAGTTTTCAACAGTTTGGTATTGGAGTTTAACATTCATCGGCAGATGGCATATGCATCGGCTACCGTCTTTGGCAGTAGCAAGCGTAACGCATTGTCCATAGCTTGCCTCGGGACCTTTTTCTTCAGCAAGTAACCAGTAGATTTGAGCAATAATTGAATCTTGACTATAAGTTGTATCCTCGGCAGGGTAAAGATAAATGCAGGTGATAGGGTTAAGCTGACCGCTAATGAAGCCTTCGTAACTCTCACCTTCAGCAATTGCCATAATATCTTGTAGTGCTGCGGGGTAAGAAATACTGATACCGAGTGTTGTGCTCTCATAGGTTGAATAATCGATCTCTGCATGGGAGCTTTGCGAATGCTCTGAGGCGTCTGCGTCATTCACGAACTCGTCAGATCCTTTAGAAGCTGATGGCTTAAGAGTGTTTTCCTTATCAGGAGAATCGCTACCCACAGTGCCATCGGTAGTGTTTCCCTTCTGATAGAAAAAAGCAAGGCTGGTTAGGATGATAACGACACACAGACACAGGAATGATGCTGAAATTTTCAATTTCTTCATGTGTTTCCCCTATTAATAGGCTCGTACGGTATATACATAGACTACAGGAGTAGACGATGCTGTCTTTTGAGCAGTGACAGTTATTGTATAAAGTCCTGCGCTAGTAAGATTTACGCTTTTTCCGACAGATCGACCAGAAGAATTTGCGGTGAAAGTCTGGCCGGTGGGGGACTGTACAGTTACATTTAAGCTATTACAAGTGATATCTGTAGTTCCACCAAGTGTCAACGATCTTCCCACGGGAACAGGGCGAATAAGTGTGGCTGTAATTTTTACATCAGGAGCATTACGGACCTTTATTTGCTGGGGAATAAAATAATAAATGAGTCCTGAATTCCAAAAGTCGGAAATGGCAATTGCTTTTCGATCAGCTGTATGGGAGCAAATAAGAATTTGACTTCTGGCAGGCCCATTTACATCAGTAACAATCAGAGCGTGTGCGCCATTATCGACATGTAGCAGGGCACCTTTCAGATTCTGATAAACGGATGCGAACGAATTGCTACCGCTTACCGTTCCGCTTTCTACAATCATATCGGGATCACCGGTAGCTTCCTCATTTGCAATATACTTTCTGAAGCCAATGGTGCCATTTCTTCCGTTACAGCAGGACCAAGATGCCGAGTTTACCTGATGATTACGAGTTGCACCTTTCTATTTATAGCTTCCTGCATTATCCATAATGGGAGAGTATTCCCTAGTAGATGCGTTATAGATCTGATTAACAGCGTTACTACCGTTGAAACCCGCCCAAATGCACTGAGAGGCAAAATTTTGACAATCGGTATCATCCTGTCCCCAATCATAGAAATTCTGGTTGTAATAGCTTCGTCCAGCCTTTTTAGCGTCATCATCGAAATCGCTCCAATTGCTTTTCCCGAACATTTGCGAGACATAGGTGTAAGCATATGCGGTTGCATTAGTGGCATTATAATTATACCACGTCGTACTTCCTGCAAGAGTGGCATTGGAATTGTCAGACAGATTGTAGTCGTCCATAATTGCCTCAATTGCACTGGTATCATTTAGTGAATGAGCGTCTCGCAGGGCAATAATCTCATCAGCTTTTTCAGCAGTGAATTCCGAGCCTTTATATATAGCGTCGAAATCATCATTTGTACTGGTGACATCGCTCACATACCACGAGCCATTACATTTGATAAGATCCACATCGTAATAGTTTACAAGTTCGCTAAGAGTGTCCGGAAAGCTGGAATAGTGAAAGGAAATGTGTTCAATGATAGACAATGTTGCAACGTTATCCTCAATTGAGGCAGATGTAACGGTGTATTCCAGTGCAAAATCGTTACGCTGAATATCTTGGCGTTGTCTCATTTCCCTGAAGTACTTGGACTTCTCTTGTACAAATGTTATATTGTCCATGCTGGACAGAATTTTTTGTGTGTTAACATCGGCAGACATATCCGAGAGCAGGGAATTTCCAGATGGGTCGACTAATTCCTGAATAGTATGTTCTGCCAAATTATTAGACTCATAGAGCCACATGTTTTTAGCTGCTGCAGATAGATAGGACTCGGCAATGCTTGCTGCTTTTTCTTCATCTTCGCTTTTTTCATCAGCATATGTGCTGACGCAGGTGAACGAAAGGACACAAATTACGGATAAAAGCATTGCTAAAATTCTCTTCATATTAAAGACCTCCTGAATAAAATGTTTTTGAGTTCCCAGTTGAAATCTGTGCTGAGCTATTAACGTAGAAGAATGTCAAAATTTTAGCCAAACATTATGTGATCTTGAAGCGTGAAGTAAGCGTCCGACCCCCATTTGAGTTCCTGCCATTGTATATAAGTTACATTTTATCAACTCCGTTCTTTGTACCTACTGAGAAAAATGATTCACGTGTTATTGGCGTCTTTGCCGATTTAAGTAAGGATAGCTCTTAATTTGACTTTATTGCTGTACTTTCATAATAGACGAGAGATTGTTGAGAGTAAACCACATGCGGTTTACATTTAGGCAATCTATGGTTTCCCAAGAGCCTCTGACCTGTAAATGGGGTGTTCATTATGCGCTATTTGTAATTGACTGCCGTTTATAGGAGGACCTTTTAGTTGAAAGGTGTAGACATCCATGGGGGGAGGAGAAAACTGTCAAACCTGAACACATATAGAAGGCCAACATCTTAAAGAAAACTGCTGTTCACCGAGATGGCGGTATTTTATTTTGTAGGTGAGTAGCTTCCTTACGTGACTCTCGCAGACAGCGGTTTTCAGTTAATGCTTCATCCTACGTACAAACGTTTGGCATGGGGGAGCGTATCAATAAAAGAGGGGCGTCACCGTCCCTCTTTTATTTTTATCGCGTGCTAAATTACCCTTTGTTCCTTTCCTGAAATCAGGCGATCTTCTGTTCGCCCCAGTGGATACGCAGATGTCCTTCGTCATCCGTTTCACGGGTCATCAACGTGGAGAGCAGGTCATAATCCACGCCGAATTTGGCATAGATCTCGTCCATATCCGCGTCCTGCCCCTTCATAAACATGGTGAGTTTTTCCTTTGCCAGCACCATCTGCATGAGGTTGGATTCCAGACTTCCAATGTAGATGGGGAAATACAGATCCTTTTTTTCTGTGGAGGTGTAGCGGACAAAGCGCATATAAAACTGGCTCATGCCGGCGTTGTTGTAGTGCATCTCCGGAATGATGATCTTGTTGACGAACTCGAAGTTGACGCTGGATGGAAGACTCTGCTGCGTGCAGAGCAGGATGCCGTTCTGACTGTCCCGCAATACATCCCGCAGAGCGCGCCGCTTGGCGAAGGTGACGGTGGAGCCCGTCACCACAAAGAGAGGCCGCTCCGGAAGGTATTCACGGATGGCGGCGGCGTAACGGTCCAACACCGTTGTATGCCGCACGCCAATGGCTACAACTTCTTCCGGCCACCGGGCAAGGGCTTCCACAACGGCCATCTCCTTGAGCGGCGTCTCGCCCTCGTATTCCTTCATGCAGTCCGGGGCGGCGCTGATGCGCAGAAGCAGTGTGATCTGCTGAATGAGCCGCATCAGAGCGTCCTTTCTGCTGTTTCCGGTCGAGCTGTAATACTCGCGCTGGATGCGGTAAAACTCCTTCAGCACGATATTGTAGACCTCCCGCTCCTCCGGGAGAAACGGAATCGGCATCTGATGGATACGGCGGATGTCCTTTCCCGTGACCTCTTCAAAGGTGCGGGTAATGACCGTCTTTCCCAGCAGCCGATCCAACTCGTCGGCGTTGTAGATGTCCTGATTTCGCTGTCCCACGCCAAAGACGGTGATCTTTTCCGGCAGATGGGAATTTGCGAACAAGCGGTAGCCCTTTTTATAAGCGGGGATTGGCATTGCGTAATAGGGATTTTCCTTGTGCTCCATATCCGCAGACCGTTTATCGTAGCTGTAAAGCGTCCGGCACCACGAGATCATGTTGATGGAATTGTTGTAGAGCAGCTCCAGCTGCGGAGCAAATTCAGAGATATTGTTCCGCGTGCTGGTGCCGGTGGTCAGAAGCTTATACTTGCAGCGGCGAAAGCAGGACAGTACGGAAAGCGTCTGCTTGGAGCTGGGGTTGGAGATGTTGTCGCTCTCATCAAAAATAAACTGGATCTTATAGCCAAGCTGCTTGATATAGCGCCCGATCTGCTTTTTGTACTGGCTGACCTTATTCAGCGTCAGGATCACAAAATCGCCCGGCCGAATGCGCTGCAGATCAGCCAGACGCTCCACAAACACATAGGAAAAACCTGTGCCCTTCAAAATCACATCCCAGTTGTTGCGGATGGATATGGCGCTGGAAATGACCCATATACTGTGGACAGCACCCATTTCCACGCGATGCTTCCCCGCGAAGATGGCGGCGGGTGTTTTGCCGCTGCCCTGTTCCCATTGCAGGAAGGCGTACCGCTTTTGGAGCGTCAGGTTGACATCGTGGCTCTGGAGCGGATTCAGGTGGATGTAAGCATGATTCTGGGCGTCCCAATATTGAAAGTGACCGATCCAGTCAGCATGCTGCGCGTTTTCGGTCATCTCGGAAAAGGGCTGCTCCTGATTGTCATACTCCCGGCGTTTCCGGCGCAGCAGCCGCTCATAGCCGGGAAACCGTTCTGGCTCATCGCTCAGCACCGCCTGATAGATCGGCACCGGCGCACGCATCTCGTCCGTCAGGAGTTTTGCCATCTTCCGGCTGTATGCCTTGTAGACAAAGCTGTATTTCTGCTTGACCAGACGAATTTCGTCCCGCTCCGGCTTGGCGTTTTGGCGGCATAGCGCCTGCTTCAGATACGCCAGAACCTTTGCTTCGGTAAGCTGCACGCGCTGCCACTCCTCATAGGGCATATCCGCCGGCTGCCTCTGGGTATAAAAGCGGTGAACATAGGCAAAGCAGGCGTCGTATTTTTCCCGCGTGGCCGGATGGCTTCGGATCTGATACAGATACTTCTTCACCTGATAGAGAAAAGTGCTCTTGGTGGTCTTGAGCTGTGCCAGTTCCAGAAAGACTTTGTTCCGATTGCCTGCCAGATCCGCCTTTGCGACCATGACAAACTTCTCGTAAAGCGCGCTCGCTGCCATGACCGGATGCCCGGAGGGAATATGGATATCCGCGCAGTCCGTCGAGTACCGTTTGGGCGTCCAGTCCGCTGCGGTGCTTTTCTTCTGCCAGAATTGCAGCTTGGTCGGAAAGCCGTCCACACCGCTGTCTGAAAAGGCATGCTCCGGCAGCATCACCTGTCCCAAGAAGCTGAATCGGCTCTCCATCATGCGGATGGCGCTTTTATCGGAGAAGCTGTCAGCAAGAAAGGACGCCGGCACAATGACTGCCAGAATACCGAGGGGCTTGAGCAGCTTTGCCGCCTTCAGGCAGTAATACTGATGAGAAGTCATAACGGTGGCGTCCGGCATGATCCAGCGCAGGTGAAAGGGCGGATTGCCCAGGACAAAATCAAAATGCGTTTGGGGCTCATAGTCCCGAATGTCACCCTGTACGATGTGTGCCTGCGGGTAGAGCTTTCGGGCAACGGCACAGGCGTTGGGATCGACCTCACAGCCGTAGGCGTTGCGTTCATTTGGCAGGAAATTAAAGAAATTTCCCATGCCGCAGGTGAGATCCGCCACCAGATCTGTGTTGGAGAGGCACAGGGCCGAAACGACCATTTCGCAGAGGGGCGGCGGTGTGAAAAACTGGCCGTTTTCCAGCTCCTTTTTCGCCGCGCTGAATGCGTTGTAGTTTTCATAGTCGCTGCGCCGCAGCCCATGCAGGCCGCCATCGCCGGTATAGCGATTGAAAATGTCCTCGTCGGTCACACCGGCCTGCTCACAGGCTTCGCTTTGCAGCAGGCGGAGAATCTGCTCATTCAGCTCTCTGCGCTCCTGCTCCGTCCGTCTTTTCGGGTAATATTCGTATTTCATGTTCAAAATCACATCCTTTTTGTAAATGGGGGAGGATGCCGAAAAACGGCATCCTCCCCTTGAAATGTATAGAAAGCAGGTCAATACAGCGTATGAAACGCCGCAATGATCCGCAGCCGTACCTCCGGGGTGCGGTCTGCGCTGGTAACATAGTGCCAGCCTTTCTCTGTGGTGTAAGCGTCGATTTCCTCGACGCGGCCGCTGTCCAGACGGAGCCGCATATAGATATGGGGCCCATTTGTCTGTTCAGTCAGTTTGACTGCCATCGCTGAAACGATCCTCCTCTGTCAGTAGTGTAAGCTGTTCTTCCTTGGGTGGAGCCGGAGAGCGCGGCTTATTCAGCCGCCGCTCCTTCTGCTCCCTGCGCCGCTGCCGGGATTCCCGCTTTTTGGCGGCCTGATCCTTTTTGAGATCGACCGCATGGACGACCTCCAAGCCGTCCGCCACATCCCGCAGGTCTTGCAGCAGATCTCTCTGTTCACTTTTGGCAATGCGGATATTCTCCACATCGTAGTGAAATTCAAAGTAATCATACTCCCCGTACCGGCGGTGCATTTTGCTGAAAAACGTCTGCCGCCGATCCTCTGGTGTCAGATGCGGGGAGTCGATCACAGAGCTGCTCCAAAGCGGGTTGAAGTGCGCCTTTTTCATTTCCAGCCAGATCTCCGCGTCCGTTCGGGCCACAGGATGGGGAAACACACGCTCGCCCTTTGTCACCTGTACTTTCTTTTCCTCCAGAAAGCCAATGCGGGTGATCCAAGTGCGGCGCACATCATAAAAGATATTGGCGCGGCTCAGGTCCCGCTTCTGCTTGCGAATGACGCAGACAGAATTCTGGCAGCGGCAGCGAATACACTGCTCCACATCGTATTTGACTTCGACACGGCCGCCTTCATAGCCATTGCAGCCTACCACACAGGCACAGTAGACCCCGCCGGTAATCTCCATGTATTGCCGGTGCTGTCTCTCACTTCTCTCTGTTTCCACCTTCTCGGCGCTTTGCTCGAAAGAATACCGTTTGCCGGTGGTGTGGCAGGGGCAGAGAGGGACAGGAAAGCCGCTGATGCTGTGTGGACAGTCCTTGCGTTCATAGGGACAGCGCAGCAGTGGGTTGTCATTTTCCGGGCAGTAATCGATACCTTGAGAAGAAGCATCGCAGCAGGCAAGGCCCCGGCCGAGATCACTTTTGCCATCGACCAAAAGGCCGCATGGAGTTTCCCATGTAAACTTCAATAGAGCCTCAAAGAGATAGCCGAAATTCTGCCAGTCACTCCAGTACACGAAGGAGGGGTGATTCTCCCGCGTGTAGCCTGCGGCGTAGAGATCCCGGGTCAGTTGATTCTGTTCCATGCTCATATCCCAGGACAGGGAATCAGCCCAAAGTGGTTTTCCATCACATAGCGCAGATTTTCCACCGTGACCTGATACTCTTCTGAGATACAGCCCTCGCATACGATCTGCCGATAGCCCAGCGCACGGCTGCATCGCTTATCCCATGAGTTGACATCACCGCCGCAGACAGGGCAGGCGATGTCCGGATACCATGCCAGTTTCCCGGCGTCTGAATAGGTGGGTTTCATATCATCCTCTCAAAAACGAAAAAGGACGCATAGACTTTTTACAAGTCTGTACGTCCTTCGCAATATGCTGCCATGCGGCAGCGATTCTTTTTTTTACGGGTCAGGTGACCCAAATGTTTGAAAGGAATGGCTTCCTTCCAAACGAAGCTGAGTTCTCAGAGCAAGGAGCCCCGCGCTACGGCACAATCCATGCTGGTGAGAACCTGTTCCACCGTCAGATATTGCACACCGCGCTTCCGGTCTTTCCGAGCCGCCAGCAATTTGGCGGAAAGGGTCTGTCCGGGAGGCAGAGAGCGTAGTTCCTGTGCGGGCAGGATCGCATTTTCTTCTTTCACCATGCTACCATATCCTCGATCCACTTTTTGAAGTGCGGACATTGCGCCATGATCGCACCGAGCCCCATCGCCTCAGAAAGCTGTGTCCCGTTCTTTACCTTCGCATAGCCGGGAATCAATGCCTCCAATCTCTTCGAAGGGGCAGTCTCCGGCGAATTATTGATATGCTCCGGCGTCTCAAAATCGTTTCGGATCCGCTGAATTTCACCAACAATCCCATCATTGGCAATCAAATGGAATGTATTCGGCTCAGAGAACAGGATGCCTTCAAATTCATGAAGCATGAAATGGAATCTGCAGTTGCGCTCACCGATATCTTCATTGATGATGGATTCAATTTTCCCAATTCGCTCAAAGATGTCTGGTGTGGCATCGGAGATACCGGGCGTGTCGCTGGGCATCGCATAATAGTCAAACATGGTCGTTACATACTCATGCGGATGACTCTTACAGAGGATCATGAGCTCGTTTTTGACTTTTGCATAACGGCTTACACCGCCACGATACTTTCTGTTGGCATCCCGTCTCGTCTCGCAAACGATGGGGCAGACATAAATGCCCATACCGAGAAAATAAGGGTACAGCACCGCATTGATGAACGACTCCTCTGTGGGACCTTCGCAATAAATGTAGATTGTTTTCATTTTGAGAGTCTACCTCCCAAAACATTTTTCTTCCAAAGGTCACCCAGCGTGTAGTCACCATCCAGCCACAGCTTGAGCTGCTCCGGATCTAACCGTCTGAACTCAGAACCGGTATCACTCCGGTCAACGACAATGACATCTTCCACATCGAACTCGTTCAGCAACTCTACAGATTGCGTGGATATAATGATCTGTTTTTCATTGGAAAGCTGCCGCACGATCTCAGAGAAAATCGTGATTGCATAGGGATGCAGGCCGAGCTCCGGCTCATCAACGATGATGGTAGCTGGCTGCAGTTCATGGGGCTGCAGCAAAAGTGTTGTCAGACAGATAAAGCGAAGAGTACCATCCGAAAGCTGAGAAGCATTGAAAATATCTTCGCAGCCGGTCTGACGCCACCGCAGAACGATCTGCTCTTCATTACCCTCTTGAGGCTCCAAAACGAAGTCATCAAAGTACGGCGCGACCAGACGGATCGTTTCCACAATTTCATCGTAGTTCTGCTTGAAAAAGTTTTTTAACCGGTAAAGGAATGCGGCAAGGTTTGCCGCATCGTACAGCAGCATTTTATTATTGGAAATGTTATGCTCCTGCTTGACTCTGGCACCCTTACCCGTGTCATGGAAATGATACACCCGCCAATTCTGCTTGCGCAGGGTTGGGACAACGTAATCGTCAATTCCGTTATGGGCGCCGCTTTCCCACTGGGATTCACTATGCCCGCGTCCAATGTTGCTTTCATTGTCCCAACCACCATGATAACCGAAGTATTCCTTTTGGAAGATCAACCGGTTATCATCGGTAGGCACCAGAACGAAGCCATAAGAGTTCTGCCCAAAAAACACCTCAAAGTCAATCTCCTCGGTCACTTTCCGGCCATTATATAAAAGAGAACTCAAGCCGCTCTGTCCCACAGACACCTGAAGATTTTTAGACAGAATATTCTGGAGAAAGGAAAAGGCCGAAATAAAGTTGCTCTTTCCCGCTCCGTTAGAACCAATGAGCACATTGATTTTCCCGAAAGAAATATCACAGTTTTTGATGGATTTGAAGCCGCGAATCGTCATGCGGCTCAACTGGTCTCCCTGTAATGGCATACTAAACCTCCCAAAACAAGAAACAATTTGCTTAATTATATCAATTTCTCGTGTTCCTGTCTACCATGAAAGAGCCACATAAGGTATACGGTACTTTTCTGCCTCACAGGCCGTATTTATCCCGCAGCATATGCAGCCCTTCCATGGCATCGGACACCATTCCCGTTTGAATGTCGGTTTCCGCTTCTGCAAGCTTTGTATAGACATCCTCCATAGTTGGCTTTCCTGCATAGGCTTCTGTCAGCTTGCTGAAGTCACGATTCGAGATAACATGTGGCATAGATATCGGCTCCTTTCACGAAGCTACTGTACCATAATTATCACGCATCCGCAAACCCTTTATTGGCGGTCAGGAGTAAAGAATTACGCCGAAGGCTCCAGCCGGCGGCGCATATCAAATTCCTGCCCATCCGCATAGCCCATGGCTGCGTATTGATGGTTCATACTGCTTTGGGGCGAGATCTTATAACTGCTCCGCTTCATTTTGGAAACGGCGTCCTCGACCGCCTGCGGCACGACCATGACCAATCCCCATTCCTGATGTTCTGCCCCCTGCTTTTGGAAAGCGGCAGACAGGCCGCGGCAGAAGCCCCAGCCATAGGAATTGCACATCTCCCGAAGCGCCTTTGCAGGATATCCCTTTTGGGTACGGATCTGCCTGCATCGGCTCGCTACGCAATCATAGGCGTAGAGAAACGCCAGCTTGCAGAGCTTGAAGTCGTCCTCCATGCCGATAAACCCGATCTCCGAAACCTTGCTGCCGTGTACGGAGCTCCGATAGGGCCTGCAGCAGTAATGCGCGGCAATGAGCGTGGAGAGGTAAACCGTCCACGGCGAAGAGAGCTTCGTGCAGGTGACGCCCACACACTCCTGAATCACCTTCTTGTTCGCCTGCGGCTCAATATCCTCCGGCATGAGCTTATGCTCCGCCATCAGACGCCGGGCCTGCAGCAGCGCGGCTTTGGCTTCCTCCTCGTAGGGGCTTTCCGCCAACGCAAGGAGCTTGGCGATCTTTTCCGTAATCTTTGACATAAACAACCGCCTCTTATCCGGCCATGCGCCGGGCTCTGCGCTCGGCGTGTTTCTGCTTGAGCCGCGTATAGTCCCCTTCGTAACGCTGGCAGCCGACTTTGTTCAGGCGGCGCAGCGCGGCGGAGTGGAACTGAAAAACGGCAGCAGTCCTGCAGTTTACTCCGGTAAATACATCGGCATTGTAACGCTTGTAGTCCACGATGTAGCCCAGATCATTTTCCTCCATATAGTCCATGAAGGCGGTGCTGTCCACCTCCAGCATCCCGTCACAGAGAAATGCCTGATAACGAGGCAGCGGCTGACCAAGGTTCTGCGTCATGGTGATGCGCTCTCCGGCGTTGACCGGAAGAAGCTGCACCTTGATCGCCGGGGTATTCGGGTAGCATTCCACCTTAATGCGGTAGGTGTTGCCTTTATAGGTGCCGGATAAAATATCATTCATATCGGTTCACTTCCTTATCATCATTCTGACCGGGTGAAGAAGGCTTGTTGGCTTTTGCCTGCGCCTGCTCAAAGCCGCGCTTGACAGCAAGAACCATCGCCTCCTCTCCCACATCGGCGTTGCGAGACTTTTTCTCCCGCAGCTTTTGGCACTTCCTCACGGCAGCATCGTAATCATAGCCGATGCCGCATTGAAGCTTGTCCGTGATCTGGCGGAGCTTTTCTGCCTGATATTCATAGGTTGCCCGGTGAAATCCGCCGAGCTCCCACTCGTCGCACACCGTCTCTAACAGCTTTGCGTAGTCCCGCAGAGCGTTGACGATTTTTACGACATCGCCGTAACAGGTTTTCACCTCATGGGTGCCGCTGAGATCAAATACATGCAGCAGAACCTCACTGGAAAGGCCTCGCTCCAGATCAACGGATGCGGACAACCGCGGCTCATAGGTTGCAGCTGGCAGCTCCAGCGGCTGCTTGACAGTCTCATTCATTTTCTGCGCACCGCTTTTCGGCGCTGCCGGATAATCTGCCAGCGAAACGGGCACTCATGGGGAATGGTATGGGGGACGCTCTGCCAGTTGTCCAACACCAGTTCATGGGAGATCTCGCAGATGCTGTCACCCTCTCCGATATAGAGACATTCTGAGCAGGTGTCCGGATTGCAGTATTTCATGTTGGGTAAACGCTCCTTTCAAATCATTATGCGGATTTTTGACCGTACCGCATCAGCGGCACGCTTCTCCATTTTGCGCAGGCGGCCTGCACCGTTCCGGGAAGGCGCAGAATACGCCAGCGCATCATATCCGTCTGCCCACGGCGCACACGCTCAAGCGGATCTTTCGTTTCACAGATCGCGCAGCGCAGCCAAGTGTGATGTCGGTTGGCAGTCCGAAACTCTAACACATACATTTTTCGACCTCCTGTTCCTTGGATAAAGTGAAAAGGCACAGCACCACAACGGTGCTGTGCCTTTCCAAAATAGTGCTTACCATAGAAACAAAATGTTCTATGAAAAGCGGCGGTCTCTCGTCTGCAATCATTCAGCCTTTGCCCGATGCGGCAAGGCGCGTGATTTGCTCTGCGGAAGCTTCGATCACCTTTTGGTATTCCTGAATTTCCGCGTCACTGAAGCCGACAATATCCTCCCAGCGGCAGCCGGGAAGAAAACATGCTGCATGATGGAAACCGTCATGCTCGTCCGACTTTTCAACATAAATTTTTACTCGCCCACTATCAAGCAAATGAGAATATACGATCTCAGTATGGTCGTTCATGGTGAGAAATGGGTACATCATAAGCTCCGTGACCTCCTGTTCAGCGGTTGACCCTCTTGCTTAGAGTACCAATCATCCGGCAAAGATGCAACCATCATTCACCGTTTTTTACGCCGCCTGCTCCGCGACCGTCACCGGCACATTAGCCGCGACCGGCGAGGAGGGGGCCAGCAGGCAGTAATGGGAGTTCATCGTCTCAAAACGGATCTGCTGCGGCGTCACGCCATGAATGGCGATCACCGTAGAGGTGTGGAGATACCGTCCCTCCTCAAAGATGAGGGCGCGGCTGCCGACCTCCAGCGGATACATCAGGGTTCCGTGAACAATACGGATATTTTTCATGGGTCACAACTCCTTCTGTTTGTTTTCTTTCTGCGTAAAATAGGCGCGGTACAACGCTTTCAGCCGATGCCGCACCCGCTTGACGCTCATGCCTTCCCTTCGCGCGGTTTCCGTCAGACTGCAGCCGTGCAGACGGTGGCGGATCAAAAGAGCCTGCTCTTTATCCGCGAGGAGAAACAGGTCGTGCAGCAGCAATCTTGCCCGAAGTGCATCAAAGGCGTCGTCAGGCGGCGGATGCGCAGCCTGATAGGAAAACTCATGGCTTTGCCGCCGCTGCTCCTGACGCCGGAAGGTATTCAGGCTGCTGTTCATGGAGCGCCACGCGATCGTGGAGAAGCGGTATCTGTGCAGACTCTTTTCGGTAAAATAGCGTTGGACGGCGTGAAGATAGCCGATTGCCGCAATATCATAATACTCCCGGATCTCCAGCTTCTTTTCCAGAAGAAATCCATAGATCAAGGCGTGGTACTGAGCGGCAAAGCGGCGCTGCGCTTCAGTCAGAGGGACGGGAACAGGAGCCTCCGGCGGAGGCCCTGTTTCCCGTTTTTCTTCCTCAATGCGGGGGATCGTATCAGGCGGGAAGTTCTTCCCGTTCTCCATCAATGACCGCCCCTAACGCAAAGTGCGCGCCATTGTCAGGCAATTCCAGATGCGAGGCATCGCCGTCTCCGATAATATTGGAGGCTGCGGCGCCTGCCTGCGCTCTCTGCGCGTTGATGTCCTTGATCTGTGCCACAAAGCCATCCGCGTAAGCGCGGATATGCGCCAGGTCTTCCCCGGCGAAATCGGCAATCTTGGTAAAGGTGGCGACGCAGTATTCGTGGCTGCCGCTGACGGCCTTCTTCAGCCCGATCCGCACCACGCCGGTACAAACCTTGCGGCGGCGGGAGAGGAACGCTTCATTGACGAAGCGGGTATAGGGCGTCAGGCTGGTAGGCGGCAGCGCGATCTGAATGGGCATATACTCACCGCTGCGCAGCAGATAGAGCATTCTCATGTTCTTGCACGCCTTCCCCTTGTTGTTCCCATCGCTGCCGAACTGGTTGAGAACGCAGTCCGCGCAGGTGCCGCCGGGCTCACCGTAGCCGACCTTCCCATCGAAGGACTGGCACAGGGGCGGCTGGTCATCATCGTACTCGCTGCCCTCCGGCCAGTAGGCGTTGGAGTTGTGGCTGTAGAGAATGACACCCTCCAGATAGGGCGCATAGTCCGGCACATCCGGGTTTCCGGACGGGATCTCAAACTGCAGGTGCCCGCCGCCGGGGATCTTGATGCGGGTGAAGCTCAGGCGCAGGCCCTCCATATCGTCCGCAAGGTCTTCACTGGTGAAGGCGTCTCCGTCAAGAAGCTGCGGGATCTGGAACAGGGTCTTGGTCTCCATCATGGTGTTGGTCTGTTCGTACATAATCATATCCTCCTTAAAAATGATCCGACCGCTCAGGCGGCCAGCAGTTCCGTTCGGTTCATCTGCCGGAAGAGGGCGGGCGACATCGTCATAACGCTGTACCCGATCTCCTCCAGCTTCGTTGCCCGGTCATAGCTCTCCACGTCCTGACTGAAGCGGGTCACGGCATTGGCGAGCCCATAGAGGGAGAAATCGCCGCCGGTGATCAGATGCTCCAGAACGCCGTTGCTCTCGTCCTCCGTAATGCCAAAGCTGGAGGAAGCCAGCTTGACAATGGCAGGGAGCTGCTTGGTATCCAGCATGGCCTCCGTACTCTCCCGCATCCGGCTCACTACCTGGGCAAACCTTGCCTCAGAGATGGCGGCGCGGACGGTGTCCTTGATTTTCAGTACAAAGGCATGGTCGTCTGCCAGCAGTGTTTCACTGGAATAGATGGAAAAGTCCTCCTCGCTGGTCGCGGCGCGCCCCACATGATTGCGGCGGGTTTTGGCGTCGTTGATCACCATGCCATTGGAGCACACCAGACGGTAGATCAGCGGCTGGATGGTATTGTTATTTGTACTGATGAGAGCGCTGCCGCGCTCAAAGTGCGTAATTTCCATCAGCTCAGCTTCGGAAAGGTGCAGGACACCTTGGACACGCTGGGCTTCTTCCTCCTCCAGATTCAGCAAGATCTTCGTTTTGCTGTTGTTGATGATGCCCTTGCCATATTTACCGTCGTCCAGCGCAAAAAAGTCATTGAGGTCCTGTGTGGCGCAGACAAGGCTGCCGCCATAGCCGCGGATCGTCTTGGCAAGCTCCAGAACAGATTCGGCGGCCTGCCGGTTGCTGCTGGCGCCGATGAGCTGCCAGCACTCGTCCACGAAGATGGCTTTTTCCGCCGTGCGGTTCTCTTTGGCCTTGTCCCATACAAAGTCGAGAGCAACAAACATCCCCACCGTCAGCAGATCACCGGTCAGCTCAGAAATATCAAGGACGATGTACTTGTTGTCCAGCGCCACATTGGTTTGCTGATTGAAAGAGCGGGCAGAGCCGTTGACCAGCCGATTCAGGATGTTGGCAAGGCGCTTTGTTTCCGGAGAGGCGGCGAGAATTTCATACAGGTCGCCCAGGATCGGCATTTCTTTATAGCACCCTGGATTTTTCGGCTGTTCCAGAGAAGCATTGTCATGTGTGATGCCCTTGACCCCGTATGTGCAGATCATGGCATCATCCAGAAGCTGCCGCTCCTCGTGGGACATGTCCGGAATTAAGAGACTGAAAAACGTGTGCAGCCGCTGAATTTTGGCTGCCAGCAGAGATTTTTCCGCGCCGGGGCCATCCAGCAGATCGTCCACGGACTTATCTGCCTTGCGGATCTCCATGATGTTGATGCAGTTTTGAGAAGCCGGAGATATGGAGATAAACTGTCCGCCGATGTTGGAACAGGCCCGGTGAAACTCATGCCCTTTGAGCGGCGCGATGATAAAGACCTGAATTCCCTTGCGGCGCATACGCAGAGCCATCAGCTGAAGTGTAAAGGTTTTTCCGGCTCCGCTGGTTCCGAGAATGGCGATATTGGCATTCTTGTAGACGCGGGAATCGAAGATGTCCACGATGATGAGAGAATTGTTGTGTTTATTGACGCCGAGAAGAATACCGTTGTCATCGCACATCTCATAGCTGGTGAAGGGATAGCAGCTGGCGGCTCCCGTTGTCAGAACATTCCGCTTAGACCGCTCATAGAGCTGGCGCTCCAGAGAAACCAGAGGGAGAGAGGACAAAAAAGCCTGCTCCTGACAAAAGGAACAGGTCTGTACATCCATGTCCTGCGAAAGCAGGAGTTTTTTCATTTCTGCGACCTTCCATTCGAGATCATCCACGCTGCCGGCTGTCACGGTGATAAGCAGGTTCAGATAATAAAAATCCTCGTTGTTGGAAAGGCCGTCTTTTAGAAAATAGCCGCTGCGGATTGCACCGTCGAGGTCGTCAAAATCCGTGTTGGTGTCGCTGGTTTCCTTAATTTTGCTGCGGTTGATACGGAGCTGCTGCCCCAGCTTTCTGACCATGCGGTCCTTTGGCTGCCGCGTCAGAAAGACGTCCAGATCGATCCCGTCGCCGGCGTTGACCAAAAGGCTGAGCCAACCGGCGGGAACGCGCGCTTTATAACCATCTGATGGGACAAGAAGATAGGCATAATACAGCCCATCTACACAGAGGTAGTTTCCGTGGGTAAGGTCGATGCTGTCAGGGGCATAGAACTCGTTGACGGGAATTGCGTTGATGTCTCGTCCGGAGGCCATGTAGTTCGCCAGAACGGACTTCACCCGCTGGTAGAATGGCTCACTGCTGGCCCTGCGGCAGAGAATGTTACCGTTCTGCCGCTTCAAACAGCAGCTTAATGTAGTTCCACGCAAGAATCAGTGTCAGAATCAGAACGATCAGCGCAACGCCGCCGTTGGCACAGACGCCGATGATGGTCAGCAGAACAGAATTGAAGCTGGCAAAGTCCAAAGAAGGAAGCTCTGAGGACAGTATCCACGCATAAGGCGTTCCGCCTATCGTCAGCGCAATGTTTACGATTTCATCTGCATAGTACGCAAGCACAATGAACAGAATCGCCTTGGCGGTCAGCTTGACCGGATCCTCTGCGTCCACGCCCAAGCCCAGTCCATAGTTCTTGAACAGATTCCAGACCCAGCCCAACAGGATCAGCCCGATGGCAAGTGCCACCAGAAGGCTATACATGGTTTCCGCTGCGGGAAAATATCGCAGAAATGTGTTCATGTCACAGCCCAATGCCCCCAAAACAGAGGTGTTGATCATATCCAGACCGTACATGATCTGCTCCGCGATCCACTCTACAATGCCATCTAAAATGCCCATGATTTACGAGGCTGTCCACTGCCCGCCACTGAAGAAGGGCGTAACATAGCTCATAATGAAGCCAAGACCATTCAGCACGGCCCAAGTGATAATGATTCGCTTGAGCCATGCCCGGCTTTCATCGACGGTTCGGCCGCTGCGGGAGAAATTCATCATCAGCAGTGCGACTGCGGCCGTAACGATGGCTGCAATCGTGGAGATGCCGAGGATCTGCGTATAGACATCCCGCATGATCTCATTGGCCTTCTCCCACACGGTTGCGGCAGAAGCCGACTGACAGAGAGACGCGGATAGCGTGGCGGTCAGAAACGCCGCATACAGCCAACGGCCGATATTGCCACGTGGCTTTTTCCCAATACGGGGAGACGGACACTTGTGCTTCAAAAGCATTACCTCCTTGTGTTGCCCAAAAGCAGGAAACAGCACCCAGCGAAAGCCGGATGCTGTTTCATTGACCGCATAAGGGCAGAAAAAAAGACGCACATCAAAAATGGCGTCCTCCTGCGGCTGCTTTTGGTTTGTTTATAGTTTTGAGCATACTTAGTTTAACATACGGCGATTTTGCGTTCAATAGCAAAACACTCCCAATTTTATTTCAATACTGTTTTATAAGGGGGGCAGTTCTTTTGTGTGAAGTGCCTAACATATTGTAAGGCTGTCTGAAATTGTCAAAGTTCTCAAAATGATCTTTGGCGAGGGACTGCTCGCCAAGAAGGAGATATGCAGCAGTAAGAATGTCATTAGGGGACGTTGGATCAATGATGAGATTGTATAAGAGTTTTCACTCTTCTGCATTTAATGACCGCTGGCGCTTTACACTCTGCAATTTGTTCAATAGCCGAATTATGTAAGGAAGTTCCGCCTCTGTGGCATCCATAATCCAGTCGGAGAATTCACTTGCTGTTCGGATATTTGAAAACCGCCGAGCTCTCCACGGAGCAGAACT
>OLWQ01000274.1_pt1 | contig 26978 bp, 27 predicted proteins | sample 1673981 | NCBI WGS metagenome assembly OLWQ01 (sample SAMEA103958136, study PRJEB25191) | human gut metagenome | reverse complement strand
GCGGCGTGTTCAGCATCTGGGTGTTTGGCAACTTTGCTCCCATTTTCCTGAACCGTGAAAGCTATATGGTAATGTTGACTGAAGGATACGGCGCTGAATATGCAGCTACCCTTAATACATATATGCCTATGTGGATTGCGCCTATTCTGCTGGTTGCCTGCTTTGTGTTTGGCCTTGTCGGAGGTGTGATTGGGAAAGCTATTTGCAAAAAGCACTTCCAGCGTGCCGGTATTGCATAATGGCGCGGGAAATTCTGCTCAGCAAAAAAACAGAACAAGGGTTACGGCTCGATCCGCGTACAAAACTGTTGCTCATCTTCATCATAAGCATTTTTGTCATGGGTGGAACAGGCGGAGAAGCTATGGGGCTGATCCGCCTTGTTCTTTGTATGGTTCCGGCTATATTGCTGCTTACCTCGAAACAATGTGCAAAAGCTGTGGGCTATATTGCTGTGTTTTCTGCTTTTTATGCTGTTCAAATTTATGTTTTGCCGCACCTTACGGGAATATTGAATTTCCTCGTTCTGTTTACAACAGGATTCTTCTGCCGAATCCTTCCCAGTGTTGCGATTGCTGCCTATGCAGTGAAAACAACAACGGTCAGTGAATTGATTTCCGGCATGGAAAGAATCCATATGCCTAAAGAAGTGACGATCCCCTTAACGGTCATGTTCCGCTTCTTTCCAACTGTCTTTCAGGAGTCAGAAGCAATCAGTGACGCTATGAAAATGCGTGGGATTAAACTTGGAGGGAAAAAATCTTCAAAAATATTGGAGTATAAGCTGATCCCGATGATTACCTGCTCCGTGAAAATCGGTGAGGAACTTTCCGCTGCGGCAATTACCCGTGGCCTCGGCGCTCCTGTCAAACGCACAAACATTTGCCAGCTTAAATTCAATTTTGCCGATGTGGTGCTGATCTTGTTTTGTTGCTTTGTAGTGTTTTGGGCGATTGCTTCCCCGATAATTTCCGCAGGAGGGATTTTGCCATGATAGATTTTCAAAATGTTTCTTTTTCTTATGGTGAAGAATCCAGCGGCGGAGGGATTAGAAATGTCAATCTCACCATAAACACAGGGGAATTTGTTTTACTCACGGGAGAATCCGGCTGTGGGAAAACAACGATTACCCGTTTGGTAAACGGGCTGGTGCCTCATTATTACGAGGGTAATTTAGAGGGCGATGTCCTTCTGGACGGAAAAAGCGTATCAGATACGCCGCTTTATGACTTGGCTGCTATGGTGGGATCTGTATTCCAGAATCCCAAAAGTCAGTTTTTCAACGTGGATACGGATAGTGAATTAGCCTTTGCCTGTGAAAATTTAGGCTATCCTCAGGAGGATATCCTGAAAAGGATTGACCGGACAGTTTCCGATTATCATATTGAAGATTTGATGGGGCGAAGCGTGTTTGCTCTGTCCGGGGGCGAAAAGCAAAAAATAGCCTGTGCTTCATCAAGTGTATTGCTGCCGGGAATTATGGTCCTGGACGAACCATCTTCTAATTTGGATATGGCTGCTATTGATGACCTGCGGCAGGTCCTGAGCCTCTGGAAAAAGCAGGGCAAAACAATTCTGATCGCAGAACACCGCCTTTACTACCTTCACGATCTTGCAGATCGTGTGCTGTATGTAAAAGATGGGGAGATTGAACGGGAATACACGCCTGCTGAATTTGACAGCTTATCGGATGGCATTCGAAAAGAAATGGGGCTGCGGCCGTTTTCTCTCTCGAAGTTGAAGCCTGCGAATCAGTATCAGGCGCATACAGCTAAACAGATGGAATTTCAAAATTTCTGCTTTGCGTATAAAAAGCGGGAACCGGAAAGCCTCCATATTCCGAGTGCAGAACTGCCTGTTGGAGAAACGATTGCCATTATCGGTCTGAATGGCGCTGGAAAATCTACTCTGGCCCGCTGTATTTGCGGACTGGAAAAGAAGTGTGGCCTTTTGCAGGTTGACGGGAAAACCCTTGATTGGAAAGCCCGGCTCAAACATTGCTACATGGTAATGCAGGATACCAGCCATCAGCTATTTACCGAAAGCGTGACGGATGAAGTGCTTCTGAGCATGGACAACAAGGATGAAACTGTTGTGGATAAAATTCTTAAACAGTTTGATCTGCTGGAATATAAAGACAGGCACCCGCTTTCTCTTTCCGGCGGGCAAAAACAGCGGGTAGCGATCGCGTCTGCCATTGTGAGTAACCGGGAGATCATTGTGTTTGACGAACCAACCAGCGGGCTTGATCTCAAACATATGCGGGAAGTTGCGCGGAGTTTGAAGTCACTCGCGGATCAGGGCAAAACGCTTCTTGTTATTACGCATGATCCGGAGTTGGTGATGGCGGGATGTTCGTATGTAGTCCATATGGAAAAAGGGCAAATAAAAGAAAGCTATCCATTGGACGAATCCGGCAGTAAAAAGGTTTTGGATTTTTTCCGAATCCGCCAGTGAATTTTAGAAATTATGAATGTCAGGGCCGCCTTGACTGGACAGAAAGATAATGATAAGAGGCCGCTTTACTTTGGCGGCCTCTTGTTTTTGAAGCACAGACAGTACGGCTCAATATAAGGAGGGCTTATGTTCAAAAAAATCTTTGAGTACGCAGGGCCATATAAGAAAAATATGTATGTGGCCACGGTTGTCGTACTGGTCAGCGTTCTTATGGGCGTCCTGCCTTTTGTGCTGGCCTATCAGGTCATTTCGCCATTGGTTATGGGCGATTCTGTTGAAACAGAATTTGTTTTATTGCGTGTTATAGGGGTTTTGATCTGTCTTGTTTTGCAGGCGTTTTTTTATGGATGGGGATTATCAATTTCTCATAAAGCAGCATATAACACATTGTTCCGGCTGCGGGTATCTCTGCAAGAGAAGTTTGAGAAACTTCCCCTTGGCATTGTGGAGGAAAAAGGGACAGGGACAATCAAAAAGCTGTTTGTCGATGATGTGGACAGCTTGGAATTGCTCCTTGCTCATTCAGTCCCGGAGGGTATCGCAAATTTACTGGTCCCGCTGGTGATTTATGTTGCTATGTTTTGTGCGGACTGGAAACTGGCTCTTATGTCTTTGGCCTCTATCCCGATCAGCCTGCTCTCCATGGTCATTATGTACTCTGTTGGAATGAAGCGCATGGGTCCCTACTATCAGTCTGCACAGAAAATGAACAACACGATCATTGAGTACATCAATGGTATGGAGGTTGTCAAGGTTTTCAACCGGGAGAGTGAATCTTACGAGAACTTCCGCAAGGATGTAACGGACTATCGGGATTATACCTTGGCATGGTATAAGGCCGCCTGGCCCTGGATGGCGATATACGGAAGTCTGCTGCCCTGCACTGTTATTCTGACTTTGCCTCTTGGGGCATGGTTTGTTCTCTGTGGCATAAGCACTTTACCTGATTTGATTTTAGTCCTCTGCCTTTCCCTCAGCATTGGGATTCCTCTCCTGAAAGCACTGGGCTTTATGGAGACGATTCCGAATCTGAATTATAAGATCACGGCACTTGAACAGATGTTAAATGCGGCACCGCTGCAAGCTGCTGAGGATGATTTCCACGGACAGGATTTTAACATTTCTTACGATCATGTTTCCTTTGCGTATCAGACGACACAGCCTGGCCCAGATGGGAAACCGATAATAGCGGAAAACGAAGTCCTCCACGATATTACCCTTGTGGCAAAAGCAGGACAAAAAACTGCCCTGGTTGGTGAATCCGGTTCTGGCAAGAGCACCCTTGCAAAACTGTTGATCCACTACTATGACCCGCAGAAAGGGAGCATTTCCATTGGCGGGCAGAAACTTTGTGATATGAGCCTGGAGGCATTGAACAGCCGCATTTCCTATGTGGCTCAGGATCAGTACCTGTTTAACACCTCCCTGCTGGAAAATATCCGTCTTGGACGTTTGGATGCTACCGATGAGGAAGTAATGGAGGCGGCGAAGAAAGCCCAGTGTATGGAGTTTCTGGAAAAGCTGCCGCAAGGTATTCACTCCATGGCGGGCGATGCGGGGAAAATGCTTTCCGGGGGGCAGCGCCAGCGAATTTCCCTGGCGCGGGCAATATTGAAGGATGCCCCGATTGTAGTGCTTGACGAGGCCACGGCCTATGCTGATCCAGAAAATGAGGAAAAAATGGAGGCTGCTATTGCGGAGCTGGTGAAGGGAAAAACCTTGGTAGTTATCGCTCACAAACTTCCCGCTATAATGAACGCAGATCAAATATGCGTTATGGATCACGGAAAGATGGTGGCAACCGGAAAACATCAGGAGCTGATTCAAGCTTGCCCAGAATACCAAAAGTTGTGGAAAGCGGCTCAGGACAGCGCCGAGTGGAAAGTATCTACTGCAAAGGAGGGAAGATAAATGTTTGCATTGATTTCAAGAATCCTGAACCTCTCCGGGAGGTATAAAAGCCGTATTCAGGCTGCATTTCTATGTGCATTTGTCGAGTCCATTCTCTCCAAAATGCCGATCTTCATGGCGTTTATTGTCTTGGCCGGGTTTGCTGATAATACGCTGACTGGAAAGACCTGTCTGTTTGTCGGACTTGGATTATTAGCTGTTGTAGTGGTTCAGACAGTGGTTCACTATTTGAGCGACCGTCTGCAAAGTGCCGCTGGATTTATGATCTTTGCTGATAAACGGATGGAGTTGGGAAATCATTTAAGAAAAATGCCGATGGGTTACTTTACATCGGGGAATATTGGCAAAATCAGCTCTGTTCTCAGTACGGATATGGTATTCATTGAGGAAGTTTCTATGAGTACCATTGGCAACATGATGAGCTATATGCTGTCTACTTTGGTTTTAGCTGTTTTTATGTTCGTACTGGATTGGAGACTTGGGCTGATTGCGGTAATCATTACCTTGCTGGCATCACTGGTTGCAAAATATATGAATAAGGTTTCCTTCAAGGAGGCTGTCGGGCGTCAAAACCAAAGCGAGAATTTGACGGATGCGGTCTTGTCTTTTGCTGAAGGAATTGGGGTTATCAAAAGTTACAATCTGCTCGGAGAAAAATCTGACGAATTAACGGAAAACTTCAAAAAATCAAGGGATGTCAATACGAAGTTTGAGCAGAAAATGACACCGTGGACCACTGGCTTAAACATTCTCTATGGCGTGGGTATTGCCGCTATCTTCGGTTTATCCGTTTTTTTACATCAGGAAGGCGTACTCTCCCTGGCTTATCTTTTGGGCGTGCTGCTGTTTGTCTTTGATCTCTTTGGACCTCTGAAAGCTCTTTATGGAGAAGCAACCCGACTGACCGTGATGAATGCCGCATTAGACCGCATTGAAGCTGTTTTGGACGAGCCCGAACTTCCCGATAACGGAAATCAACATATTCTGTCACAGGCACAGCCGGATCAGCCAGAAGTACAATTTAGCGATGTGGGCTTCGCCTATCAGGACAAGGAAGTCCTGCACAACATCAGCTTCTCTATGCAGAAGAATACCATGACCGCACTTGTGGGACCGTCTGGCGGTGGCAAATCCACGATTGCGAACCTTCTGGCGCGGCTGTGGGATGTGAAATCCGGCAAAGTGACAATCCGTGGTACAGATATTCGGGATGTACCTCTCGCCGAACTGATGGAACAGATCAGCATGGTTTTCCAGAGGGTGTACTTGTTCCAGGATACCATTTACAACAATATCAGCATGGGTAAACCGGACGCTACCGAGGAAGAAGTCTATGAGGCTGCAAAAAAAGCCCGCTGCTATGATTTTATCATGGCGCTGCCAGATGGATTCCAGACAGTCATCGGTGAAGGCGGCGCTACTCTGTCCGGCGGCGAAAAGCAAAGAATCTCTATCGCCCGCTGCATTTTGAAGGACGCACCGATTGTCATTTTGGATGAAGCGACTGCAAGTGTTGATACCGATAATGAAAGCTATATCCAGGAGGCAATCAATGAACTGGTAAAGGGTAAAACATTGCTTGTGATTGCACACCGCCTGAATACCATCCGTCAGGCAGATCAGATTTTGGTGATCTCCGATGGACGGATCAGCGAACAGGGAACCCATGACGAGCTTATGGCAAAAGCCGGGATTTATCAGGATTTTGTAAATATCCGTAAAAAGTCCTCCGGCTGGAGCCTTGCATAAAGGAGACAATAGTGAAGATTCATGCGTCCGGAGAGGATTATCTGGAGGCTGTGCTGGTTCTTCAAAAGAATCACGGTGCTGTCCGCTCTATTGATGTTGCACGGCGTGTTGGAGTTTCAAAAGCCAGTGTAAGCTATGCGGTGTCGGCTTTGCGTGAAGGGGGCTTTTTAACGGTAGATAGTGATTACGTTTTGCATTTGACCGAAACAGGCCGGAATGTTGCCGAAAAAATTTATGAGCGGCATCAGTTCTTTACAGAGCAATTTATCGCAGCTGGCGTTGACCCTGAAATTGCAGAGCGAGATGCTTGCCGGATTGAACACGCCATCAGTCAGGACACCTTTGAAAAGATCCGGGATGCACACAAACAGGAAAAATAGGATACTAATGCCCGTCGTTCCAACTGTGCGGACAAGAGCAGCCAGTGGGGAAAATATAAGCCCACTGGCTGCTCTACATGAAAGACAATCATCGGCCCTTTTGTTTTCCCCTGTACATCACTTCAGCTTATCTGCGCTCATGCACAGGTCTATGTACCGTTGCGACTCTTCTTCACCCTTTCCTGCAAAGTAATCAAGAACGCACTTGGCAACGGTCTGCGGCGCTCTATCGTGGAACACGATTCCATCCAGACTGATGTCCATTTCTTCTGAGATCAGCGCAACCGTTTCAAATTTCGGATTGCTCTTGCACTTTTCAATCTCAATGACAGTTCGGGTACACATATTAAGCCGTTCCGCTAATTCGCGCTGCGTGATCTTTTTCTGCTCCCGCTTTTCGCGAAGCTTTTGGGCGAACAGGTCAAGAAAGTTCATTGTAAATCACCTCTACTACATTGTAGAGTGAGCCTCAATTCACTTAAATACACATGAAGCTCACATTGAATGAGCCGCAAATCACATTCAGCGAGTTGGAGGTAATTTTATGATGTCACGGATGAACAGGAGATACTGCTAAGGCCGCTCGCGGTCATGTAAAAAAGCATAAGCACCGATTAGCCGTCCACTTCAAAAAGCACGCGGCTATCCCCCAGACGAGCTGCACTCACGAAAGCGAGTTGCAGCTCTCTTTTTATGCGGTTTGGTTCATCCGTAATTTAGCCCCTCCCGGTACAGTATTCGTTACTCATGTTTTCACTCGCACGCAAGGCGCTCGTTCAGGTCATCATGCCTGTTCGAGCGCCTTTTTACGTTTTCCTGTCGGCTGTCGTTCTCCGCCGGTGTTGGTCTGGTTCACCACCCACCCAACACCGAAACGGAGGACATATTATGTTTAACAGAAAGAGCAGCTATGCGCTGAACAAGAAAGACCCCAACGCTATCGTTTACATGGATGCCAACGAAGCCATCATCCGCCTGACCCGCGAGGACTTTGCCAGCGAGAAAGAATTTCTGAAATGGAAAGCCCTGTCGGACGAGGACTATCACGCCTCCGAAAAGGAAGCTCACGTCTATGCCAATCACACGCTTGCGCTGGATGAGCTATCCGAGGAAGCGGCCTCCATTCCTGCCGTGGATGTCTGCATGGAGCAGGCGCATGACCGGGCAGAGGCAATCCACCGCAGCGTCAGAAAGATCACGCAGATTCGGAAGCACCTGACGGATACGCAGTTCCGTAGGGTGTGGATGTATTTCGTGGATGGGATGACGGTTGATGAGATTGGCGCAGCCGAGGGTGTCAGCCATCAGAATATTTCCAAGAGCATCGGCGCGGCGATGAAGAAAATGAAAAAGCTTTTCCCTGATTGCTGAAAACAGGGTGCAAAAGTGGCCCAAAATCGGCGATAGGTGAAGGGACATTCTCCACGAAGCCTTTCACCGAACGTTGAAAACTGAATAGACCATGATGCAGGCACAAAACCCGCGTGATATGCCATTATTACCGGCCCGGAAAATAAGCAGAAGATCATCTATGTCACGTCTGATAATCACACAGAAAACTATAACGATCCCGAGGAAAAAGTTCGGGCTGAATTCTGGGCGGAACTGATCTACGAATACGACTACCCAGCACATCGCATTAAGGTTGAGGTGACGATCCCGGATCGTGTACCGACGGACCGTGCGGATATTGTCATTTTCTCTGATGATGAATGCAAAAAACCGTATGCGGTTGTAGAGTGCAAACGAGATGGCGTTACAGATGCGGAGTTCTTGCAGGCAATTGAGCAGGGTGTAGGCAACGCAACGTGGGTAAAGCTTCGTGCAAGCTATGTGGTTATTATTGCTGGCGCTACTCGTCGGGTGTTGGATTTCTCGGACGATAGTACCGGCATTCTCGAACGAGAGAATAATATCATTGCCGATCTTCCAAAAGCCTATGGAAAACCGCAAGCATTCCGCTTTTACAGAGGTGGAGAATATACAGATGTAGACGGCAAGAAAAAGAAGGCCCCTGATATCCAGCCGGTTGCCAGAGAAGATTTGATTACTGCTATCAAGAAATGCCACAATACGCTTTGGGGCGGCGGCAGGCTGTCACCACCGACGGCCTTCGGTGAGCTTTGCAAACTGATATTTGTCAAAATTAGTGATGAGCAAAAGCCCCGGAAAAAAGGAGAACCGTATCAGTTCCAGATCAAAACGCACGAGCCTTCTTCCAAGCTGGCGGAACGTATCAACGCGCTTTACAATGAGCAGAAAGTCAAAGACCCGGAAGTATTCACGGATTCAATCAAGGTCGATGACCGCGTCCTCCGTACAGTCGTATCTCACCTTGAGTCTATAAACCTGAATAAAACCGACCTCGATGTGAAGGGTGTCGCCTTCGAGCAGTTTATGGACGGCTTTTTCAAGGGCGACTTTGGTCAGTATTTTACCCCTCGCCCCATTATCGAATTTGCGGTAAAAATGATGAAGCCGGAACATGATTGGGATGTGCTTGACCCTGCCTGTGGCTCCGGCGGATTTCTGCTGCACGCTCTGGACTATATGCGTTCGCAGGCCAGTGAGTATTATGATAAGGACACAGTTGATTACTTTAACTACTGGCACGACTTTGCCTCCAAACATCTGTACGGCATCGAGATCAATGACGAAATTGCCCGTGTCGCTAAGATGAACATGATTGTTCACGATGACGGGCACACCAACGTCATCAGCTTTGACGCGCTGGACAGCATTGACAAGATGCACGACCATAACCGCGGATTTGAAGCTGGAAAGTTCGATCTGATTCTGACCAATCCGCCGTTTGGTTCCACAATCACGAAGGCGGAAAAACCCTATTTGGCTAATTATGAATTAGGTAAAACAAAGGACGCTAAAGGAAAATATAAAGATCGTCCCAGACAGAGCTCCGAAATACTGTTTATTGAACGCATCTGGGAGTTTCTGAAGCCCGGAACCGGCAAGGCGGCAATCGTACTTCCCGACGGCGTTCTGACAAACAGCTCCGCGCAGTATGTACGCGATTTCATCTTGGAGAAGTTCCAACTGCTTGCAGTTGTGAGCTTGCCTCAGTGCGCCTTTGCCCATTTTGGTGCCGGTGTAAAGACGTCCATTATCTTTGTCCGCAAGCGTAAAGCCGATGAAAAACCGGACGAGAACGAAGCCATCTTCATGGCAGCGCCGGCGCTGATCGGCTATGATGCCACCGGACGCAAAACCGATTCTCAGCTCGATGAGATCATTCAGAAGTACGAAGAATTTCAAAAGGACGCAACACCTTTTTTCGCATGACCCCCGATGCGAATGACCTTTGCGTCTTCGCTGTCAAACGGGGGTATATAGAAAGTAAAGAAATATATTGTAATCCGCTGTATCCGACTTATCTCTCGCTTGTCGAAAAGTATCAGCACAGTCCATATGCAAATGGAATATTGAACAACCATGTTGCTGTTAACCCCAAAACAGATTGTTCATTATTGTCAGATAGTTCAGAAGTGAGTTTCGTACCGATGGCAAATGTTCAGGAAAAGACGAATGTTGTTTCCTATGACATGGTTGCGTATGAGACCGTAAAGAAAGGATTTACTGTATTCCAACGGGGCGATTTGATTTGGGCCAAAATTACTCCTTGCATGCAGAATGGGAAATCCTGCATTGTTGACAAAATGCCCACAGAGATCGGTTTCGGATCAACCGAGTTTCATGTTATTCGTAAACGCAACGAGAATGTATATATGCCGTTTATCTGGGCAATTCTGTCAAGTGACGATGTCTTGAAAGCAGCACAGGCTACATTTAGCGGATCTGCCGGGCAGCAGAGAGTGTCAGCGTCTTTTATTGAAAATTTCCCTGCTGTATTACCTGATTACCCGGTACAAGTCAGGTTGGTTGCGGAGTTGGAGGATAAACTAAATCTTCTGAATGGCAAGCTTCAACGGGCATATGAATTACTCCACAAAACCCCGATGTATCTCATTGATAGGTTGGGGCTGACGTTCGACTTTTCTGCAACGCAGAAAATCACCTATGCAACAACCGTAGCGAACATAGAAGGACGTATTGACGCTGACTACTATTCACCGAAGTTTTCTCATTTCAGATCACAGATTGAAGCTTTGCCATATCGTACAGTTAGCGTAGATGACATAAGTGAAAAAATCGTTTCCGGCTTTGCAGCAGGCAAACAGGATCAGGCCGACAATTTGCCGGAGGATCAGCGAGTTCCTCATCTTCGCCCATTCAGCATAACACCTGAAGGCGAGCTGTCGTTTGAAACAAAGAAGTATGTGCCTAAGAGCCGACTAAAATCCGAAGATTATTGCAAAAAAAACGAGGTTATCTTCAACAATACTAATTGTAGCGCGACAAGTTTTTTGAGAAATTGGGACAGCATACTTGAGAAAAAACGGGCCAATCTTAGAAGCATTTCCGAGCCTGCTCGCTTGCGTCAACCGCCCCCCCAGAAGCACGGGAGCGGCACACGCAAGAGGGCGGGCTCAAAGCATACGGGAGGAGCGACGAATAGCCGCCCCTCCCGTGCTTTTTGCCCTCTTGTGGGTTAGGTTACTACCGGCCCTTTACGGGCCGTTTTGCGGGCCTCTACGGCCCTTCGGTGGGTGTCCCTGGGGCGTTACTCCTCCGGCTCGAGAGTGCCTTCCTCCTGCGCCGCCAGATACTCGGCGACGGGGATGATGTACTCCTCGGGCAGGGACTCAATATCGCGCTTGCTGTTCTTCACCAGAACGGCATAGACGGAAATCATGTACTCTTTCACTTTCATTTTGCTTGTCCTCCTTCAATCTGCTTGATCTTACTTTCGAGGCTCGAGACCTTCTCCGTGAGCCCCATGACCTCCTCGAAGAGACCGGCGATCGCCTCATAGAGGTCGATGTTCTGCTCCTCCGCTTCTTCCGCCCTCTGACGCTCGATCTCGGTGATCGGCATCTTAGGGGTCAGATACTTCATGCTCTGGTTCATTCGTAAGCACCTCCAAACCCGGAGATCGAGACCTCTCCCTCATAGCCCTCGTTCTTCTCGATGGTGAAGCGGACATTCACGCCCCACTTTTCGGCGGTCTTGGACTGGTTGAGGAAGTTGTAGGCCCGGTTGATCGCGACCTGCGCCGTGATGTCCTCCCACGCCGGGGAGGCATCAAAGGCATTGTTACACGCTTCGACCTTGGCGACCGATCCCTCAATATGCCATGTAGGCGTGATGAGGATCTTCGTCGCCCGGGCGTCCGTCTCCTCCGGCTGCGCGAACTGGAAGGCGATGACGGTCTCCTTCTTGGAGAAGTTCCAGACCCTCACACTCGTCGCGAAGTTGCCATCAACGGCCTCGACGCGGAGCTGGTGATCCCCATTTGCGAGGACGAGCCAATTCTCACGGGAGAGCTCGATCGTCTCCTCCTGGCCGAGCGTAGCTTGATAGCTGCGGATCTGCTTGTTGTCGACGAACTCGGTGACGACCACGTTGTCGCCCTCGACGTCGGTGACGGTGTACTTCTCGGCGAAGCTGCCCGTCTGCTGGCCGAGGTCTTCGTCCTGCCCAGAGATAGCCGGAGCCGAGTTCGTCCGCTTAAAGGTGAGGCGGCGGTAGGTTGTGCCGCCCTGCCCATCGGTGGCGGTGATGACGAGGTTGTTGACCGTATTGAGGCCCAGGGCGTAGAGCTTTTCCGAGGTGATAGAGACCGAGAGCTGCTCTCCCTTCGGGGCGTTGTTGATGGTGCGGAGCGTTTCGTCGTTCAGCATCTCGACGACCGTCACGGCGTCCCCGTCCGCGTCGTTGACGGTGTAGTTGTAGGTGAAGCCGATGTTCTTGTCCCCGAGGTTGGTGTCCGTGCCGGAGATGGTCGGGGCGGAGTTGACGCGGTTGAAAGTCCACGTCCGAGTCGCCGTTCCGCCCTGTCCGTCAGTGACGACGACCTTGACCGTGTGGGGGCCGAGGGACAGTTCGCGGACGTTGACCGTGATCGTGTTTTTGAAATTTCGCGTCGGGGCGAACGACTTCGTCGTTCGCCCATCAATCGACTCCGTCGCCGTCAAGACGTCGCCGGAGTCGGAGTCGTTGACGGTGTACTCGATCGTGAAGTCCTGGTTCTTATCTCCGAGGTTGCGGTCACTGTCAGAGATCAGAGGGTCAGTGTTCAGGACTTCAAGGACGGGGCGGAAACCGACGCTCACGCCCCGAGCGCCAGACGAGTCGTAGTCCCAGTAGCGGGCCGAATCGCACCCACGGGTCGCGAGGCGCGACGCGTTCTCCGCCCAGGTCTCTTGACACCAGGAATACACGCCCACCCAATGCCAAAGCTGATTATGGGTACTGTTGTGATCGGTCGTGTTGAGGTTGGTGTCCAGGTCAGAGGAAACCGGGGCAGGGAGTCCGGTGATGACTTCCTCGCGGGTGATGAACCTGTCCCACTCGTTATTGGTAGGTGTTCCTCCGGCATACCAGTCGTTATTCCGCCGGTTGCTGCCTCCGGTGAGGAGGCGGCACTTGTACTTTGTCCCGTCGATGGTGATGGTCTTGCCGGTGACATAGCCCTGCCCGTTCAAGTCATCCCACGAGACGCTGACCAGAATGACGCGGTCGCAAATGAGGAGGGTTTTGTCCCCGTCCTTGATCTTGACCCATTGGAGCTTGTTCGCGTCCGCGCTGGGAGTGTCTCCGAAGGTGTAGTTCGCCATGCTGCCGGACATCTGTGGGATGTCTCCGTAGCCGCTGTTCCCACCTGCGGAGTCGTCAGGCCGCCACGGCTTTGTGGGCCGCTTGAGAATTGCGCCGTTGTTGTAGAATCCGCCGAGCTTGACGGTTCCGAGATATTGCGCCATAAGGGATCTCTCCTTCCGTTTTGATAAAGCGGTAGGGCGCGAATATCTTCTTCGCGAGATTGTAGGAACTGGCCCACCGGGCGAACCCGATCCACGAGTTGACCGCCTGGACGACCGCCGCCCGCGTGATCTTGCCTTCCCTCATCTTCCGAACCATCGCTTTGATACGCCGCTTCTCTCGCCGTTTGGACTCGGTGCGGAGCATCATGTGGGTAGCTCGGATTTTGAAGCCGTAGGCGTTCACGCCCTGCCGCATGTAGAAAACCTTTGTCTTCTTGTTGGTGTCAAGGTGTAGCCTCACTTGGAGGAACTCCTTGATCTTTGCCAGCCACTCCCGGGCGATCTCTTTGCTCGGCGCAACGATGACGACGTCGTCCATGTACCGGGTGTAGAGCTTCGCCCCGAGGAAGCGGACACAAAATTGATCGAGCTCGTTGAGGTAGATGTTCGCGAAGTCCTGGGAGCTGACATTCCCGAGTGGGATGCCTCGCTCTCCCTCCGGCGAGCTATCAATCACTTTGCAAAGAAGCCGGTAAAACCGAAGGAGATCCCCGTACATGTCGGGGTGCTTCTTCTTGAGCTTCTTGAACCGCTTCGCAAGGATTTTCTTGAGCAGGTCGCGGTCGATAGAGTAGAAGAACTTCCGGGCGTCTATTTTAATAACGGCCACATCGTCGCCCCACTTCATGCGGGCGACCCTCATGTCGTGCTGCACCTTGAGGGCGGCGCGGATCGGGCCTCTCCCGTACTGACAAGCGAACGATCCGTCGATGAACACGGGCCGGAAGATGTTTTGCAGCTCCTCATGGATGACGAGCTGCACCACCTTGTCGCGGAGTCCGGGGATTGAGAGATCTCTCCGTTTGGGCTCCGTTATGACCGTAGAATGATACGGCCCCGGGGTGTACTTCGAGTTCTTGAGCTCTCGCCATAGGTCGACATTGTTCTTCTCTCGTAGGAGGTCATACTTGACGGCCTCCCGGGTGTACTTCCTTTGCCCGCGCGTCGCTTTCCTGTAGCCTTCCTTGAGGTTCTCGTAGTCGATTACTTTCTCATACGGAGAGGCCGGAAGTGGAGGAGGGACGACCGGGCGCTTTATATTGTGAATGGTCTTTACAAAAAAGGGGAATTTCGTCATCGTGGCATCCTTTCCTTTTCAGAAACGGCTTGGCACCTATGACGCGGGTTTTTACCCACATTGCAGACTCACCCCCAGCCTCCCAATACGAGAGGGCGGGCCGGGCGCTCGTCACTGTTTTTACGCCGTCAGAGACAAGGCGAAGGATTACCTCTCCCTTGAAGTATAACAAGGACACGCACTCGAAGCCGTAGCCGCGAATGACGTAATAACCTACAAGGCGGGGCGGAAACCGACGTTCACGTTCCGATTGCCGGACGAGTTGTTGTTCCAGTTGCGGGCCGAATTGTAGGTCAGTGTCTCCTCAATGCCGTCCTCGACCTTCTTGGCGGCCTCCTTCAGTTTCATAGCGCGCAGCTCGGCGACCACAGCCTTTGCCTTCTCGCGGGACGCCTTCTTACTCTCCTGGGCGTGGATCGCCTTGAGCATTTTTGCCACAATTTTAACCTTGGATTTGGGCACAACAGAGAAAATATTGCGGTAGAAATGCACCGTGCAGCGCTGATATTTGGCGTCTGGAAACACCTCGCCCACGGCCTCCAGCATCCCCATGCACTTGTCGCCGACGATGAGCTTTACGCCGTCCAAGCCGCGTCCACGAAGCCATTGGAAGAAACTGACCCAGCTGGCCTTGTCCTCCTTCATGCCCTCGGCGGCACCCAAAACCTCACGAAAACCGTCCTCATTCACGGCAATTGCCACCAGAATTGCCACATTTTCGTACTCTCCGCCCCAGTTGCGGCGCAGGTAGATACCGTCCACGTAGACATACGGATAGCGCCCGCCCCGCAACGGGCGGTTGCGCCAGTCCTCGATGTGAACGTAGGCTTTCTTGTTCAGCTCGCTGATGGTGGCGGGCGAGACCTTGCTGCCCCACAGTGCCTCGGTGATGTCCTCCACCCGGCGCACGGAAACGCCCGCCAGATACATCTCGATGAGGGCCTCCTCCACGCTGCTTTCCCGGCGGCGGTACCGCTCGATGATGGCAGTTTCGAAGGACACGCCCTTGAGTCGGGGCATATGGAGCGTGACGTCGCCGGAGGTTGTGGTGAGATTCCGGTCATAGTGACCGCTGCGGTAGCCCTGACGTGCCTCGCTGCGCTCATAGCGGGCCGCCTGCGTCAGGGACTCCGCCTCCTTTTCCAGCAGCTCGTTCAGGGTTTCCTCCACGCTTCCTCGAACTAATTCTTTGAGCTGCCCCTTGATAATTTCTTCATTCAGCTGTACAATTTTCTCGGACATAGTTTGCTGTCTCCTTTCGAATGTTTGTGTGGTAACTTCATTCTACCAGAGCCTGCAAGCTATGTCTCCTTTTATGCGATTTTCAATTTGCGCAAGTTATTTTACCTTATCCTTCGTAAGTCCAGAAGTTTTTGCCACCATGTTAAGGCGGTACACTTCTTCTGGTGAAACTCTGAAAGCAACCGTAACACTGCGCCATCTGTTCTTTTTATCAAGATTCTTCGCTGACATTATCTATGTCCTCCATGATTTTATTGAGCCGTTCTGCAACGGCAATCAAATCTTTCTCATACGATTTGTTGAGAACGACCTCATCCTTCCCATGCTTTTGCACGCCGGTTTTCAGGTTGTCGCACTGGATGGTCCGGGTGACACCGCCGAAGTATTTGTAAGCATTCACATGGGCTGTGGACAAGCCTCCTGGTTCATGGAGAAAAAGGCTTCTACATAGCTGTAGCCGCTGTACGGCAGGGTTGCCACGAACACATAGGCCGGGATAATTTCACCGGTGTCTGTGTCAATAACAGCGGCAGTATCGCCGGCCCAGTCCACCTGCATAACCTCACCGGGTTTGTGGTTCAGGTGCATGGTAGCGTTGACCTTTGCCAGATAGTCGGCATAGTACTTGTTGAACTGGGTTGATTGGTATGGAATCTCGCCCGCCGTCCGGCACTGGTCACAGTATTCCAGCCACAGCAGGTTCAGAGTAACACCGCTGCGCTGGAGTTCCTTGTGGACAGAGGCGTAGTCCGGCATCTTGTAGACGGGCTTTGAGGTGCTGGACGGAAACAGACGCTCTGAGAGCTGCTTACAAAATCGTTTCGGTCCCAGTTTCAGGGAGCAAGTAGGAATGATTTCCCCAAGCCTGCAACAGTATAAATAGCAAAAGCCCGCGGTGATTACACGGGTGCTCATAAGAAAGTAATTTCAGAAATTACGATTATGGCATCTGTCAGACGGGGTTGGTAAAAGAGATAACGGGTATTCGGTGCAAAATCCGAGTACCCGTTATTTTTTTGCCCTTAACTGAAAGCAATAGATTTATTCACAGTTTTCGAGTATAATGAAACTATAATCATCCTATCCCAAACAATCCGAGATTTTTTCAAAAAATCTCAAAAAATTTTGGAAACATTGGAACAATTCAGTCCTTTTCATGCCATATATAGTAGAGGGCTATTTCAAAACGATTGGAGGTGACGCTTTTGGACAAGAAGAAAGGTCCGACAGGTTTCATTGTAGTGCTGCCCGGTGAGGTCATCGAGATACCGCAGGACAGCGACAAGTCATGGCTGACCCTATTTTATAGCCTACCGAGGGAACTTGCAGAAAAGTGGAAGCCAGCCTACGATCTGCTCCGCTGCCCCTATGAAGTTCTGAGGACGGACAAGTATGACCACATCGTATGTGATGATATGTTTAAGCTGCTTGTGTGGGACTGCTACGCATGGAGCGCATGGCAGTTCTTCCAAGTGAAAGACAGCAAGGGAAATTATCGTGACATACCCGGCAACTGGACGCAGTATGCAGGATATTTCCCTTTGTGGCGTTTGTCGTACAGCATTATCCCCTACATCCGAATGAAGTTTGAGCAGAACGGGCTCGGATTTCAAGAGCTTTACAACATCCCGCAAGGTGTGGAAGTGCCGTGGCTGACCTATCAGCAATTCAGCAATCTGATCGGCAATGTCACCGACATGGTTGTGGCAGAACAAGAATGGCAGCCCATGATTGACGCTATCTGGGAAAACAGGACCGTCGAAGACTACGAAACCACAAGCAGCACCGTCAAGACCGATTTCATGCGGAAGTGGCATCACAACCGTTCTGGTAAGCCGATCTCTCTGGATGAAATGATGGAGAGTGAGGACGGGGACATTTTCGATGTGGCAGACCCCCGCAGCGAGTTTGAGCAATCAGTTATTTCCGAAATGCAGGTAGCCACCTTTGCAGAGAGCACCATCACCGAGAAAGACCGGGAGATATTGAAGTTGCGTATGGAGGGTTACACCGAGCAGAAAATCGCAGATAAGGTTGGCTACAAGACCGCCAGCGCAGTCCATAAGCGAATCGCCAAGATCGCAGACGCTTATGAGGATTATGTGACAGCGGAATATCAGAAGTATTTGGACAAGTAAACAGACGAAGAAACGGCAGCAGTTACCCAAGTGGTGACTGCTGCTTTTTCATGCAAGAAAGGAGGATTTTATGAGCAGAGAACCATTTGAAACCATGCCCGATGTGATGGACGCAAAGCAGATTGCGGAAGCGTTGCAGATTTCCAAAGCGGGGGCATACAACCTTTTGAACAGCCCGGATTTTCCAACCTTACGGATCGGCGGGCGTAAATTGGTGATGAAAAATGAGCTTGTGGAATGGCTAAAAAGCCGCACAAACCGAAAAGCGTGAAAACACGGTCAAGAGCCGGAAAAGTAGCAAATCACCGGATAGCGTGAGCCGGAACATACTCCGCATCGTTTGAAGCGTTTCTATCGAAAAATCGCATCACTTTCCCAATTCAAGAACTGAGAAAAATTTGTGAAAATCAGGAGGTTTTATGAGAACAGGACTTACCAAGAGAGAAAAGACCACAGGCATCTATTTTGACGAGTATGGCAATATGATCGAGGTGCAGACCCACAACACCGATCTAAAAAAGCGGCTGACCGCATTTGCGAAAGAATATCCGCAATGCTGCCGCCAGATCGATGATGACGAGCAAGGCGGACTGACCTTTGAGATCGAAAAAGGCAGATTGAGCTTCCGGCTGACTGCGCCGTACAGTGAGGAACGAAAACAGGCGGCAAGTGAATGGGCGAAGAAGAACGGAATCAAAGGTTGAAAAGCTGTCGGCGTGTTTACCTGAAAAAGCTCTCTACACAATGAATATTTACAATTTGATGTTGATTGAAGTCATTCAAACTGCTATAATGATTATGGGTTAGTTTGCCCTACTCAAAAGAGAATATGGAATGAGAGGAGAGGTGCAACGATGAATCCCGTATTGAAATATCGTGGTGGAAAATCTCGGGAAATTCCACGCTTCTTACAATATATACCTGATGACTTCAATCGCTACATTGAGCCTTTTTTTGGTGGCGGTGCAGTATATTTTTATCTTGAGCCCGAAAATGCAATTATAAATGATGTCAACACTCGTTTAATGATATTCTATCGTCAGTTGCGTGACAATTATCCTGAGATGAGGGCGCAGCTTGATACTTTGCAACAGTTATATGAGGAAAATCAAGCAAGGTACAAAAGACTTAAAGCCCAAACACCAGACGAGCGTGTCCCAAATGATAATGAGGCGCTATATTATCGCATCAGAGAACTTTTCAACCACCCCGATGGTAGTTATCTTGATGGCGTGTTGTATTTCTTTATAAACAAGACCGCTTACTCGGGCATGATTAGGTATAACAACAGCGGCGAATATAATGTTCCGTTTGGTCGTTATCCCAATCTGAACACTCGACTGGTCACACAGCAGCATAGTGATTTATTGCAAGGCGCTGAATTATATAGTCTGGATTACAGCCAGATATTTGAAATGGCGCAGGAAGATGATTTTATATTCTTAGACCCGCCATATGATTGTGTGTTTAATGATTACGGAAATATTGACATGATGAATGGTTTTGACGAAGCAGAACACCGTAGGTTGGCTGCCGATTTCCGTAATCTCCCCTGCCGCGCCTTAATGGTAATTGGTAAAACTCCTCTCACAGAAGAACTCTACGGAGAATACATCTTCGATGAGTATTACAAAAACTATGCAGTAAATATCAGAAATCGTTTCAATAATGATAAAATGCACATCGTTGTAAAAAACTATTAGGAGTGCAAAATGGGAGTAATTAAAAGTAGTCGTACATTATTTTTTACTACTTCGCCCAGATCACCCAAAAAGTTAATCCCAGAAATCGCTTTGTTGGTGGATAACTTTTCTGGGCAAACATGGAGTGGCAATGAGCAAGTACAGGAAGAATTTGCCCGCACGCTCGCTGCTGCAACCACATTTGAGGGAGATACCTCTAAGAAGTATTCTGCATTTAGTGCACGAGATCGTATTACTCGCTCGCCGCAGGGATTGGGGTTTGTTGATCTTTCTCCAACAATTCAGTTGACAGAAGCAGGCGAATCTTTTATACATGGCAACAGACCGCATGAAATCTTTTTGCGGCAGCTCTTAAAATTCCAGTTACCCTCTCCCTATCACAAAGAGGGAAGTAAAATCAAAGGGACATTTTGGGGGCGTCCCTACTTGGAAATCATTCGTTTAATCCGTGATTTAGACCACCTGACACCGGATGAATTTAGAATCTTTGCGTTGCAACTGACGGACTATCGCAACTATGAAGCGGTAAAAAATCAAATCATTTCTTTCCGAGAAGAAAAGGAAAAACATAAGGGGCAGTATAAGCGATTTGTTGACGATGTTATAAATCGGGAAATATCCAAAATTTATTCTACCGAAATTGAATCCGGCAACATAGCAACCAGAGAATCAAAGACGAGCGATGTGCGGTCATTTATCAGCAAAGAAAAGCGCAACATGAGGGACTATGCTGATGCGTGTTTCCGCTATTTCCGTTTCACCGAAATGTTTGTTTCTGATGGTAGGTCGATACAGATCGCTCCAGATAAAATTCCAGAGATTGATTTTATTTTGGAAACTGTCCCGAGAGAGCCTACCTACATTGATGATGTAACTGCATTTAAGAATTATTTGTTTGACCCCGCACAGCCTCGTCTGTATACAGATGACCGCAGCAATTTAGAGGATACACTGATGCGTCATTTTTCGTATACTAAACGAGAGCTTTCTGAAAAGACAATCGAAGAGCTGAAAGATTTGCGTGATAGTGCTGTTCAAGCAAAACGGGCTGCAATTATTCAAAAGCAGACCGAGGAACTAAAGTCTTATGCGCTGTATCAAGAAGTCATTGATACATACAACGAGATTTTATCAGATGAGGTATACGATGCTCCCCTGTTCCTCGAATGGAATACATGGCGAGCCATGACTATGCTGGACGGCGGAACTATTAAAGGCAATTTCAGGATTGACGACGCGGGGCGACCCACATCAACAGCCCAAGGCAATATGCCGGACATTGAATGTGATTATGATACCTTTGCTCTTTCGGTTGAAGTTACCTTGCAGCGAGGACAGCGGCAATATGAATCTGAGGGAGAGCCAGTCACACGGCATTATGCTCAGTTGCAAAAGGCGACAGGAAAAACCACTTATTGCCTGTTTATAGCTCCGTCAATTAACAGAGCAACATGGGCACACTTCTTCGGCTTAAATCAGATCAGAAATATCGCTGCTTATGGAGGCAAGCCCAAGATTATCCCATTGGAACTTGATTCGTTTATGCGGTTGATTGAAAACTCCTATACAAGCGAAGGCATACCTCAACCACAAGATGTTCAGAAGTTTTTGCAGACGGCCATTGACGAAATAGATAATTCTACTGATGAAATTGATTGGAGCAATAGAATTTCTGCTTATGTTGATAAGTGGTTGGTCGCATAAATGAAATCCCTTTGGAACAAAGGGCGCACTTCTATACAGGGAGAAGCCCTGTATGTGCGCTCTGCGAGGCAGACAGCCCGGACTTCAATCGCCCGGGCTGTTTTGCGTCACTTCGTTCCGAACAAGGGGCTGCACCCCTTGCGACGCTTGCGCGTCTATCCCTGCACACTTTGTGAGTGGCACAATTTGCTGATGCAAACAGCGCCACTCACAAAGTTTTGAATATGTACCCATGACCGTTTACCGATTTTCGGTAGGCGGTCTTTTTATATTCCTACATCAAAATCAAGGAGGTCATACATGGTGAAAAAGCAGAAGACTATCCCACAACTGGAAGCCGAGAAAGCGGAAAATGAACGCAAGATCTCGCAGCTCCAACACAAAAAACAACAGCTTGAAAACCGCATCACCTACTATGAAAAAGGTGATCGGCGCAAGCGGGCGCACCACCTTATCACTCGTGGCGCAGCCATTGAAAGCATCGCACCGCTGACAAAGGTTTTGACCGAAACCGAGTTTTACGCCTTTGCTGAAAAAGCCCTTGCCGTCTTGGAGATTAAGGGCTTGCTCATGGAGGCGGTCAATGAACACAACCGAGCTGAACAGAAAGAGGGGTGTTGAGTATCGCACTATATCATTTTCATGTGACACAAATCAAGCGCAGCGCAGGACAATCCGCTATTGCGTCTGCCGCCTATCGCTCCGGCGAAAAGCTGCACAGCGAATACTACGGTGAGGACAGCGACTACACCAAAAAGGGCGGCGTGATTTGTTCGGAAATCCTGCTGCCGCCCTATGCCCCTCCCTCTTTCTCTGATCGGGAAACCCTATGGAATGAAGTGGAGAAAGCGGAACGGGGAAAGAAAGCGCAGCTTGCATACAGCTTTGACATTGCCTTGCAGAACGAGTTTTCCATGCAGGAGAACATCGAGCTTGCAAGGCAATTTTTATTGGAGCAGTTTGTGAGCAGGGGCATGGTGGTGGACTTCGCCGTTCACTCTCCCGACAAGGATGACGGCGGCATTTCCAATCCTCATTTCCATGTCATGTGTCCTATCCGTCCTCTGGATGAACATGGTAGATGGGGCAACAAACAGCGGCGGGAATATCTGCTGGACGAACATGGCGAGCGTATCCGTGATGAAGCAGGAAACTATGTATTCAACGCTGTGCCGACTACCGACTGGGGCAGTCCCGACACCTTGGAACATTGGCGGCAAGCATGGGCTGAACTGTGCAATCAGAAGTTTGCGGAAAAGGAATTGGACTGCCGGATTGACCACCGCAGCTATGAGCGACAGGGCATCGACCAGCTCCCTACTGTCCATGAGGGTGTGACCGTCCGAGCTATGGAAGCAAAGGGCATCCGCACCAACAAGGGTGATCTCAACCGCTGGATCAAGGCGACCAACGATCTGATCCGCAATCTGAAAAAGAAAATCTCTGCGCTGCTTGATTGGCTGAAAGAAGCGCATGAGGAATTGAGCAAGCCGCAAGTTCCAAATCTGGCGCAGCTTCTCAGCGAGTATTACACCAATCGTAACGCCGGGGCTTGGAGTCAGAAAGCAAAGATCGGCAATCTCAAAGAGTTCAACGAGATTTGCAATTATCTTATGCAGAATAAACTCACAACGCCGGAGGAATTGCAGGAGCGTGTGTCTATGCTGAGTGACCGCATCGACACTTTGAAAAACTCCATGCGTGGCAAATCCAACCGCATGAAAGAGTTGGACGAACTTCTCCGTATGGTGCAGTTTTACACTGAGGGTAAGCCCATTGCCGACAAATTGGCGACCATCAAATGGAAAGGCAAGCGGGAGCAGTTTATGTCCGAAAATGAAAACGCACTCCGCCTGTATCACATGGCAGAGCGCAAGTTAAAACCGCATTTCAAGGATGGCAAGCTGCCTATCACCGCATGGCGCAAAGAGCGTGACCGTCTGGAACAGGAGTACAAGACCGGGCAAGCGGAGCTTTCTCCCATCTATGCGGAGGTGAAAAAGCTCTGGCAGATCAAATACAAGGTGGAGCAGGTCATCCATGAGCAGGAGCGACAGAACGCTGTTACACGGCAGAAAAAACAAGAAATCGAACACTAATCTTTACACATTTTTAGGAGGCACTTATGAGCAAGAAGAAACCATTTGAACATGAAATCGACCCGGAGCTTTTGGCAGAAATCGAGGCATGGGAGCCGCAGGAGCATGACGAGCCGGAGGGATATTACTTCTCCAACCCCGACCCCTATCTTAAACCCACACCGCTGCCGCCTGACCATCCCAGACACAATTTCTGGTTTGACGAGGATGGACACATCCGTGTGAAAAATCCATCCGCTTTCTGGCTGCCGGAGTTCACCTTGCAGAAAGAGATCGGCGGCACGATCTACTCTGTCACAGGCACTTATGACGGAACGGAAACGCTGGATAAGAAAATGGAGCGTATTATGGCTGAAAAGTTTACAGAAAAGTTGGAGGATAGCGAATGACAAATTCACAGAATCTTGGTACAATAGAAGCAACCAATCCTGTACTGGCAGTTGCCCCTTTGAAGGAGGAAACAGAAATGTTACGGGCAACTGATAAAATCACCGCACTCTACTGCCGTCTATCCGTGGAAGATATGAAAGAGGATAAAAAAGGCGGCAAAGAAGATGTGTCAAATTCCATCCAGAATCAAAAAATGATCCTGCTCCAGTACGCTAAAGAAAATCGCTTTCCGAATCCGACCTTTTTCGTGGACGATGGGTACAGCGGCACGAATTATGACCGCCCCGGCTTCCAAGCCATGCTTGCGGAAATCGAAGCGGGACGAGTGGCAGTCTGTATTACCAAAGACCTATCCAGACTGGGACGAAATTCCTCGCTGACCGGGCTTTATATTAACTTTACTTTTCCAAAGTACAATGTGCGGTATATTGCCATCAACGACCATTTTGACACCATCGACCCCAACAGCACAGACAGCGATATTGCCGGTATCAAAAACTGGTTTAACGAATTTTTCGCAAAAGATACAAGCCGCAAAATCCGGGCTGTGCAGAAAGCAAAGGGTGAGCGTGGTGTACCGCTGACAACCAATGTTCCGTTTGGGTATCTCAAAGATCCGGCAGACAAAACCAAGTGGATCGTGGATGAAGCGGCGGCAATGGTAGTGAGGCGTATCTTCAAGCTGTGCATGGAGGGACGGGGACCGATGCAGATCGCAAAGCTCTTGCAGGAGGAAAAGGTGCTTAACCCCACCGCTTACAAGCGTAGGGCGGGCATCAAAACTCCAAGCCCCGAAACCGATGTTCCCTACCATTGGAACACCAACACCGTTGTTCACATTCTGGAACGGCGGGAGTACACAGGCTGTACGGTCAACTTCAAGACCTACACCAATTCCATCTGGGACAAGAAGCAGAGGGAAACGCCCCTCGACAAACAGGCGGTTTTCTACAATACCCATCCGGCGATCATCGAGCAGGAAGTCTTTGACAAGGTGCAGGAGATCCGGCAGCAGCGTCACCGCAGAACGAAAACAGGCAAGAGCAGTCTGTTCTCCGGCATGGTTTACTGTGCCGACTGCGGAGCGAAAATGCGGTACTGCACCACCAACTACTTTGAGAAGCGGCAGGATCACTTTGTATGCGCCAACTACCGAAGCAACACGGGAAGTTGTTCAGCGCACTTTATCCGGGCTGTTGTTCTGGAAGATTTGGTCTGGATGCACATGAAAGCGGTCATCTTCTATGTGACACGGTATGAGAATCACTTCCGGGCAGTTATGGAACACAAGCTTCTGCTGTCCAGCGAGGAAAAAATCTGTGCAAGCGTCAAGCGTCTGGAACAGGCGCAGCGGCGCATGGGAGAGCTCGACCGCCTGTTTATCCGCATCTATGAGGACAATGTGGCGGGACGCATCAACGATGAACGATTTTCCATGATGAGCAGAAGCTACGAAACCGAGCAGGAGCAGCTTAAAGTGGAAATCCAGACCTTGCAGCAGGATATTGAAGTACAGGAACGACAGATTGAAAATTTGGAGCAGTTTATCCAGAGGGTACACAAATACAAGGATTTGGACGAGCTTACCCCGTATGCTCTGCGGGAACTTGTTAAGGGAGTTTATATTGAAGCTCCCGACAAGAGCAGCGGCAAACGGCGGCAGAACATCCGCATTTCCTATGACCTTGTGGGCTTTATCCCGCTGAATGAACTGATGAAGGAGGAAACGGCATGACCGAAGCCATGCCGTTCCTGCAAAAATACGATATTACTTTCTTACGACCCCCGACCATTTGCCGCGGGCTTTCTTATTTTCAGTTCACTGCTTCTCTTCCTCCGCGATCACTTCCGCCGCGGTTTCCAGCGCTTTGACCATCATTTCCAAACCCATGCTCGGCGCGTTGCCGTCCTTGGTCTGCTCGGGCAGGTAAGGGACGTGGACAAAGCCGCAGCGCGGGGCTGGATTGCTCCGCTCGCTCTCGTGCAGGGCGCAGTAAAGGAGATTGTTGCACACGAACGTGCCTGCGGAGTACGAGAGCTGAGCGGGAATCCCCTGCTCACGCAGGGCGTCGACGATCTCGCGCGTCGGGATCGTCGCAAAATAGGCGTCCGGACCTCCGGCCACGACCGGCTCGTCCGTCGGCTGCTTACCCGCGTTGTCGGCGATACGCGCGTCGCGCAGGTTGATGGCCACGCGCTCGACGCGTATGCAATTTGCGCCGCCGTACTGGCCGACGCAGAGCACCGCGTCGGGACGCAGCTCCGTCAAAAGTTTGTGCAGCGCAGCACCGGAGGCGTCAAACTCCGTCGGAATTTCATGCTTGATGAGCTCTGCTCCCCCGATGCGGTTGGGAAGCCGGCGTGCCGCCTCCCACGAGGGGTTGATCTGCTCCCCGCCGAACGGCGTGAAGCCTGTGACAAGTATCTTCATTTGACAGTTTCCTCCCCGATCATCAGGCGGATGATCTCGTTGTCGGTCTCGCGCATGCCGTCGCGCGCGATGCTGCTGACGGCGCGGATGGTGTTCTCCACGCCCTTGACGACGATGCCGTCGCCGCCGTAGAACTGGCTGTCGTGCCGGTACATCTGCATGCCGAGCAGCCCCGCCTCGACCGCCGAGGCGATCTTCGCCGCGCAGCTCGCCTTCGCCCCGTCACAGAGCATACCGGAGTTGATAGCGAGCGCGTTGACGACCGTGTGGGCGATCTCATCATAGCGCCCGCCGTACAGATAGCAGATGCCGGCCCCGGCCCCTGCGCCCGCGCTGGTCGCACCGCAGTAGGCGGAAAGGCTGCCGATGCCCGTTTTCAGATGGATGGTGACAAGATTCGACACGACGAGCGCGCGGTAGAGCTGCTCCTCGCTCGCTTTCAGCTCGCGCGCGTAGACAATGACGGGCAGCGAAGCCGTCATGCCCTGATTGCCGCTGCCAGAGTTGATGACGACAGGCTTTTCGCAGCCGTTCATGCGCGCGTCCGAGCCCGCGGCAGCCCAGGCCTTGGCACGGTTCTGCACGCTGTCGCCATAGGAATCGAGCAAGATTTTTCCGATGGCCGCGCCGTACTGCCCCGTCAATCCTGCCTCAGCGATGGCCGTGTTATATTCGATCTGGCGCGCGATGGGCGCGCGGACGTCGTCTAAATCGACCTCGTCGGCAAAGGCGATAATGTCCTCGACCGTCAGGCTCCTGCGGCTCTCGGGCGGCTGGGCCGCCTCCTCGGAAAAGGGCTT
>OLWQ01000261.1_pt1 | contig 27571 bp, 16 predicted proteins | sample 1673981 | NCBI WGS metagenome assembly OLWQ01 (sample SAMEA103958136, study PRJEB25191) | human gut metagenome | reverse complement strand
TTCCCCCACCGTAACCGGTGCAATCGCAGTCACAGGCGCAGGTACTTTCTTCGCACCAGCCGCTCCTGCAAACCGCCCTATGATCTCAAAATTACGTTCCAGGGGAATGCGTATCCCCAGTGTCGGCTCCCAATCCGCTTTTCTGAAAATTCTTTTTTCACAGGAAATGGTTCCCCGTTCTGCCGTCATTTCACATAATAGTTCTTCTCCGCTTTCCCGCTGCAGATACAGCAGCATCTCCTTGCCAGACACGATCCCCTGTCCTCTCAGCTGCACCATCAGAATCTCTTCCTTTTCCCAGCTTTCCAGCTTTGCATACCCGGCTCCCCGGATCCGTTGCCCGTTTTCCTGTAATTCCAAATAGCTGATCTGTTTCCGATATGACATAAAAATCCCCCCGCATAAAGTATTCTAACTATCTTTATGCAGGGGGTTGTCCTTAATATTCCTGGTTGTCCAGATATTTCATATAATTAACGACCATCAATGCGATCTTGAAAGTCAGTGCATCATCAAAGCTTCGCAGATCCAGGCCGGTGCTCTTCTGAATCTTCTCAATACGATATACCAGCGTATTACGATGCACGAACAACTGTCTGGAAGTCTCCGACACATTCAGATTGTTTTCGAAGAACTTGTTCAGGGTGTTCAGGGTCTCTTCATCCAGGTCCATAGGTACATTGTCACCGAAGATCTCCTCAATAAAGATCTTGCACAGATTCACCGGCAGCTGATAGATCAGTCGTCCGATTCCAAGCGCACTATATGCAATAACTTCCTTCTCGTCGAAGAAGATCTTTCCTACATCGAGCGCAAGCTTCGCTTCTTTGTAAGACTTGGATACTTCTTTGATGTCATTGACGATCGTACCATATGCGATACGGACATTCTCTTCTCCTTCTGCTTTAATAAAATGAGCTAAAACATGTCCATTCAAATGATTAACATCAATCATAGGAATACCTAATGAACGGGCAAACCCTTTGGCGAAAGATACCCCCACCAACAACGACCCCATCAATCCCGGTCCACGCGTAAAGGCCACAGCACTCAATTCCTCTTTGGTTACTCCGGCGCGTTTCAATGCCTCATGCACTACCGGAACTATATTTTGTTGGTGCGCGCGGGAAGCCAGTTCAGGCACTACCCCGCCGTATGCTTCATGCACAGCTTGGCTGGCCACCACATTCGAAAGCAGATAACCATCTTTGATGACAGCTGCAGAAGTGTCATCACAAGAAGATTCTATTCCCAAGATTATTGTACTCATAATGTTTATTTACGTTTAAACGCTGCAAAAGTAGTGATAAAAGTACGATTCATAACGTATTATTTCATATTTTTGTTGGCTGATTATAAAAATTAACCGCCTATCAGAAAGCTAAAAAAAACAGTACGCTGGGTACTCGGTATTGTATTGGGATTGTATATCGGTACCATATTGTTGCTAAACATTCCATCCGTTCAGCGACAAATGTCTGTATTTGTTGCCAATGAACTGGCTTCCATACTGGACAGCAAGATTTCCATTGGGCGAATAAACATAGGATTGCTGAACCGCATCATCATCGACGACCTGCTCCTGGACGACCAGTCTGGCAAGGAAATGCTGAAGGTGACCCGTCTTTCTGCCAAATTCGATATTCTCCCCCTATTCAGCGGCAAAATATCCATCAGTAACATACAATTGTTCGGCTTTAACATCAATCTGAACAAGCAGACTCCCAAGGATAAACCTAATTTTCAGTTTGTACTCGACGCATTCGCATCCAAAGATACGGTTCAAAAGAAAAACAACCTGGATCTCCGTATCAATTCCTTACTGATACGCCGCGGAAAGGTTTCATATGATGTGCTGTCCGAGAAAGAGACTCCGGGAAAGTTCAATCCACAGCATCTCCGCTTGCGTAACATTATTGCAAACATCTCCCTAAAAGCATTGCAAAATGATTCTATCAATGCTGCCATCAAGCGTCTGAGCATCGAAGAAGAACATTCCGGATTTGAATTGAAGAAACTAAGCCTAAAGGTTATCGGCAATGACCAACGGATGAAAATCGAAAATTTCGCCATCGACCTCCCCAACACCTCTTTGGCAATGGATACTATACACATGGATTATGACAGTCTGGGGGCGTTTGACAATCTTGCCCAAGATGTCCGTTTCTCATTCCATTTGCTGCCCTCTCAAATCGCCTTGCAGGATTTATCGGCTTTTGTTCCGGCTTTTGGTTCTTTCAAGGAAAAATTGCAAGTAGAGGTACAGACGGACGGCACTGTCAATCAACTGAATTGCCCGCACCTTTCCGTCTCTGTCGGAAATCATTTTTATCTGAGGGGAGACGTATCACTACAAGACCTTTCCCATCCGGAAAATGCTTATATATTCGGCAATTTGTCCAATTTGTACGCAGACCCGGAAGGAATAGCCTTCTTTGTCCGGAATTTCAGCAAGAACTATAATGGAGTACCTCCCGTCCTGCAACACTTAGGAACGGTTTCCTTCCGTGGAGAAGTCTCGGGCTACTTCACAGACCTCGTAACTTACGGACAAGTACGTACTGACATCGGAACCATCCAAACCGACGTAAAACTAAGTTCTAACAAAGATAAAGGTTATTTTTCCTATTCCGGTGCAGTGAAAACCAAAGAGTTTGAGCTGGGCAAGATGCTGGGCAACAAGAAACTGGGTAAAGTAACTTTCAATCTGGATGTCAACAGCAGCCATTACGAAAACCAATACCCGTCCGTACTGCTGAAAGGGCTGGTTGCCTCTATTGATTACAGCGACTACAATTACGAAAATATCACCCTAGATGGAGAATACAAGCAGGGAGGCTTCACGGGAAAAGTCGCCTTGGATGACACCAATGGTTCTGTTATTTTGAACGGTACCATCAATACCGCCAGTCGGGTACCGACTTTCAACTTTCAGGCAAGCATCGACAAATTTCGTCCTCATGCCCTACATCTGACACCCAACTATGAAGATACGGAAATATCAGTCAAAGTCAAGGCAGACTTCACCGGCGGTTCCATTGACGAGATGAACGGTGAAATCAACATTGATAGCTTATTGTTCGCAGCTCCGGAAACACAATACTTCCTGGACAACCTGAAGATATCCGCCATAAGAGAAAGCGAAAACCAGAAACGGCTGACCATCCAATCCAACTTTCTCCAAGGTAGCATAGAAGGCGATTATTCTTATCGTACCCTGCCTGCCAGTGTACTGAATATCATGCGTCGTTATATCCCCGCCTTGATTCTGCCAGACAAGAAACCCATAGAGACGGAGAACAATTTCCATTTCGACATGCACATTTACAATACGGAACTGCTCTCCACCGTCTTTCAGATTCCGGTAAAAGTATATACCCATTCCACCATTAAAGGATACTTCAATGACAAGGCACAGCGACTCCGTGTAGAAGGCTATTTTCCCCGTCTCCGCTATGAAAACAAATTCATCGAATCCGGAATGTTCCTTTGCGAGAATCCCGGTGACCAGTTCCATACACGCCTACGCTTCAGCAACCGCAAATCAAGCGGCGCTGTCAATATAGCTTTAGAAGCGCAAGCCCAGAACAACAGCATACAGACCACGCTGAACTGGGGTAACAGCAGCACTGTAACCTACAGCGGGAAACTCGCCGCCGTCGCCCACTTCATCCGTGAACAGAAAGAAGCGAATGAAAACAAGAGGAAACTTCCCCCCTTAAAAACCGTCATTAATGTCCAGCCCACCAACGTGATACTGAACGATACGCTATGGGATATACATCCCTCCCAAGTGGTACTCGACTCCGGCAAAGTGTATGTCAATGATTTCTACTTCAGCCATAAAGACCGGCACTTGCGTATCAATGGTATCGTTTCACCACAACCCGAAGATACAGTACGTCTGGATTTGAAGGAAATCAACATCGGTTATGTGTTCGACATTGCAGACCTCGGAGTCAATTTCAAAGGAGAAGCCACCGGTCCGGCTTTCGCCAGCGGAGTACTGGAAAACCCCGTCATGAGCACCGACTTGTTTATCCGCAACCTCGGATTGAACGAAGGCTTGCTGGGTGATGCCAACATACACGGAGAATGGCACCACGACGTGAAGGGCATCTATCTGGATGCCCATATCAGGGAGAAAGATATCGCCAAAAGCCATGTGTATGGCTATGTCTATCCCTTGAAGCCCACCAGTTCATTGGATCTCCAAATTGAAGCGGGCGGTACCAACTTGAAGTTTATACATCATTATATGAGCAGCATCACGCCCGAATTCAACGGACGTGCCACCGGCCATGTACATTTCTATGGCAAATTCAAGGCTCTCACCATGGAAGGGCGTGTATTCGGCGATGCTTCCATGAAGGTAGACGTGCTCAACACCACTTTCTCCGTCAAAGACAGCATCTACATCGAGCCCGGCGGGTTGACCTTCCGCAACAACCGCATTTTCGACACGCAAGGGCATCAAGGCAGCATGAGCGGCTATCTGCACTATCAGCATTTCAAGAACCTGGAGTACCGTTTCAATTTCAATGTCAACGACATGCTGGTGATGAATACCAAAGAATCACCGGACTATCCCTTCTACGGCACCGTCTACGGTACGGGAAATGCCACTATTGCCGGTAATGCCCAAGATGGCGTTAACATTGACATTGCAATGACTACCAATCGCAACACCACCTTTACCTATATAAAGGATAACGTATCTACAGCAGTCAGCAACCAGTTCATCAAGTTTGTGGACAAAACGCCACGCCGTGCCGTACAAGACTCTGTCCGCCTTTCCGACTACGAGATTGCCCAAAAGGAAATCGAGGAAGAGAAAGAGAGCGACACTGACATCCGGTTGAATCTCTTGGTAGACGCCACTCCCGACGCTACCATGAAGATTATCATGGACCCTATCGCAGGCGACTATATCAGTGGACGGGGAACCGGAAATATCCGTACTGAGTTTTTCAATAAAGGAGATGTAAAGATGTTCGGCAGTTACCGGATAAGCCAGGGAGTCTATAAATTCAGTCTGCAAGAGGTTATCCGAAAGGACTTTATTATCAGGGATGGAAGTACCATTACATTCAACGGTTCGCCGCTGGATGCCACTCTGGACATAAAAGCAGGCTATACGGTCAACTCAGCATCCTTAAATGACCTGATGCCCAACGAGGCAACCTCCGGCTACATCAGCCAGACAAATGTAAAAGTGAACTGTATGATGGACCTTACCGGACAATTGACTTCACCCGATGTAAAATTTGACATCGAGCTACCCAACGAACGCGATGAAGTGCAGGCCATTGTCCGTAACTATATTCCTACTGACGAGCAAATGAACATGCAGATACTCTATCTGTTGGCTATCGGCAAGTTCTATACCCCGGAAAACTTGGGAGCCACCCAGAATTCGAATATGATGTCCAGTGTTGTTTCATCCACCCTTTCCGGACAGTTGAATAACGCTTTATCGAACATTCTCGATGTTAATAACTGGAACTTCGGCACCAATTTCAGTACCGGTGAAAGAGGCTGGACAGACATGGAGTTCGAGACCATGCTTTCGGGGCAATTATTGAATAACCGACTACTTATCAATGGTAATTTTGGTTATCGTGACAATCCGATGGCAAATACTAATTTTGTGGGAGACTTTGAAGCGGAATGGCTCGTCAACCGTTCCGGAGACATCCGCCTGAAAGCGTACAACGAAACGAACGACCGCTACTACACCCGGACAAATCTGACAACACAAGGTATTGGCATTATCTTCAAAAAGGATTTCAACAAATGGAGTGAGCTCCTTTTCTGGAACAGATGGAAACTCAACCGGCTGAGAAAGGAACAAGAAATAAAACAAGATACCCTATCCTCTGATAAAATAAACACAGAACAGCAGATGCCCGAGGCACAATCAAAACGGAAAAGGGAGCAAAAATAAGATTGACGTTCTTACTGTCCACATTGAAGGTTTTAGAATAAGTAAATAGGCTCAAATACAGTATTTTAACATGGCTACACCCTTTATACCTAAAGGTGTAGCCATCACTCTACGATGGTATAGGCATTCAAGGCAAAGGGTGTAGCCATAAAAATACATCAGAAAGGTAATGGCCCGTCCGACCCCACACCTCCAAACGGGTTGTCCGTCTGTGGCGGAAAATCAGCAGCCGATGGAGGTGGCGGTGTTGCCGTACTTCCGATAGGCGCATTCATACGTGAACCGAATGTAGCTCCTCCACCCTCCGTCGGAGGTGGAATAACCATATCATCCTCGGGATTCTGGAAACGGGTGTACTGTCCGATAAACCTCAGACGCACATCCCCCACGGCACCGTTACGGTGCTTTGCTATGATGATTTCCGCCATACCGCGCAAGTCACTGCCATCGGCAGAAGTATAAATCTTGTAATATTCGGGACGGTGGATGAAGCAAACCATATCGGCATCCTGCTCGATGGCACCGGATTCACGAAGGTCACTCAACTGGGGACGCTTGCCTTCCTCGCCTTCACGGTTCTCCACACCACGGTTCAACTGCGACAGAGCGATGATAGGAATGTTCAGCTCCTTGGCCAAACCTTTCAATGAACGCGAAATGGTACTAACTTCTTCCTGACGGCTACCGAAAGACATTCCGCTTGCATTCATCAGCTGAAGGTAGTCGATGATGATAATCTTTACTCCGTGCTCACGTACCAGACGCCGTGCCTTCGTACGGAGTTCGAATACCGACAAAGAAGGCGTATCGTCCACATAAAGCGGAGCATCCAGCAAGTCACGCAGTTTGTAATCCAACTGTTGCCATTCATAATCTGCCAACTGACCACTCTTGATTTTCTCACTCGGAATCTCGCACACATTGGAAATCAGACGGTTCACCAGCTGCACGTTACTCATTTCAAGCGAGAACAGCGCTACGGGATTACGGAAATTCACGGCAATGTTCTTCGCCATGGAAAGCACGAATGCCGTTTTACCCATGGCAGGACGGGCTGCAATAATGATGAGGTCGGACTTCTGCCATCCGGAAGTCATCTTGTCCAGCTTGGTATAACCACTTTCCAAACCACTCAAACCATCGGTACGGGCAGCAGCTTTCTGAATCAAATCATAGGCTTCGGCAATGACAGGATTAATCTGCGTATAATCCTTCTTCATGTTCTGCTGGGAAATCTCGAACAGCTTTCCTTCGGCCTCCTGCATCAAATCGTCCACGTCCAGCGTCTCGTCGAAAGCCTTGCTCTGGATATTGCTGGTAAAAGTTATCAGTTCACGTGCTAATGCTTTCTGTGCAATGATACGGGCATGATATTCGATGTGCGCAGAAGATGCCACCTTACTGCTGAGTTGGGTAATATAGAACGGTCCGCCCACTTCCTCCAGTTCTCCCCGCTTGGAAAGTTGCTCCTTCACGGTGAGGATATCGACCGGCTTCTGATTCACGGCCAAATCGGTAATAGCGGAATATATCAACTGATGCCTATGCTCATAGAATGACTCCGGACGAAGAATTTCACTTACCAGCGAATAAGCGTCCTTCTCAATCATCAAGGCTCCCAAGACTGCTTCTTCCAGCTCCGGCGCTTGCGGCTGGATACGTCCGTAGTCTGTTACGGGCTGTGGTGCCTTTCCTTTCGGAGTACGGGATGTTCTTCTTTGTTCTGCCACTTTAAGAATTAAAAATTGAAAATTAAAAATTAAATGAACTTCCCTTTTAGAAAGGGGAAGCAAAGATAAGCGAATTTATTTATAAGCGGTAAATAAATCATTGCTAAGTTTTCAATCTACTATGAACAGAAATCACTAACTTTGTCTTCGGAAGCTGCACTCCAATAGCTTCTCCTTTTAATTTTAAATTATTAATTCTTAATTTTCAACGCCATGCTGACTTTTCCAAATGCCAAAATAAACCTGGGACTGAATATCACAGAGAAGCGTCCGGACGGATACCATAATCTGGAAACCATTTTCTATCCGGTTCCCATAGAAGATGCTTTGGAAATAAATATCTTGAACGAAGGAAAAGGAAAGTTCCGTCTGCATCAAGCAGGCCTGGAGATTGAGGGAGAAGCGGAAAACAATCTGGTAGTGAAAGCCTACAAGTTGCTGGACGACCGGTTCAACCTTCCTCCGGTAGACATCCATCTCTTCAAGCATATCCCCTCGGGAGCCGGACTGGGTGGCGGTTCGGCCGATGCAGCCTTCATGCTGAAGCTTCTGAATAATAAGTTTGAACTCGGACTGCCGGATGACACTTTGGAAACGTATGCCGCCAAGCTGGGGGCCGATTGTGCCTTCTTCATCAGAAACCGTCCGACTTACGCAGAAGGTATCGGAAATATCTTTTCTCCCCTTCCCCTCTCACTGAAAGGATACCGGATATGGTTGGTGAAGCCGGACATTTTCGTCTCTACACGGGATGCCTTTGCAAAAATAAAACCGCATCATCCGGAAATGTCTCTGAAAGAAATAGCCCAACTTCCCGTTGAAGAATGGAACGGACGAATGGTCAATGACTTTGAAGAAAGCGTATTCCCCCAATTTCCCACTATCGGAGAAATCAAGGAAGAGATGTATCGGCAAGGAGCTGTATATGCCTCCATGAGTGGTTCGGGGTCATCTGTTTACGGATTATTCAAGGAAGGTGCCGTACTGCCGGAAGTGGATTTCGGAGAAAAAGCTTTTGTATACAAAGGCCGGTTCACTGATATTTAAAAGTACATCGACACAACGTACTGATTCCCGGAAACAAAAACACAACAAGGTTGTTCTTACAGAAAACTCAAAACAACCTTGATTATGAAAAAATTAAAATTCGGTATTCTGGCAGGACTACTTATCTTGTTGTCAGTGTCCGCCTTTGCGGAAGGGCGTCTTCCTGCAAATATACAAACAGCTTTTCTAAAGCTCTATCCTCAAGCAACGGATGTGGAATGGGAGCAAATGGCCGGTTGCTACGTGGCAGAATTTATTGCAGACGGTCAGGAAATTGATGTCTGGTTCAATAAACAAGCGGAGTGGGTTATGACTGAAACGGATGTAGAGTCACTGGAAAAAGTGCCGGCTCCCGTGGCAGAAGCATTCATGAGCAGTACAATGACCGGCATGAGATTAAGGGATATAAGAATCATCACCTTTCCCAAACATCCCACAGTGATAATAATTGAGGTGGAACAATACAATTCCGATGAAGAATTCCAACTGTTCTATGCTCCGGATGGAAAACTATTACAAAGCCTCGATGTAACAGAACTTGGAGGAGAGATTTATCCCGGACTCTTTTTCAATGATTAATACTGACGATTGGTGATTTGTTGATGGTATCCATTCATCAACAAATCACCAATCATTCATCACTAATCATTAATATACCTCTACCCTATCAGCAATACGCTTCGCTTTGTCGCGCAGCGTGTCAAGATCACTGTCAAGAGGTGCATAACACAGCACTACACCCATACGGCGGTTTACGCGGGTAGTAGGCTTACCAAAAATACGCAGATAAGTATCCTCTTCTTTCGTAACCTCTTCCATGCCACGATAATTGGGACGTTCCTGACTGGCTATCGGAGAAAGGATGACAGCACTGGCTCCTATACGCTCCTGCTTGATGCCAGGGATAGGCAGACCAAGCACCGCACGACAGTGCAATTCAAACTCATTCAGATTCTGGGTTCCGGCCAGGGTTACCATACCCGTATCGTGCGGACGTGGAGAGAGTTCGGAGAAATAGACACCGTTCTCATGGCTGAGAAAGAATTCCACTCCCCACAATCCGGCACCGGTCAAGGCACGGGTCACTTTCTCTGCCATATCCTGCGCCTCCCTTAGATGGGCAGGGTCAATATGGGCAGGCTGGAAGCTTTCACGATAGTCCCCACCCTTCTGTACATGGCCGATAGGCGGGCAGAACAAGGTCGGACCATTCTTCTGTGTTACGGTGAGCAGTGTTATCTCACTGTCGAACTTGATGAACTCTTCAATGATAAGTTCTTTGATGTCTCCACGGCTACCATTACAGCCATACTCCCAGGCATGCTCCAGTTCGTCGGCACTCTTTACGAGAGACTGGCCTTTACCGGAAGAGGACATCAGCGGTTTCACCACACACGGGAAACCTATCTTTTCAGCAGCAGCTTTCAGTTCATCCAAAGATTTGGCATAAAAATATTTAGCAGTCTTCAATCCCAGCTCTTTAGCTGCAAGGTCACGTATGGCTTTACGGTTCATGGTAAAGTTCACGGCGCGTGCACTGGGCACTACCTGAATGCCTTCTTTCTCGAAATCATACAGACGTTCTGTACGGATAGCCTCAATTTCCGGAACAATAATATCCGGCTGGTGTTTGCGTACTACACGTTCCAAAGCATCTCCATCGAGCATGCTGAATACCTCACATTCATCTGCCACTTGCATGGCAGGCGCTCCGGCATACGAGTCGCAAGCAATGATATACTGGCCCTTACGTTGGGCGGAAATAACAAACTCCTTGCCCAACTCACCGGAACCTAACAATAAAATCTTTTTCATCAATTCTTTTATTTACAATTTTATATATTTACGATTTGACGACGTACGATGTACGATTAGAGTTACTTTAGACAATAAACCGCCACAAGCCAAAGCAATCCCAATCGTACATCGTAAATCGTCTAATAGTAAATCCTCTTATTGGTGTTGTTCTCTCAACAAGTCATTCACCGTCTTTACCGGATTGAATGTAGTCAGAGGCACTTCTACAAATACTGTGTTCCAATCACTCATAGCCCCGTTCCACAAACCGGGAAGTTCAAGCGCTTTCAGGTCCTTGCCGTTCTTGGACTTATAGGAGATGAACCCCGTCGCTTTATCCACATACTTCACAAGATTGAACTTATGTCCTTTATAGTCACGTACGGCGCAAACCAAATCCACCGGATTGAAATGGGTACCTTTTTCAAACATTTCCTTCTTTTCCGGGTCGTCCATATCAATCTGCGAACTTTCCAGAATCTGCAGAGAGATAGTACCGTCACTGTTGTATGCCAAGAACGGACCTCCGCCCGGTTCGCCTACGTTCTTCACCATACCGCAAACACGCATCGGACGGTTCAGCTTCTCTTTCAGATATATAACCAACTCGGCATCTTCCAGATTCTTTGTCTCCGGATTCTTGCAATAGAGTTGTTTCTGCAGGAATTGCAGAACTTCAAGAATTTGCTCGTGTGTATACTTCCCGCTGTCAAGCAACTGCAGATAAGCAAACGCTCTCTGCTGTAACGCTACCAGCACACCGGCAATCAGTTTCTTATATAATACGGTGTCACCTTTCAGCTTGTCGGGTACCACATTGTCTATATTCTTTATGAAGATAATATCCGCATCAAGGTCATTCAAGTTTTCAATCAAGGCGCCATGACCGCCGGGACGGAACAACAATTTGCCATTGTCGCGGAAGGGTTTGTTTTCCATATCGGCGGCAATGGTATCGGTGCTCGGCTTCTGTTCCGAAAAAGAGATGTTATAATCCACCCCATACTTCTTTGCATAAGCGGCAGCCTTTTCGTCTACCAAAGCCTTGAACAAGGCACGATGTTCGGGCGAAACCGTGAAATGCACATTCACCTTACCGTTCTTATTGGCAGCATACAATGCTCCTTCTACCAAGTGCTCTTCCAGCGGCGTGCGGCTACCGTCTTCATACTTATGGAACTTAAGCAATCCTTTGGGCAGAGCACCATAGTTCAGTCCGGCCCCTTCGAGTAAGGCAGCAACAACCGCCTTGTAGTTTCCAGCGGCAACCAAAGTCGGTATATCCTTTCCGGCAGTCCTCTGGCAAGCGGTATTCAAGTCATCATAGAAGGCAAACTTCTCTATTTTCTCAAAGAAAGTCTTTTCAAAGTTTGTCTGGGGAGTGTCATAGTCTGCCCCGAGAAATTCAAACAAGTTCTTGAACATACGGCTGGCAGCACCCGAAGCAGGCACAAACTTCACCACCACTTTATCGGTTTGTGTATATGCCTCCCAGGCATCCAGGTATTTCTTCTGTTCATCCGTATCCGGAGCCAGTATACCCTTTTCTACAGAAGCGGCGGCAGACAGCTTCAAGTATGGAAAACCTTTTTCGAAACAAGCCAACTGTTCGGCTATTTGTTCTTCGGAGATGCCTTTATTTTCGAGCAACTCTTTGTCTTGCGGTGTTATCATAATATCTTGTTTTATTAATTCATGCCCAAAAATACAAAAAAAGCAGAACTGCCGTCAAGAAAATGAAGAAAAAACTTACCTTTGAAGCATAAAATACGGACGATTATGGAAACTGATGAATTTTTCACTATCAAAGAGAAAGATTTACTCTTCTCGCTCTACCGCAAACTGTTGCAACTTTCCGGAGAAACCCTCCAGAAGGGAGACTGCAAAAAGCTGAAAACACATCTTGTCAATACTATACAGAACAACCGTATCCAGCGTGATATATTCGGTTTGAATCCCGTCATCAAAGATATGCAGACAGCTGTCATCGTGGCGGAAGAAATCGGAATGAAGCGTGCTTCTATCCTGGGACTCATGCTGCACGACTCCGTGCGCTGCGGTACTTGCACCGCCCAAGAAGTAGAGCAAATTTATGGCGAAGACGTGGCAGGCATCATCCGGGGATTGATACGTGTAAACGAACTTTATTCCAAAAGTCCTACCATCGAGTCCGAGAATTTCCGCAACTTGTTGCTGACTTTCGCTGAGGACATGCGTGTCATTCTCATTATGATTGCCGACCGCGTAAACATCATGCGGCAGATAAAAGATTGCAAGAACGATGAAGCCCGTCGGCAGGTAGCCAACGAAGCGGCTTATCTCTATGCGCCCCTTGCCCATAAGCTGGGTCTGTACAAATTGAAGTCGGAACTGGAAGACCTCTCATTGAAATATACAGAAAAGGAAGTTTACTACCATATCAAGGAAAAACTGAATGAGACCAAGGCATCGCGTGACAAGTACATTGCCGCCTTCATTGCACCGGTACAGAAGAAGCTCGAAGAAGCCGGACTGAAGTTCCATATCAAAGGACGCACCAAGTCCATCCACTCCATCTACCAGAAAATGAAGAAGCAGAAATGCCCCTTCGAAGGCGTGTATGACCTGTTCGCCATCCGCGTCATCCTGGACTCTTGCCTGGAAAAGGAGAAACTGGAATGTTGGCAGGCCTACTCCATCGTAACAGATATGTACCAGCCTAACCCGAAAAGGCTACGCGACTGGCTGTCCGTACCTAAAAGCAACGGATATGAATCACTGCACATCACCGTGATGGGCCCCGAAGGCAAATGGGTGGAAGTACAAATACGTACCGAACGCATGGATGATATTGCCGAACGAGGCCTGGCCGCCCATTGGCGATACAAAGGAGTGAAAGGTGAATCTGGTCTTGACGAATGGCTGACTTCCGTACGCGAAGCCTTAGAGAGCTCGGACAGCAACGGACTGGAAACGATGGACCAGTTCAAACTGGATTTGTACGAAGACGAGGTATTTGTATTTACCCCCAAAGGTGATTTGTTCAAACTTGCCAAAGGCTCCACCGTGCTCGATTTTGCGTTCCACATCCATAGCAAACTGGGCTGCAAATGTATCGGTGCAAAAGTGAACGGCAAGAATGTACAGCTGAAGCAAATGCTGCATAGCGGTGACCAGGTGGAGATAATGACATCGAATACGCAGACGCCCAAGCAGGACTGGCTGAACATCGTAACCACCTCCAAGGCACGCACCAAAATACGCCAGGCATTGAAGGAAATGGCTGCACGCCAGCACGCCTTCGCTAAGGAAACCCTGGAACGCAAGTTCAAGAACCGGAAGATAGAGTATGATGAAGGAACCATGATGCGCCTCATCAAGCGCCTCGGTTTCAAGATAGTGACCGACTTCTATCAAGCCATAGCCGATGAAGAACTGGATGTCAACGAGATTATAGACAAATACCAGGAACAGCAAAGACGGGAAAATGATACGCGCGACGATATTGTCTACCGCAGTGCTGAAGGCTATAACCTTCAACAAGGCATACCGGAAGAGATAGGTACCAAAGAAGATGTACTGGTCATTGATCAAAATCTGAAAGGATTGGATTTCAAGTTGGCACGCTGCTGCAATCCCATCTATGGAGATGATGTATTCGGCTTTGTCAGTGTGACGGGAGGTATCAAGATACACCGTTGCGATTGTCCCAATGCCAGTGATTTGCACTCACGTTTCGGCTACCGTATCGTGAAGGCACGCTGGGCCGGAAAGTCACAAGGTACACAGTACCCCATCACCCTGCGCGTAGTGGGACACGATGACATCGGCATCGTGACCAACATCACTTCCATCATTTCCAAAGAAACGGGTATTACTTTGAGAAGCATCGGCATTGACTCGCATGACGGGCTGTTCTCCGGAACACTGACCATCATGGTGAGCGATACGGGACATCTGGAAGCACTTGTCAAGAAACTGAGAACAGTAAAGGGAGTGAAACAGGTTTCAAGGAATTAAGCAACAACTATAATCCATGAAGTACGACTTTAAAAAGCAGTTGCGCAGTTTCGGATATGCTTGGAAAGGTATCCGGTGTTGCATAGGAAAAGAACAGAACCTGAGCTTCCATCTGATAGCTACGGCTGTGGTAGTCATTGCAGGATTCGTTTTAGGCATTACCCGCATGGAGTGGATGATAATCATTCTCTGCATCGGAGTGGTGATAGCAGCCGAACTGTTCAATACCGCCATTGAGAAGCTGGTCGACCTGGTGTCTCCCCAACAGCATCCCGTGGCAGGGCAAGTAAAAGACATAGCCGCCGGAGCAGTACTGGTATGTGCTGCAACGGCGGCCATTATAGGATTGATTGTATTTATCCCTTACCTCACCCGCTTCTTCTTATAATAAGGATAGGTCAGCAGTACAAAGAAAAATACGGCAAGCATAGCAGCAACAGACGCCACATGGTATATCTGCGCTTTGTCCATCAGGTGGCAAGCCACAGTCATGCCCACCAGCAGCCCTGCCTCCATAGACAAATGACAAGTGGTGTTTGCCGTTCCACGCTGGCAATGGTGCGACAGCTTGACGAACATCTTCATGAACGGGACTGTAATGAACACCAATACAGCCAATGCCGCCAATGACCAGTAATCGCCCACAAACATCAGTGGCAGCAACGCTCCCGGTACAAAAGCAATCAGTAGCATATTGATGGCAGGTACCCATGCACGCGGCAATAAGAAGCGGTCCATATTGCACAACGACACGCCTATCGGAGCACGGAAAGCCACATATACCCTCGATGCGAAAACTATGCTAGCCAGTCCGGCCGCTACGGACAGATAGGTCACCATACGGAAACCATACATCTTATACATTCCAATGCCCAACACAACACCCACCAGCATGCCCAAGCGTGCAGCCCATGCATATACCATGTTTCCTGCGCTGCGGCGCGCGGAAGTCGTTATGTCGATGGCCACCGTAATGCCCGCTGTGGTTGCCAGCCCGAAACATGCTCCCTGCACAGCGGCAAGCAGCAGAAATTTCGTATAACCATCCACAAAGGCATATCCCAGAACAGCCGCCAGCATAATGAGTGCGGAGTAAAGGAGCACGTGTTTCCTTTTATATTCATCGACCAGATAGGCATGGAAAGGACCGACAGCAAACATGGCCACCACAAAGACCAGAAACATGCTGCCCGCCTGCCCGACGGAAACACCCAACTGCTCTCCCATCACAAAAGGAAGCAAAGGGAAAAGCATATAGACGGATATGAACAGCAACAGATTTGCCGTACACATCCGCCAAAAATTGAGTGTCATGAGTTTGTTAGTACTGTTCTTTCTCATTCGGGAAGTCTAAATTCTTCACATCGGATACATAACGGCTGATGGCATCCGTCATCACTGTATGCAGGTCGGCATAGCGACGCAGGAAACGGGGACGAAAACCGTTATTCATACCCAGCATATCCTGAACCACCAACACCTGGCCGTCCACATCGCCACCGGCACCGATGCCTATAACGGGTATAGTCAGCTCGCTTGCCACGCGGGCAGCCAATGCGGCAGGAATCTTCTCCAATACCAGTCCGAAGCATCCGGCTTCTTCCAGCAAATGCGCATCGCGTACCAGTTTCTCGGCTTCGGCATCATCCTTGGCACGGACCGTATATGTTCCATACTTGTTGATGGATTGGGGCATCAGTCCGAGATGTCCCATGATGGGAATACCGGCGCTGAGGATACGCTTCACCGTACCGATGATTTCCTCGCCTCCCTCCAGTTTGAGGGCGTCGGCATGGCTTTCTTTCATAATACGGATAGCGGAAGCCAATCCCTCCAGTTCGTTGCCCTGATAAGAGCCGAAAGGCATGTCGACAATGACCATGGCACGCTTCACACCGCGAACCACGGATTTGCCATGATAAATCATCTGGTCGAGCGTGATGGGAAGCGTGGTGACATTGCCTGCCATTACATTGGAAGCGGAATCTCCCACCAGAATCACGTCTACCCCGGCACCGTCCACAATCTGCGCCATAGTATAGTCGTATGATGTCAACATTGATATTTTTTCGCCTCTCTGTTTCATTTCGATAAGGCGATGTGTAGTCACTTTACGAGTGTCGTCTGAAATATAACCCATGATAGTATTTACAATTTGGCAATTTACAATTTACAATTACTCAATTTAATTTTCGGCGCAAAGGTAATCCTTTTTCTGATTACTTGTACAATTGAGTTAATTTATCGTAAGTGAATCCCTGAAAGTCATCCAATACATAATGACACAACGGAGCTATGTCTTCACGGGAATTGGTGGTTGCCAACCCTATAACGGTAGCTCCTGAAGCCATGCCGGCTTTCAGCCCGTTGAAAGAATCCTCGAATACATATGTGGTGTCGGGAGTTGTGCCGAAAACCTCCATACCCAACAGAAAACAATCCGGTGCAGGCTTGGAAGCCGTAAACATCTCGGCCGTAAGGATACGGTCGAAAAGAGTCTTTATTTCGGGATGAACCCGATAGACAGCTGCCATCTTCGCTTCGTTGGAGCTGGTCACTACGGCAGTCTTCACCCCATTCCGGTGTAGGTCGGCAATGAAGTCAAGCACTCCGGGAATAAAGTCGAATGACATTTCCTGTTCAAAGCGGTTCAGCCGTTCGGTAATTTCGGCCTGTTCCTTCGCCATGCCCGGAAAAAAGGTATCATAAATATAGACCAGCGTCTGGCCCTTCACCCTGCCTTCAATATCATCCATACCCAAATACTGCTTTCCCATTTCATGCCAGAAGTGACTGTACTGTGTTTCCGTGTCTACCACCACGCCGTCAAAATCAAAAAGTACGGCGGTTGCTTTTGTTGTGTCCATAAACTTTCTTTTACCTAAATCTGTTAATACCAAAACATTATAGCGTACAAAGGTGGGAATAATCTGCGAATCAAACAAATATTTTATACCTTTGTGCTCCTTAATTGACTCATATCAAATGAACAACGCGCATATATTAGGAACCGAACGTATTGGCAAACTGCTTGTGCAGTACTCCATTCCGGCCATTATAGGCATGACGATTACTTCGTTGTACAACATCATCGACAGCATTTTCATCGGTCATGGCGTAGGTCCTATGGGCATTGCCGGACTCGCCATTACTTTCCCTCTGATGAATCTGGTCGTGGCTTTCTGTACGATGGTATCGGCAGGTGGCTCCACCATTTCGTCCATCCGGTTGGGACAGAAAGACCTGGACGGAGCAACGGAAGTATTGGGAAACACACTGATGTTCTGCCTGGTCAACGCATTCATATTCGGCAGTGTTTCATTCATCTTTCTGGATGACATCCTGCGCTTCTTCGGTGCCAGCAATGATACGTTGCCATATGCCCGCGACTTTATGCAGGTGATATTACTGGGTACCCCCGTCACTTATACCATGATTGGCCTAAACAATATCATGCGTGCCACGGGATATCCCAAGAAAGCGATGCTCACGTCTATGGTAACGGTAGTCTGCAACATAATCCTCGCTCCCATTTTCATCTTCCAATTTGACTGGGGAATACGGGGAGCTGCAACGGCAACGGTCATCTCGCAGTTCATCGGCATGGTGTGGGTAGTGAGCCATTTCCTGCAAAAGACAAGTGTGGTACGTCTGCAACGGGGGTTCTGGAAGATGAAGAAACGCATCATCAGCAGTATATTATCCATCGGTATGTCACCGTTTCTGATGAACGTCACGGCATGTGTCATTGTGATTATCGTAAACAACAGCCTCCAACAGTACGGAGGCGATATGGCCATCGGGGCATATGGCATTATCAACCGGCTGCTGGTACTCTATGTAATGATTGTATTGGGGTTGACGATGGGAATGCAACCGATTGTAGGCTATAACTTCGGTGCGCAAAAACACGACCGTGTGAAGGCTACCCTGCGCCTGACCATCATTGCCGGAGTATGTATCACCAGTACAGGCTTCCTTATCTGCGAATTGTTCCCCCATGCCATATCTGCCATCTTTACCAGTGATGAAGAGTTGATAGATATTGCTTCCAGAGGCGTACGCATTGCCGTAGCCATATTCCCGTTGGTAGGTGCACAGATTGTCATCGGCAATTTCTTCCAAAGCATCGGGAAAGCGAAAATCAGTATCTTCTTATCGCTGACACGCCAATTACTGTATCTGTTGCCGGGACTACTGATATTCCCGCATTACTTTGGGCTGGACGGCATCTGGATATGTATGCCGGTATCGGACTTCTTTGCTTTTGTGACGGCAGCGGTGGCATTGTGGATATATGTAAAGAGATTACCCACAGGAATTACCGAAAAAGCGAGGTGAAAGTGATTTATTCTACTGCAAATATTGCATTTTATGTTATAACAAACAAATTGTTCGAAAATATATCATTCATTCAGCCCAAACACATCATCTATTCGCCCCAAACAGATGGTCTGTCTACCCCAAACGCATGATGTATGTTGCGGCAACTTTATTCGCTCTTGATGCTCTTTACCGGATTTTCATTGGCAATGCACCATGCCTTCAACACCACGGTAACAACGATAAACAACAGCAACAGACAACCTACAAGAATATATCCGCCTATAGGGAATGGCACAACATCAGAGAACTGGCTCGCCCAAAGCTTTCCGGCCCGGCATGCTCCCCCAATACCTATGGCGACAGACGGAATGGCCAGCCAAAGCACATCTCTTGACAATAACAGCAAAATACTTTCCGTCTCCGCTCCATTCACTTTACGAATGGCAATCTCTTTTGAACGCAGGCGGATTTCATCATTCACATAGCCTATCAGTCCCATCAGAATGATAAAGAGTATGGTCAATGAAACCAGCAGGGTGACATCACGAAATACCCGTACAGACTCGGCATAACTGCGCATTTCCTGCTCCACCGAACGGAATACGAGGCTTTTCTGAGGATAAATCCGATGCATCTCTTCATTGAGGCGGGCGAGATTTTCATCCAATGGCTCTTTGAGGCGAACATGCAGGGTGGCAGCTGTCTTCCCCATCCATTCCACCATCACCGGCAAATTATCGTTGGGCATATCGGCAAAACTGAAACTGTCTAACAGCCCGACAACAGTGCCATAATCATTCACCCGCTTGCCTATGGGGCTGTCTGTCCAATTCATCTTCTCACAAAAGACACTGTTGACAAGCAACTGACCTTCTCCCGTCAAGTTATGCCCCTCTTTCAGTCTCAGACCAATGAAAGGAAGAAAATCACTGTCGAACCAGGTATTACGAGGATAGAAAAGCTCGTTACCCTGATTGTCAAGAATTGGCTGGTTAGAACCGAACCACAATATAGGGCGTTCTGCCGAAGCAACCCCTTCCACATAAGGCAAACTGCCGACAAGACTACGCAGGCTATTGCCATCCACTTCCCGCTGGGTGGTATATGCCACACGTTCAGGACGCCAACCACGGTCACGCGTCGTTACATAACTGTACTGTGAAACGACCATCAGCATCATCCCCAGAATGAATGCCGCTCCGATGAACTGAACAAAAAGCAGTACCCGTTTCCAGCCGCGGCGTCCGGAAGAGTAGCGGCGGAACACTTGTGTCACCGGAATACGAGCGAAAAGCATGGCAGGCAGGCAACCACCTAAAATAAACAGTAACAGTATCACCGACAATGGTGCCCAAAGATTCTGCCAGTCAAAAAGAGCACTGAGAGGTACAGCTGCCAATTCTTCCATTTTTTCGTGGAAAATATACACCAGCAGTCCAATGAGCAGCAAGGCAAGCCCTACTACTATAGCAGTCTCTACCATGAACATGGAAAAGATGCTACTTCCCGAAGCACCGCTGCATTTGTGTACACCGATGGCCTTGGCACGCTGTGTCAGCGAAGCCACGGAAACGAGTACATAATTCAATGCGGTCGTAAAAAGCAGCACGATACCCAGGAAGAACATAATCCAAATCATCTTCCGTACTTGAGGAGTCTCGACATGCAGATTATGGATAGGGACAATACGTACGCTCAATTCTAAACCACTTTCCGGTGGAATATGACGGGCAATAGCTATGGACATACGCTCATTCAGCCAATCAGCATCCTGCGGGCTGCGCAGCCTGAGATAACCGTCGTAGTTTCCGCCGCTTTGCCAACCTAGGTTCCACTTCAGATGCCGCCCTATAGTAGGAAAGGAAATGATTGCCTCTGGACGCCTCTCCAAAGAAGTGTTCAACGGAATATCGGCAAAGATACCCTTCACGAGCAGTGTAGTCTGATATCCCCAAAAATCATAACGCAGTGTTTTCCCTATCGGATTTTCGTCACCGAAGGCCTCCTTTGCTGACTTGGCAGAAAGGAATACGACATCCGGACCCGCCAAATCCTGTGGATTGCCTTCTATCATCTCCAAACCGAGTACAGAAAAATAAAGTGTATCTGCCATCACCGTGGACATATCTAATTGGCGCTCACCCAACTGGAAACTATTATCAAAAAGAGAACAGCTCACTGTGCTACTTTCCACTTGTTCCGGAAACTCTTCGGCAATGGCAGCCGGAATCGGAATGATGGTAAAGCGACTTTCGTTACCTTCCAACACTCCATTTTTCAACCAACCCGTCTTCACAATATAAAGGTTATCCGAATCATGATAAAAGTTATCAAAACTCAACTCGAATGCAATCCGTGCAAATAGAAATACAGACATCAGCAGTCCCAATGCCAAAGATACAATCTTAATGGCATTGGAACCTTGCTTGTGCAACAAGCTTTGTAATGTATAATAAATGTGCCGCCTCATAATTTCCTGAAGTTATTCTTTATTCACTCTTGATACTGTCTACCGGATTCTCATTGGCAATCCGCCATGCCTTGAATACTACACAACCGATGATGAGCAATAGTACAATGCATGCAATAAGCAAGAATCCGCAGATACCAAAATCCACTCCCTCCACAAACTGCTCTATCCAGACACCGCCTATATACCAGGCTCCCAGCCCTCCAAGAAAAACGGCCGGCAAGGATATCCAGAATATATCCTTCGAGAAAAGCCGGAGAATGGATGACGCTTCCGCACCATTCACTTTACGGATGGCAATTTCCTTGCTGCGGCGTTGTATCTCGTCATTGATGTAGCCAATCAACCCCATTAACGTAACAAAAAGGATGGTTATGGCAGCCAGTAAAGCTGCATTACGGAAATCCGTGACGGTACTGTTCTGGTCGTCAATGACCTTGTGAAACGAGGAAAATACAATGTCACGGGTAGGAAACAGCTTTTCCATGTCTTCATTCAAACGCTTGAGGTTATCGTCAAAAGGCTCTTTCAGACGTAATTGAATGTTTCCGGAAAATCGGTCAAGATAAGTTGCATACATAGGTTGCACCGCCACATAAGCGGCATTGGATGTGGCAAAGTCTTTCAGTACACCTACAATATTGCCCGCTATGCGATCGCCGTTGCGCACTTGCCTGCCTATCGGTTTATCTTCCCAATGCATCATTTTCAAAAATGTTTCATTGACCAATATCTGCCCAGGGGCATCCATATTCTTGCCTTCCGCAAATTCCAACTTCATAAACGGGGCATAGTCCTTGCCAAATTCCACCCAACGCATGCTCATCCACTGCCCGTTATCAGTCGTAACCCCTTCTCCGCTCAATCCGTCTGTAAGAAGATTACCGCTACAAGCTCCATCTTCCACATAAGGCAAAGAAAGCATCACACTACGATTTGCATCGCTTTCCGCATCCGAGTCAAAGGATACGCCCGAAGCATAAGCCACCCGGTGGTAATCGAATCCACGTTCTTTATTGGTGATGTAATGGCTCTGCATAAGCACCAGCCCCAACAAGCCGAAAATAAAAGAGGTACCGGCAAACTGCACAAACAAGAGCGGACGTTTCCAGCCTTTCTTGCCTTCGGTGTACCGGCGGAAAACCTGCGTCACCGGAATGCGGGCAAAAAGCTGCCCGGGCAACATGCCGCCTATCATAAACAAAATGACTATCACTGAAAGCGGTGCCCAAATGTTTTCCCAAGAGAAAAGACCAGCAAGACTAACGTCGAGCATGTCCTCCAACGGCTCACGGAAATTAAATAGAAGCAGCGCTACAAGCAGCAAGGAAGAAAGCATGATGACTCCGGTCTCCCATAAGAACATACCGAAAATAGTTCCCGTATTTGCCCCACTACATTTATGTACGCCTATAGCTTTGGCACGACGGTTCATGGCTGAGATGGAAATAAGCACATAATTCATCGCCACAATAAAAAGTATGGCGGTTCCCAGCGTCAACAGAATCCATACCATACGCATGGTACTGATACCAAATTCCATACGGTAGTCCTTTATCGGAACCAGACTGATAAACACATCATCGCTCTTGCGCACCTGCTCGGCAAGTTTCTCTATTCGGGTGTTCACATCGTCCAATTGCACCCCCGGGCGCAGACGGACAAAGGACATATAGCTGTCTCCACCTCCCCACCCCCAGTATCCCCAATGATGCTTGAAGGAGGTAGCCAGAGACATCACGACACCACTTCCATAGAAACTGGAGTTTTCGGGAAAATCTTCAAAAATGCCCTTCACGGTCATTGGCATCTGTTTGTTATAGACCACCGTCTGCCCGATGGGATTCTTATCGGCAAACATGCTGCCGGCCAGCTCCCTGCTGATGAAGACCACCTCCGGATTATTCAGCTCGCGAGGGTCTCCACTGACAACATCAATGCCCATAGTGGCAAAGAAACAAGAATCGGCCGTCATGGCATTGGTCTGGAAACGGCGTTCATTGGCAAACCAAGCCGAATTGCTCCACCATTGCTGGGTGACGGTAACACTCTCCACCTCGTCAGGCAGGTTTTCGGCAATGGTACCAGCCACCGGTCCAAGAGTTATATGCGAAGGATGATACTCGTTGTTGTAATACCATACTGTTTTGACAAGACACAAACGTTCATGGTCCTTGTAGCAGGTATCATAATTGAGCTCGAATGCCTGACGGGAAAAAATGAGGATACTGACTGCCAACCCCAGTCCCAAGGAAATAATCTTGATGAGGTTGGAGCCTTTTCCTCGTATCAGTGTCTGAAGAGTGTAATATAGTTGTCTCATGGAAGTTGTTTTAAAAGTCCGTTACAAATCCTGCGCTGCCACACTTGCCACCACACTACCGTCGAAAAGATGTATCGTGCGGTGTGCAAACGAGGCGTCGTGCTGGCTGTGGGTCACCATAATAATCGTAGTACCCTCTTTATTCAGTTCTGTCAACAGATTCATCACCTCAGCTCCGTTCTTGGAGTCCAAGTTACCGGTAGGCTCATCGGCGAGTATCAGCTTGGGATTGGTTACGACCGCACGGGCTATCGCCACACGCTGCTGCTGACCGCCGGAAAGCTGTTGCGGGAAGTGTTTGGCACGGTGGCTGATGTTCATCCGCTTCAGAATATCCTCTACCATGCGTTTGCGCTCACTTGCCTTCACGCCGAGGTACGTAAGGGGAAGTTCCACATTCTCGTAGACGTTCAGTTCGTCTATCAGGTTGAAGCTCTGGAACACGAATCCCAGCTTGCCCTTGCGCACACGGGTACGTTCCTTTTCCTTCAAGTCCGCTACTTCCTGACCGAGCAGCTTGTAACTGCCCTCCGTAGGATTGTCCAGCAGCCCGAGGATGTTCAGCAAGGTGGACTTGCCGCAACCTGACGGTCCCATAATGGCTACAAACTCCCCCTCCTTTACATCGAGGCTGACGTGGTTCAATGCTACTGTCTCTACTTCCGAAGTACGGAATACTTTGCTGATGTTGTTAATTTCAATCATGATATTCTATGTATTAATATTATTATCATTCGCTCTTAATGCTGTTTACCGGGTTCTCGTTCGCTATCCGCCAGGACTTCCAAAGTACGCAGGCTACGATAATCACCAAATTGGCCATCACTACCAGTACGTATACTGCCCAACTGACGGGAATACGCTCCGCGAACTGTTCCATCCACATTCCGTTGACATACCATGCCAATACCGTACCGATGACAACTGCCGGAGCCGCCACCACAAGTACATCCCTCGACAACATTTCCAAGATACCGGAAGCCTCTGCGCCGTTCACTTTGCGGATGGCAATCTCCTTGCTGCGGCGGCGTACCTCGTCGGTGGTATAACCAATCAGTCCCATCAGCATGATGAAGAACATGGTCACTGCCGCCATCAAAGTGGCATTACGGAATACACGGACAGAATTATAACTATTCTCTATTCTTTTCTCATAGCCGGTAAAGTCAATGGTCTGGTCACGGAAAGCTTCGGCTACATCGCGGTTCAGCTTCTGCAGATTTTCGGTAAAAGGCTCTCTTAAACGGACATGTACCGTTCCATAAAAATTCTTGTTCCCACGGGCTATGAAAGGCATTTTCTCGGTTCTGAAACTCTCTATCTGGAAATCCTTCAACTGCCCTACGACCTTGAACGTATTCCCTTCGGTATATACCGTACGGCCCACGACGTCGTCTCCCCAACGCATCATTTCGGCAAAGGTTTCGTTCACCACGACTTCCTCTTTATCGCGCGCCATACGTCCCGTCTTCATAGTCATGCCCATCAAGGCAGGAAAGTCCTCGCGCATGAAATAAGAAGAACGACAAGAGAAAAGTGCCTGCCCGCTCTCACTATGAATCATCGAACCGCTATATCCGCTAATGGGTGTGCTGTTGGCGCTGGACACCGCTTCCACGTAGGGCAATCCTTTGAAGAACTGATAAGCCGCATCACGCGTCGCTTCATTATCCCAGTAGGCATTGCCTATGGCTATCTGCTTGGGATTATATCCCATATCCTTTTTCAGTACATACTGATATTGCGACATCACCACACACATCAATCCACTAATGAATGCCACGCCTGCAAACTGGACAAACAGCAACGGACGCTTCCAGCCCTTCTTCCCCTCGGTATAGCGGCGGAACACCTGCGATACGGGAATACGCGCAAAGAGCCGACCCGGCAACACGCCTCCCACTATAAACAGCAGAAGCACTACCGACAACGGTACCCAGATACGCTCCGGAGCCAACAAGGTGGAGAGCTTTACAACGACCGTGTCTTCCACAAAATCGCGGAAGTTGAGCATTATCAACGCCATCAGCAGCAATGCCGCCACAATGATGATACCCGTTTCCAGCAAAAACATGCTGAAAACCGTGCCACCGCTCGCACCGCTGCATTTATGTACGCCTACCGACTTGGCGCGGTAGCTCAAAGAGGAAATGGAAATCAGCACATAGTTCAACGCCGCAATGAAAAGAATGGCAAAACCAAGAATGCTCATGATGACACGCATCCGCTGCACATCATCATAATTGCGGTATGTATCACGGATGGGCTGCACAAAAGCCGTGTAACCGTACTCTTTCTTATCTTCTGCCGGGCGATATTTGTCTATCATGGCATCAATACGCGCATTGACAACAGATTTGTCGGCACCGGGACGGAAACGGATATATTCAGGATAACTGTCCCCGCCCTGCCATGAATAGTTACCGCCGGAACCTTCGTTCCATAAGGTAGGCATGGAGATAACGGCTTCAGGATTGACAGTAGCGTTTGCGGGCAATGCCTTATACGTGCCCTTCACCATAAAATCCTTCTCGTGATTGTAATTGATAGTCTTCCCCACCGGATCCTCTCCGCCGAATATCTTCTTAGCAAAGCGGTCGCTCAGGAAAATCACATCAGGCTGCAGAAGGTCCTTCACCGGATTGCCACTCAGCACCTCGATACCCATTGTCTGAAAAAAGAGCGAGTCTGCCACAATCTTTTTTTCATCAAAACGAATGTTGCCATTGTACAAGGGAGAATTTTTCCAGTAGCAAGTGCTGGTGGCAGCTTCCACCTGTTCCGGAAAATTCTCCAATATGGCGCCTGCCACAGGACCACAGTTCTGTTCTTGTGGCGGATACTTTTCGCCTTTGACGGTAAATACAGACCAGATTTGGTAAAGGTTGTCATAGTCTTTGTAGCAGGTATCAAAGCTCTGCTCGTATGCAACGCGGGAGAAAAGCAGGATACTCATCGTCAGGCTTAACCCCAAGGAGATAATTTTGATGATGTTCGAGCCGCGTCCCCGGAGCAAAGTTTGAATGACATAATAGATTTGTTTCATACTATTTATATTGTTATGTTTTTATTTATATGTTATTTTTCCTGCCTAAGATAATGCAGAAAGCGTGCCAAAACAGTTATAACACTGGTTGTCAGCAAGTAGTGGACAGACCGTATAAGTATCAGTGTCTAATAATTAGACACAGCCTGTCCAATAATTAGACACAGCAGCCCATCCAGTATGTTCTTATATTCTTCCGTCTGAAAAGAATCCATGTCCTTTTGTATAGTGTTGCAGTGAAACAAAATCTCTTTTACAGGACAGAAAAACGGAAAATAGGACAACTTTTCTATTGAATGAAAACTCTACCTTTGCCCTCAGTTTTCATAGGCATACACTTATATACCAAGCTGATTAATATGATAAAGCCATATAAATCCTTACTCCTATCATTCCTCTGCCTGTTCATGGGTGGCTGCGACATGATAGACTATCACCCGTATGATGTGCGCATCAGCGGTGAGACCGACGTAAATGCCCATAACATTGCAGAGATAGAACAGAAATGCAAAGGCAAGACAACGATTAAATTCGTGACTATGGGCGACTCGCAACGCTGGTATGACGAGACGCTGGATTTCGTAGGAGAGATAAATAAGCGCGACGACATCGACTTCGTTATTCATGGCGGAGATATGAGTGACTTCGGAGTTACTAAAGAATTTCTTTGGCAACGGGATATTATGAACGGATTGAGTGTTCCCTATGTAACCCTCATAGGAAACCATGATTGTCTGGGTACGGGGGCAGAAACGTACAAAGCGATATTCGGTCCTACCAACTTCTCCTTTATTGCCGGTGGTGTGAAATTCGTTTGTCTCAATACGAATGCATTGGAATATGATTACTCAGAACCTGTACCGGATTTCACCTTTATGGAAAATGA
>OLWQ01000253.1_pt1 | contig 28147 bp, 16 predicted proteins | sample 1673981 | NCBI WGS metagenome assembly OLWQ01 (sample SAMEA103958136, study PRJEB25191) | human gut metagenome | reverse complement strand
TCATTATGTTTTTCTATCCTTTTTGCACATGAAGCATATATTCTAGATAAAAACACTCAAATTGTAATTAGTCCGGATCCGTCTAATTCTGTTCGTCTTGCAGCGGTTGAACTCCAATATTTTATAGGTAAAACAACTGGTTTACAGATACCGATTGTGCATCTTTGTTCCAATAATGTAGATAAAGTGATTTTTGTAGGACAAAGTAGCTATACAGACCAATATGGAATTTCAGAAGAATGTTTAGGTGAACAGGAATATTTGATAGACGTATCTCCCCAGCGTATAATATTGATAGGAAAAGATACGGATGTGACCTCGGAGATTATATGTGATAAAGGACGTAGCAATAATGGATTTTCTCCCGAGGAGGATCGAAGGCAAATTAATTACCAACAGGCGACAGGTAATAGTGACGTGGTTTCACAGCTTACTTTGCCTTCTATTTTTGATGCTCAAGGGACATGTTATGCTGTATACGATTTTATAGAGCGTTTTCTAGGAGTACGTTTTTATGGTCCGAGTCCCAAAAATATTGTAGTTCCTTCAATACAGAGACTAAGAATAGACAATGTGCATATCCAACGTGCTCCGGCCATTAAATACCGTGATGGTTCGCTTACATTTGGGTGGCCTTTTATGAAGGCACAATTCATGGATGCTACCGAAGATATGCTGCATTTATATATGCGGCGTATGCGTATGGGAGGTCGTCGTTGGGCAGCGAACCATGCGTTTACAGGTTTTCAAGACCGTTTTTTAAAGCAGAATCCTGCCCGTCCAGAGTTATTTGAAGGAAGTCATCCTGAATATTTTGCTGTTGGTCGTGGCGGTGGAGCTTCAGAACGCCAATTCTGTTATACTAATCCAGATTTTATTCATCAAGTTGCACAAGATGCGATCCGTTATTTTGAAGGTAAAGGAACTATAGCGGAACAAGTTGCTTTAGGTGAATACTTTGCCATTGTACCATTGGATAATTCCAGCTGGTGTACATGTGATGAATGTCAAAAATTACTAGCTATTGATAAAAATAATATTTTAGGCCAACATTTTAATTGTGGAACTGCTACGCATTATATATGGAACTTTGTGAATAAAGTGGCACATGAGATAAAACGTGTAGCACCAGATAAGAAACTGGCAGCATTAGCTTATCATGTTTATGCCTATCTTCCTAAAGATATAAAGTTGGAAGATAATATAGCTGTCGCCCCTTGTTTACATACTCGTAACTATTGGGCACCAGGAATGAAGCGTAATGAAATGATGCTTTATAAAAGTTGGATTGAAGAAAGTAAATCCTCAGGTCGTGATATTTTCTTATGGAGTTATTTAGGATTCCCGACTGAACGGGGATTAGTTACCAATTTCAATGTTTTTCCCGGATTCAATGCACATGCCACGGGTGAGCAAATGCGTATGTATGCGACTGATGGCGTGAAAGGCGTATATTTGTGTGGCTTGAGTGAGCAAATTGATTTTTATCTTACAATGAAGCTTTTTGATAATCCATCGTTAGATACAGATGAGATATTGGATGAGTTTTTTGATCGGTATTTTGGAAAAGCTGCTGAAGCGATGAAGAAGTTTTACTTAAAAATAGAATCGGTATATAGTGATCCTGCTAATTATCCTTCCTATATTCAAACTCAAGATGCTCAGTTTCATCAAACACGGGAACTAGCTTGGAAATATTTGGGTACGCCTATGGTAATGGAAGAATTGGAGGGATATATAGAACAGGCTAGATTGGAAGCGGAAAGTATGGAAGAAAAGGAACGGGTAAATTCTTGGAAAATAGGAGTTTGGGATTATATGTTGGCCGGGTTTAACGACTATTATAAGAATTAATTCTATAAAAAGCATTGAAGATTGGCATTGATTATAAAATGAATTATATGAAGAAACCTTTTTTATTTCTATTGTTTGTATTGGCAGCAGTTTCTTGTAAAGAAGTGGAAGCACCACAGGCATATGGTCCAGTGCCTACTGAAGCGCAAATGGAATGGCAAGAGATGGAAATGTATGCTTTTATACATTTTAGTATAAATACATTTACTGATATAGAATGGGGATATGGTGACAGGGATCCGAAGCTTTTTTCACCTACGGAACTAGATTGCCGTCAATGGGCTAAAGTATGTAAAGATGCTGGATTTAAGGGTATTATTATTACTGCAAAACATCATGATGGTTTTTGTTTATGGCCATCGAGATATACTGAGTATTCAATTAAACAATCGCCTTGGCGTGGTGGAAAAGGTGATTTGGTGAAGGAACTTTCGGAGGCCTGTAAAGAATATGGCTTAAAATTAGGTATTTATCTTTCTCCATGGGACAGGAATCATCGAGATTATGGAACTCCTGAATATATTACTTATTTTAGAAACCAACTTCGGGAACTGCTGACTAATTATGGTGAGATTTTTGAAGTTTGGTTTGATGGTGCAAATGGAGGAACGGGGTATTATGGAGGTACAAATGAAAATCGTTGTGTAGATAGAAAAACATATTATGATTGGGAGAATACCTATAAGATAGTTCGTGAACTTCAACCCAATGCCATGTTGTTCAGTGATGGAGGACCAGATTGCCGTTGGTGTGGTAATGAAGACGGTTGGGTAGGGGAAACAAACTGGAGCCTTTTGCGACGTAATGAAGTTTGGCCTGGGTACCCTAATTACACAGAACTACGTTATGGACATGAAGATGGTACGCATTGGGTACCTGCGGAAGTCAATGTGTCTATTCGTCCCGGATGGTTCTATCATGAGTCGGAAGATCACAAAGTGAAATCATTGCAGCAGATGGTAGATATTTATTACTCTTCTGTTGGTCGTAATGGAACCTTTTTATTGAACTTACCTATTGATAAGAGAGGTTTGGTGCATGAAACGGATGTGAAGCGCATACAGGAAATGACTGCAGCTCTGAAAGCTGATTTTACTATTAATTTGGCAGAAGGAGCTTCTGTTATTGCAACTAATGTCAGAGGAGGCTCGAAGAAATTCTCTTCTGATAATTTGACGGATAATGATGATATGTCTTATTGGGCTACCGATGATAGCATAAAGATTGCTTCGTTTATTGTTGATTTGGGAAAACCGATTGAGTTTAATCGTATTCTTTTGCAGGAATATATTAGGTTGGGGCAACGTGTAGGAAAGTTCTCCGTAGAAGCTTGCATTGATGGGGAGTGGAAATTGTTGGATGAGCAGACGACTATTGGATATAAGCGCATATTGCGTTTGCCGACCGTTCTATCGGACAAGATACGAATAAATATATTGGATGCAAAAGCTTGTCCCCTGATTAGTAATGTTGAAGTTTATCATGCTCCTAAAATAGTAACGGAGCCTGTTATAACAAGAGATAAACATGGGTTGGTTACAATTTCCATTCCCGATAAAGAATTGGAAATAAAGTATTCGATAGACGGTGGTGAACCGGATAAGGTTTATATGGGGCCTATTCAAACAAAAGGTAAAACAGTGGTAAAAGCCTATGTAGCTGATCGGGAAAGTGGAAAGACAAGTAGTACGGTAAGACAAACATTTGATATAATAAAGGATAATTGGAAAGTCATGGGTATTAATGATGCAGGTACTGATTATATTTTTGATGGAAACGATACTACTGTTTGGCATCAGTCAAGAAATTCTATGCCGATAGAATTGACGGTTGATATGGGAAATGTTTATACTTTGAAAGGATTTACATATCTTCCTGATCAGGGACGTTGGGCATCAGGTGTTATCTTTAATTATCTTTTTAGTATATCTGAGGATGGGAAAAATTGGAAAGATGTAAGTAAGGGTGAGTTCTCAAACATCAGGAATAGCCCGATTTCGCGTACTGTGACATTTCAGTCGAGCAAAGCGCGTTATTGGAGGTTTACGGCACTTTCAAATACAAATGGTGATGCTATAGCTGGTTATGCGGAAGTAGATGTCTTGACCCAATAATAAATTCTTTTATGTTACCATAAAGAAAACAGATAGTGAAGGTCTTATTTTTATTGGATCCACTATCTGTTTGAAGTCTCTTCCAAAAAAGTTTTTTTTATGTTTGAAAATGACTAGATTTGTTGCAAATCAAAAATATAAAAGCAAATGAAATCACTAAGTATTTTCTTATTAGGTGCCGGCTTGTTTACCCTGGCATTGTGTGGATGTACATCGCAGCCTTCACAGAAAGAGACCGGAATGTCCGATAGCATTGTTAAAGTGCAAGATAATCCTGTCATTGAAACTATTATGGCACGCCGCAGTATTCGGAAGTACAAACCGGAGGCTGTGGAACGGGATAAAATGGAAACTATTCTGAACTGTGGTATTCATGCTCCCAATGGGATGAATAAACAATCATGGGAAGTGCGTGTGGTAGATAATCAGGATTTTATTAATGAGCTGACTGAGATTTTCAAGAAAGAAAATCCAAAGGCTGCTGAACGTGCCGGATTTAAGAATATGTTCAATAATGCTCCTACCGTTGCTTTTATTGCCTATGATCCCCGGTATGATATGTCTCAAATAGATTGTGGGCTTTTAGGGGCGAATATGATTCTTACAGCTCAGTCCATGGGTATAGGAAGTTGTTGTTTAGGTGGTCCTGTCCGCTTTATGAAATCTCCTGCGGCTGCCGGTTATTTGAAGAAGTTGGATTTTTCGGATGGGTATGAATTATTGTACGCTATTGCTTTTGGTTATCCCGATGAGGCTCCGGCAGCTAAGCCCCGTGATACTTCGAAAGTGAAATTTATTGATTGATTTCCCCTCCTCCTTTCCGCTTTCTATATTCGAGTGATATGTTTCTGCTCGAATATAGGAGGCAGCTCGTTTTGTATTCCTTTATCTCTATAAGCTAAAATTGTACTTTTAGAATCTATTTTTGGTGTTCTCTAATAAATTCCCTACATTTACACCCGTTTCATTTGAATTAATCTTAATAAATGATTGTAGAACCGGAAGTTGTAGGAGAATTTGCCTCTGGCAGCCATGAAGCCTTTCATAAGATATTCAAGCTGTTTTATCCTAAGGTATATGCTTTTATACGGGGATTTATAAAAGATTTGGATGATTCTGAGGATTTGACTCAAATTGTCTTTATAAAACTATGGAATAAGAGAGCAATTTTTCACAAGGTACATCATTTTGATTCTTATTTGTTCATGCTTACCAAATATACCGTTTTTAATTATATCACAACTAAAAAAGTCTCCCGGTTTACAAGCGAAGATAATGTTCCCGAGATTTCTGATAAATATACTCCTTATGATAAATTGATAGCGAAAGATTTGCAATTATTAATTGATATGGTAGTGAATGAGATGCCTCCTAAAAGGAAAATGATATATAAGTTGAGTCGGATAGAAGGACTTTCTAACGAACAAATAGCAGAGAAACTGGGGATACAGAAAAAAACGGTGGAGAATCATTTGAATATCGCTTTAAATGAACTGAGAGACGCTTTGGCTCTTTCTATTTTAGTTTATTTAATACTGCCGGTTTAGGTGTATCATAAGATAGAACTGTCTTTATTTATATAAAATGTGAAAATGAATAATTATATACATAAGATAATAGACTTTTTCTTTCATCATGAAGCTTCTGATGAGATAACGGAACGTGTTTATAATCGTATGGTTTTTCCTGTGGAAGATAAAGCAAGAGAAGAAGCTGTTTCACAAATTTGGGATAAACTGGACGATGCTTCTTGCTCTGACGAAAAAATAGAGAAGGCTTTTTATAATTTGGAGACCTCTTTAGGATTAAAAAAAGAAGAACAGACTGTCGAATTAGTACATCGGGAACATATAAGAAATACGAAAAGAATAAATTGGGGAAGAGTAGCTGCTATTTGGACTATTCCTTTCATTATGGTGTGTTTTTCGGCTTACTATTATTATTCTGCAAAGGATTATGTGAAGGAGACGTTGTCCGAAGTGACTTATATGCAGCGTTATGCAGCTATGGGTACACGTGAAGAAGTGGTTCTTCCTGATGGGAGTAAGGTTTGGCTTAATGCCGGTACTTTGTTGGTATATCCCTCCAGTTTCATATCTGAATCTCGCAATGTTTATATTGCGGGAGAAGGTTTCTTTGAAGTTTCAAAAGATAAAGAGCATCCTTTTATTGTCACTACCAACCATTTAGAGTTGGAAGTGCTTGGTACGACATTCAATATTTCGGCGTATCCGGACAATAATCAGATAATGGCTACATTGGAAACCGGCAGGTTACAGGTAAAGGTAAATAAACAACCGGAGAAATATTTTCTGGAACCCAATGACCAATTGATATATACTCCTTCCACAGGGATAGTACAACAGCATAAAGTGAATGCTGTTTCCCACTCCGATTGGCGTATGGGAGGGTTGTTCTTTGGCAATGTGCCGTTTAATGATGTTCTTCATACTTTGGAACGTGTGTATGGTGTGAAATTCCATGTGCGTACATCTATTTACCAGAATCAAAGTTTGAGAGTTCATTTTAATAGAAATGAATCGTTGGAGCAAGTACTTCAAATCATTAAAATATTGGTTCCCGGTATAGAATATGAAATTGTTGGCAAGAATATCTATTTAAGATAGCGGTTTAGTATTTATTAACACAAAACCATTGGGTGTAGTATTTATTTGAATTGTCTTTCTCATGTACGTACACCTTATGTCGTTAATAAATCTAATATGAAATGAACAAGAAATTTATTCGAGTGTTGGGGCTTGGTGTTGGCTTATTTCTGGCCGGTAGCCTCTCTGTTAATGCACAGAAAGTTTCCTTCAATGGGGAACGTCTTTCTTTAAAACAAGCGTTTGAGAAAATTGAATCTGTTTCGAAGTATAAGATTGCTTATAACACTTCACAATTGGATGTCAATAAGCAAGTTGTCTTGAATCAAAAGAATCAGGATGTATTGCAAATTCTGTCGGATTTGCTAAAAGGAACTAATTGTGTCTATCAAGTGAATGACAATTATATTGTTATCACTCTGAAAGATGATGAGAAGGTTAAGAAAATTAAGGGTACTATAAAAGATTCGGCCGGGGAACCTATTATTGGTGCCAATGTAATTTTAAAAGGAGATGCCACTGTAGGAAGTATTACAGATATAGATGGTAACTTTGATTTGTCCGTTCCAAGCAATGCTACTTTGCAAGTTTCTTATATTGGTTATAATACTCAGGATGTTTCGGTCGGAAATAAATCTTTCCTTAATATTACTCTGAAAGAAGATACGGAAACACTGGATGAAGTAGTGGTTGTAGGTTATGGCTCGCAGAAGAAAGTCAATGTGATTGGCTCTATTGCATCAGTGGACAGTAAAGCATTGGAATCTCGTGCAGTGCCTGACGTTTCTAATATGTTGACCGGTCAGATGTCGGGTGTTACCATTACACAGGAAAGCGGTAATCCGGGACAGGATGCCGGTACTATTCGTATCCGTGGTGTCGGTTCGTTTGGAGCAACTCCTAGTCCTTTGGTTCTAGTAGATGGACTTCCCGGTTCTTTGAGTGATTTGACTCCGGCCGATATTGATAATATTTCAGTTCTGAAGGATGCCTCTTCAGCAGCTATTTATGGTTCTCGTGCTGCCAATGGTGTTATTTTGGTAACAACCAAGAAAGGAAAGGAAGGTAAAGCCCGCATTATTTATAATGGTTCCGTGGGTATGAGTCAGGCTACAGAATTGCCGGAATTGGCTCATTCTTATGAATATGCAGAATTTTATAATAAGGCGATTGGAGCAGAAACCTATACGCCTGAGATGATTCAGAAGTATCGTGATGGTTCTGACCCTGACAACTATGCTGACGAAATGTATCTTGATGATCTTTTGGGCGGTCATGCACTGCAAACCAAGCATGAGTTGAGTGTAAGCGGTGGTACGGAAAAGGTACAATATATGGTATCATTGGGATATTTGCGTCAAAATGGTTTGTTGGACAATAACTATTATAACCGTTACAATGCTCGTGTAAACCTTGGTGCGGAATTGGCTAAGAACTTGAAATTACAAGTGCGTCTGAGCGGTATGACTTCCGATCGTCACGAACCTTCTACTCCGGGTTCTTTGGATATTGGTGGATTTAAAGGGATTATTTCTAATGCCGTTCGTTTTCCCGGTTTAACTCCGACTTACTTGCAGAATGGTGAGGTCGGTTTAGGACCTAAATTGCAAGGTACACCGGTGGCATGGGTAGACTGTGCGTCTTCATATCGTGAAGACTATGACAAATTTAAAAATAATATTGAATTGTCATATCAGCCGATAGATGGATTGACTTTGAAAATTTTAGGCGGTTATAATTATACATTAAGTCACGTTCGCCATTATCGTTGTGATATGATTCTTACGGGTGACAAGAGTACCGGTCCTTCTACATTGAGCGATGAAATGAAGCGAACTGTTTATAAGACCTTCCAAGCTGTAGCTGATTATAATAAGTCTTTTGGTAAACATAATCTTGCTGCATTGGTAGGATATACTTGGGAAGACGAAGGTCAGCGTACTTTATCGGGTAGTCGTAATAACTTTCCGTCTGATGACGTACCTTTCTTAGGGGCCGGAGGGGCAGACGGTCAGACAAATGGAGGCGGAGGATATGATTGGGCTATACAGTCTGTCTTCGGTCGTTTGACATATAACTATGATCAGCGCTATTTATTTGAAACAACAATGCGTTATGACGGCTCTTCTCGTTTTCCGACAGATAGCAAATATGGTTTCTTCCCTTCTTTGGCTGCAGGTTGGCGTATCTCTGAAGAACAGTTTTGGAAGGAAAATGAAAATTTGTCTTTCATTAATAATTTAAAACTGAAAGCTTCTTACGGTATATTGGGTAATAATAATATCGGTAACTATCCTTATCAGTCGGTATACTCTTTAGGGCAAGCACAGAACTATGTATTTGGCGGAGTGTACACACAAGGAGCAGCTGTTACTACTTATGTGGATCCGGGTTTGAAGTGGGAGCGTACTCGTACTACCGATGTTGGTATTGAGACTGCATTCTTTAATAATAAGTTGACATTTAATGCTTCTTATTTCTATCGTAAGACTACAGATGTATTGTATAAGCCGGCTGCAAGTTATTCTTCGATTTTCGGATTAAGTGTATCGCAAGTAAATACCGGTGAGTTGGAAAATAAAGGTTGGGAGTTTGAAATAGGTCATCAAAATACAATTGGTAAGTTCCATTATCATATTAATGGTAATTTCTCTATTATTGATAATAAGGTATTGACATTGGGTATGGGAAATGTGACCCAGAACAATGGTATGGTAGGTAATGGTAGCGATTTGTTTATCGGTTATCCGATGCAGATGTTTTATGGGTATAAGACGGACGGAGTATTTCTGACCGATGATGAAGTAGGTGACTGGTATGATCAGACTGCGATAGCCAAAGGTTCTAAAGCCGGAGATATTCGTTATGTTGATATTACAGGTGATGGCAAAGTAACACCGGATGACAAAACGTTCTTAGGCTCTCGTATACCTAAATATACTTTTGGATTGAATTTCGGTGGAGAATATAAAGGATTTGATTTCAGTGTATTGCTTCAGGGAGTTGCTAAGGTGAAAGGTATGTTGTCTGTTTATGCAGGTCATGCATTCTATCAGGAGGGTAATATTCAGAAATGGCAAATGGAGAATTGCTGGAATGTGCAGCAGGATAACCGTTATCCTGAATATCCTCGCTTGGAGATTATGTCAAATGCAGGTAGCAATAATACACTGACTTCTGATTTCTGGGTATTGGATGCTTCTTTTCTGAAAGTACGTAATGTTCAGTTAGGTTATACATTACCCGAACATATAGTTAAAAAGTTTGGGTCCACCGGTATGCGTTTCTATGTTTCTTTAGACAATCCTTTAACCTTCAAGGGGTATCGTAAAGGCTGGGATCCTGAAAACACAAGTAATAACGGTCAATATTATCCAACTATGTCAACTTATACTTTGGGCTTAACTTTAAAATTCTAATGACTTATGAAAAGATTAAAATATATAGCTTTTACTGTTTTATTAGCTTCATTTTCATTGCAATCATGTGATTTGGAGCGTTATCCATTGACAGATTTGTCGGAAGATAATTTTTGGACTGATGATAAGAATGCCGAATTGGCTTTAACTTCTTTATATAGAGGTAGTATTACAAATGGTTTGGAATATAGTGTTTCGGACTTTTGGTCTTATCATGGTATGTTGTTTATGGAACATCTGACAGACAATGCTTATGACCGTCGTGGAGAAAATAATCCATTCTTTAATATTTCTAGTGGTAAACTGTTGAATAATAACTCTTTTATTAAAAACTATTGGTCATCGGCTTATAAGCGTATCGGTTTGTGTAACCGTTTCTTGGAGGGTATTGCCAATGCTCCCGAATCAGAACAGAAAACCAGAATGGTTGCCGAAGCCCGCTTTTTGCGTGCCACTCAGTATCACTATCTGGCCAGTTATTTTAAGGATGTACCTTTAGTGACCAAAACTCTGACAGGTGAAGAGGCCAATACAGTTGAAAAGGAAACTCAGGCTAATATTTTGTCATGGTGTGTGACAGAGTTTAAAGAGTCGGCAGCTGATCTGCCCCGTTTTAAAGATATTCCGAATAGTGAGACAGGACGCGCTTGCAAACAGGCTGCTTTAGCATTTTTGGGCAGAACTTGTATGCTGATGCAGGATTGGGCAGGTGGAGCAGCCGCTTATAAGGAAATCATCGATTATGGTGATAACTCAATTCATCCTGTGTATCGAGAACTGTTCCATCCTTCAACCGGTGTAGGCAACAAGGAGAATATTTATTATATATCCTATCTTGAAAACTATTTTGGTTGCGGTCTTCCACAGCATATTTTGTCTGCAAAAGACGGTGGATGGAGTCTGTCCAATCCTTCGGCCGGATTATTTGAATCTTATGAGTTTAAAGACGGAACTCCGTTCAGCTATGACGATTCACGTTACAACCCGGATAATTTAGGTGAGAACCGTGATCCGCGTCTTGATTATACCATCTATTATAATGGAGCGACTTTTATGGGTACTGAATATCGCATGAGTCCGGATTATGAAGCATCAAAGAAAGAACGTTTGGATTATTCTTCAGAAGTATCTAAGACTGGTTTTATGTGGCGGAAATATTTTGATGAGAATCCGATCAATGATTTGAATAGCTATAGTGCTGTGACTCCGGTAATCAGATATGCAGAAGTTTTATTGAGCTATTTGGAATGTTTGATTGAAAGCGGGCAGGCCATTGATCAAACAGTATTGAATTTGACCATTAATCAGGTGCGTGGACGTGCTGATGTTAAGATGCCACCTGTTACAGAAACTAATTCAGACAAATTGCGCGAATTACTCCGTAATGAGCGTCGTGTTGAATTGGCTTTTGAAGGTATCAGATATTGGGACTTGTTGCGCTGGAAACTTGCTGAGACAGTGCTTGTTGGTGAGGTATGGGGTGCTCCTTATCCTAAATCTATCACTTATGCCGGTTCTACCAAGTTTGTAGATCCGACAGGACATTGCCGCTGGTATGTAGGAAGACGAGATTTTCGTAATCCTCAGGATTATAAATGGCCGATTCCTTTGTCAGAACAAAATATTAATCCTAACTTGCGTGAGTAATTCTAACAATAGGAAAAAGTGTGTCAAAAATGCTACATTAGGTTTTTGACACACCTTATCTGACTAAAATATTAAAATATCATGAAAAAACAGTATTTGGCTTTATCTCTCTTGACACCGGTGTTGTGTCCTGCTCTGACTGCGGAAGCCAGGACTCCCAAAGAGAATAAAGTGACCAATCGTGAGCAGCCCAATGTGATTGTTATTTTGGCTGATGACTTGGGTTATGGTGATTTGGAATGTTATGGTGCAAAGAATGTGCAGACTCCCAATGTCAATCGTTTGGCGGGTGAAGGTATTCGCTTTACCAATGCTCACACCGTAGCTGCTACCAGTACCCCTTCCCGTTACTCTTTGTTGACCGGTGAATATGCATGGCGTCGTCCTGATACCGATGTGGCAGCAGGAAATGCCGGTATGATTATCCGCCCAGAACAATATACTATGGCAGATATGTTTAAAAATGCGGGATATACTACTTGTGCAATCGGTAAATGGCATTTGGGGCTGGGAGATAAAACGGGACAACAAGACTGGAATGCTCCGCTTCCTGCTGCTTTAGGGGATTTAGGGTTTGATTATCATTATATCATGGCAGCAACAGCCGACCGTGTTCCGTGTGTATTCATAGAAAACGGTAAAGTGGCAAATTATGATCCTTCTGCTCCTATAGAGGTTAGCTATAAACAAAATTTTCCGGGTGAGCCTACCGGTGCTGATCATCCCGAGTTACTCTATAATCAGAAACCGAGTCACGGACACGATATGTCTATTGTGAATGGTATCAGTCGTATCGGTTTCATGAAAGGCGGTGGTAAAGCTCTTTGGAAAGATGAAAATATTGCCGATTCTATTACTACTCATGCTATTGACTTCATCAAACAGCATAAAGATGAGCCTTTCTTTATGTATTTTGCAACCAATGACGTTCATGTTCCTCGTTTCCCGCACGACCGCTTCCGTGGAAAGAACCCGATGGGTGTACGCGGAGATGCTATTGTACAGTTTGATTGGTCGGTAGGCCAGATTATGGAAACGCTCGACAAACTGGGGCTGGCGGAAAATACATTGATTATCCTGTCCAGTGACAATGGTCCTGTGGTAGATGATGGTTATGATGATAAAGCAGAAGAATTGTTGAACGGGCATAGTCCTGCCGGTCCGTGGAGAGGGAATAAATACAGTGCATTCGAAGGAGGTACCGCCGTTCCTGCTATCGTGCGTTGGCCCAAGAAGATTAAGGAAAATCGTGAGTCGGATGTCTTGATGTCACAAATTGACTGGATGGCGTCTTTGGGGGCATTGGTCAATGCCAGACTTCCAAAAGGTAGTGCTCCTGATAGTTACAATCGCATCGGTAATTTGCTGGGAACAGATGATGAAGACCGTCCTTGGGTAATTGAGCTTGCTTCTAATCACGTGTTGTCTGTTCGTACCAAAGACTGGAAATATATTGAGCCGAATGATGGTCCTGCAATGATACAGTGGGGACCTAAAATTGAAACCGGTAATTTAAGCACTCCTCAGCTTTATGATATGAGGAAAGAAATAAATGAACGCGCTAATGTGGCATTACAGCATCCTGAGGTAGTATATGATATGCAGAATATACTTCGCAGAGTACGTAATAAAACCATAAAGATGGAATAATAAAAAAAGAGAGGCGGTTTACTGTTGAACCGCCTCTCTTTAATATATAGCAATTTCCTTTTATCCTCTATTTGCTCTTTTACGTTCCAGTTCATCCAAAATTACTTTACGCATACGCATACTTTTTGGAGTTACTTCTACATATTCGTCTTCTTTGATATATTCCAGTGCTTCTTCCAATGAGAAGATTACGGGTGGAATGATACGAGCCTTATCGTCCGAACCTGATGCACGCATATTGGTCAGTTTCTTTGATTTGGTCACATTGATGACCAGGTCATTTTCATGAACATGTTCGCCCACTACCTGACCTGCATATACTTCATCCTGCGGATAGATAAAGAACTTACCGCGGTCTTGCAACTTGTCGATAGCGTAAGCAAAAGCCGTACCGCTTTCCATTGCAATCATAGAACCGTTGCTACGGCGTTCGATATCACCTTTGTAGGGTTGATATTCTTTAAAACGGTGTGCCATGATCGCTTCTCCCTGAGAAGCTGTCAATACATTGGTGCGCAAGCCGATAATACCACGTGAAGGCATATCAAATTCAATATTGACACGATCTCCCTGAGATTCCATGGAGGTCATTTCACCTTTACGGCGAGTTACCATATCAATCATTTTGCTGGCAAACTCTTCGGGAACACTGATCGTGAGTTCTTCTATCGGCTCACATTTCACTCCGTCTATTTCTTTGAAAATAACCTGCGGCTGTCCTACCTGAAGCTCGTAACCCTCACGACGCATTGTCTCAATCAAGACAGAGAGGTGTAATACACCACGTCCTGATACTATCCATTTACCGTCTTCCAATTCGCTTTTGCGAACGCGCAATGCCAAGTTTTTATCCAGTTCCTTCATCAAACGGTCGTGGATGTGGCGCGAGGTCACAAATTTACCTTCTTTACCGAAGAAAGGAGAGTCATTGATAGTGAATAACATACTCATGGTAGGTTCGTCGATGGCAATGGGTGGCAAGGGTTCCGGTTTTTCGTAATCGCAGATTGTATCTCCGATTTCAAAACCGTCCACACCGATAATGGCGCAGATATCGCCCGATGATACAGCATCGGTTTTTTTACGTCCCAATCCTTCGAATGTATGTACTTCTTTAATTTTAGACTTCACCATCGAACCATCACGTTTTGCCAAAGTGATGTTCATACCTTCTTTCAATGTTCCGCGATGAACACGGCCCACAGCGATACGTCCGGTATATGATGAATAGTCCAGAGAGGTAATCAACATTTGTGGAGTACCTTCCAGTTGTTTTGGAGCAGGAATATGTTCGATGATAGCATCCAGCAATGCTGTCAGGTTATCGGTCGGAGTTTTCCAGTCGGTGCCCATCCAGTTATTTTTGGCAGAACCGTAGATAACCGGGAAGTCCAGCTGCTCTTCTGTGGCGTTGAGGCTGAACATCAAGTCGAACACCATTTCATATACTTCTTCCGGGCGGCAATTGGGTTTATCGACCTTGTTGACTACCACCAGCGGTTTCAAACCGAGTTGTAAAGCCTTTTGGAGCACAAAGCGAGTTTGAGGCATCGGGCCTTCAAACGCATCTACCAACAGGATACATCCATCGGCCATATTGAGTACACGTTCCACTTCACCACCGAAGTCGGCGTGTCCCGGAGTATCAATAATATTGATTTTTGTTCCATTGTAGTTAATTGAAACGTTTTTCGAAAGGATGGTTATACCTCTCTCACGTTCCAAGTCATTGTTATCCAATACCAGTTCCCCATTGGTCTGGTCATTGCGGAACAAATGTCCCGCCAACATCATCTTGTCCACGAGTGTTGTTTTTCCGTGGTCTACGTGGGCGATGATGGCAATGTTTCTAATGTCTTGCATACTATACCTAATATTTGACTGCAAAGGTACGATTTTTAGTTGAAAAAATATTTGGCTGTTAACGTTTATTTTTTATCTTCGGTCTCTTCTTTGCTGTTAAATGTAGACGGAGTCGTTCCATAGAAATCGACAAAGTGCTTTCTGAAAGTTGGAATGTCGTTATAGCCTACCATTTCGGCTACCTCCTGCACACTATATTTTTTAGTTCGTAGCAGCTCTGCCGAGCGTTTCAGGCGCACGCCTCTTACCAGCTCTATAATGGTAAAGTTGGTGAGCTGCTTCACTTTCCGATAGAGGGTAGGCTGACTCATATTTAGCATTTCGGCGAGTTTCTTCACATTGAACTCCTGGTTTTGCAGGTTGTCATTTATAATTTTCAGGATTTGTGTGACGAATGGGTCTTCAATTTTTATGGCTATGTCGTTTTCTTCTTGAATATCTCCGATAGCGTTGATAGACGGCATCAGCAGTTTGGTATAGATTTGTTTCAACTCCACTCTGCTCTTGATGAGCCGTTTTACTTTTGTGCGCAGAATCTCCGGATTGAACGGTTTCAAGATATAATCATCGGCGCCCAGTTCGATACCTTTCACCACGTCTTCGTCACCTACCAATGCTGTCAGCAGGATGATAGGGATATGGCAGGTTTTCAAATCTTCTTTTAAGATGCGGCAACATTCAAATCCGTCCATAACAGGCATCATGACATCGGTAATAATCAGGTCGGGTATCTCTTTGCGGGCAATTTTTACTCCTTCTTCACCGTTTTCTGCCATGATAATGTTATAGGTCCCACCGAATAACACTTTCAGATAAAGCCGGATATCCGCATGGTCCTCGATAACGAGTATTTTATATTTTGTTTCAGGGCTTTCAATCGGTCGGGGGATGATACTGTCTTGCAACTCTTGTTTCTTTTTATCCTCCACAGTGATAATCTTTGCCCGGCTGTCATCTATCTGTATATGTTCCGGTTTGACAAATACGACATATTCTTCTCCTTTAAAATGCTCTTTGCCTAGCGGAATATATAAGGTGACGGAAGTACCTATTTCTTTTTCTTGTTTGATTTGAATATCTCCATGGTGATCGAGTGCCGTTCTTCTCATAATTTCAATACCCAGTTCAGGATGCAGATAGTTACTCGGCAAGATATACCTGTCTTCTCCCAGATAGGTGACAGATGATTCTTCTATCACTTCTTTTCCATCGTCTTCTATGGTGAAAAGGCAGTACTCTTTTCCTTTCAGACTTGTGATGCTGACAACAAAGCGGATGGCACCGGCATAAGAAATATGGCGGTATGCATTCGACATTATATTCCTGAGGACAAACATAATTTTTTGCCGGTCAATCCATATTTCCGTATTTATCTTGTTGTCCTTGTCGTAATATAGATTGATGGGGCTGACATTCAGCAATTCATACGAAGCCCGCACCACTTCATCGGCTATTCTGCTCGCCGTATATGGAGCTACATTCAGGGTAGGACCGTAGTTTTCTTCCTGATGAATATTGAGCAATTGGTTACAGATATCCTGCATACAGATTGAGTTACGATAGGCCACTTTTACTTTCTGCAGGAACGATTCCGGTAAAGCCGAGTTGCTTATCATTTCTTTCAGCGGTGCAGTGACCAGTGACAGAGGGGTTCTCAATTCGCGTGCCAGCATATAGCTGATTTGGTCACGCATTTGCCGGTTCTTTTTCTCTTCTGCTCTTATTTCCGTAGCTTTTTCCAGACGTTCTTTCATTCGCACTTCTTTTTCTTTATACATCTGTCGTTTCAGTGCTTTGCTGTTAAAGTAGAGCCAAGTCAGGAATATGCTTCCCATAATGATAAGCATGTAGCCGGTAATTGCCCATCCGGTGGTGGCCCAATACTTACCTACAGTGATGGCAATATGGGTGATTTGTTCATTTCCTTCCATCGGATAGGAAGGCTTTATTTCGAGTACGTAGTCTCCCGGCTCAATGTTACTCAATCTCACTTGGTCATAATCACCGAAATGCCATTTTCTATCATTGGGCAGCAGGCGATATTCCACTTTATTGGAGGAAGTGCTGTAACGCAAGTCGCTCAAATAAAACACGAGATTGTTATTGTTGTAGTTCAAGGTCAGTCGGTCTATTAAATGTGCCGGTTTGTCCAAAATAACTTGTCCGTTTATTTTTTCGCCTATTTCCACCTTATTATAATTTACATTGATGTCAGCGATATAATATTTATGCTTGCTGGAAGTTTCTTTCAGCATCCGGGGATCAAAGTAAAGCAGCCCCGTAGAGTTTACCCACAATAATTTTCCGTTGTTCAGCCGGCAAACCTGATAGTAGTTTTCCGGAAAAGCATATAAGTAGAAAGAGTTATTTTTATTGTTGATTGTTATAATGCCCGAGTTGGTGCCCAGCCATGTATTGCCGTTTCTGTCGTCTATCATGCAATCGATGTGTCCGTTGGGTAGGTCTTGGTTAAGAAGCATGGTAGACACAACGTTTTTTTCTTTTCCGTCTATTTGTATAATCTTGTTGGCGTATGATACGAATAGTTGGTTGTAGTTATTCATATAGATAGTCATAACTTTACCCGGAGTCAGACTGCTCTTTTGTTCGTATCCTCCGTTCAGTGTCACTTTTTTGCCTTCTCGGGTTGCCTGAAACAGTCCTTTTTCTGTTCCCAGCCACATGGTGCCGTCTCCATCCTCACAAATGGCGGTTATTTTCTCAATTTCTTTTGTATAAGGCATATATGCCAAACAGCTTTTGCCCTGATAGTCGTACACTATCAATGCATTTTCTGTTGCAATCCATAAGTCGTTGCGCGAGTTGAGGAAAAGTATTTTAATGGCAGAGACTTGGTTTTCTGTTGCTTCCGGTTGGGGATGAAAGGAGACTGTTTCATTGGTAGTGGGATTCATCAGGAGAATATTTCCTTTTTCATCTCCAAACCACAGGTGTCCGTTTTTGTCTTTGAACAAGCAGTAATTGCCGTTCTTTTCCGCTTTTGCCCATGGTACGAACTGTATATTTGGCGAGAGGTTTTTTGTCTGACTTTTATATATCCCCTTGTTGTCGGTGGCCAGCCATATAAATCCGTTGCTGTCTTCTGCTATTCCATTGAGAGATCTTATGTCGTTATCCAGTTGGATGCGGTTTACATTATCTCCCAGCAGATTTAATTTCAGCAGTCCTCTTCCGAAGGTGCCGACCCATAACACTTGGTTCTGTTTATCGAGATAAATGCGGGTAATTCTGTTTTTGATGATAGGTTCGTAATAACTGTCATTTTCAATCAGGTCGATGGTTTTAAAGGGAGCTTTCAGATAATCTTTATTTTCAAATTTTATCAAAGCCAACGAGGTGCCTGATGCCATTACAAACGTTGTGTCATCTGCTTGTATAATATCGCGGATACATGCATCCTGCACTATGGGGGTGCTTTTGTTCAGTTTGCGTGTAGCTTTTGTGGTTGTGTCATAGCAGATTACTCCGTTGTTGTGGCTGCAAATCCATAAGTAGTTATTATATATATGTATATTGCAAATATCTTCTGCATTAGTAATTCCTAGTTCGGCGCAGTCCAAAGATTCACTTTTCTTTTCTGTCAGATTATAGAGTATAAGTTTGTTTTCGCGGGTAAGTATATAGAGGTTATTGTCGCAACCATAGAATTTGAATGGAATCCCCTTTATATTCGGCAGTAGATTAGGTGTAATGCTTACTTCGTCTGTCTCATATTCGGTTTTCAGTTCTGCCACTCCTTGTGAGGTGATGGCATATATTTTGTCTTTTGTCACACATAAGTCCAAAATGTCTGTCAGCACTTCCGGGGTGGACGATAAAAGTGACATGTAGCATCCTTTCATTTTGTTGAAACACGATAACCTGTTCATGTTCGCTATCCGTGACCAAAGCATTTTGTCGGAAGTCTCATAAATGCCGGTAATGGAATATGGTTCTTTGTCTGCCGAATTGTAGTTGTGGAAGTGTATTCCATCGTATCGGCTCAGGCCGACATCTGTTCCCAACCATAAAAATCCGTCTTTGTCCTGATGGATTTCGGTCAAGGTATTATTGCTTAATCCCTCTTGTTTAGTCAATAACTGGATTCCTGTCTGTCGGAAAAAACTTTGTGCCTTGGTTATTTCCATACCCATCAGCAGGACAATTATAAGTAGTCCCGTAACCGGTGTTGTTAATGTTCCGCTTCTTTTCATATTCCCCTTCATTCATTTAAATATAGTGCACTTAACAATGCTATGTATTCATATCATGTTTCTTAAACTATTTTAAGGATAACTGCAAAAATAGGCTTTTATTATGTTATAATCAACGTTTTAGGTTAGAAACTTTTTAAAAAGTCGGATAAGTCAGAGGGTATACATCTGTCTTGATAGGGGGTATATCATTCATTGTTTTATCTATTTGCTGTTAATCAATATATTATGATTGAATGAAATACCATTGAAGTGCCATACGTTAAATAATAATTCAAAAGAAAGGAAGTGAAGAACCCATGTACACCTATTACATACACAGCTTCTTCCTTCCCTTCATAAAGCTTAATATCACCTCACAATCTTTTCAGCCCTGATTGATTTATAGAATCTGATACCTATAGTTTATAAGTGAATGAAGCGTCATGGCTTTTCGGGTTATAAGTGCCCCGGATGCTGACAGGAATCTGCATATATTTGATTCCGTTGTCTGCCACCTTCATATAAATATAGCTTTCCGATTGGAATATGAAGTTGCCTTCACTGTTGTCGCTGGCCAAACTGAATCCTTTCACATACCATTTCATGAGTGAAGAACTGCATTCAGCATTATATCCGTTGTAATATAAGTCACCGTCGGCATAGCCGGTAAGGTTGAGCTGAATTGTAAAGGTGTACTTACCATTGATTGTCTGGCTGGTAATCACTTTCAGTAAAGTCTGATTGCCTTTATCGGCAGCCAATATATTATGTTCTTCTTTCGCATTGGTATGTTTGCGAAGGTTCGATAAGATTTCATCTGCCTCCTTTAAACTGATAGCAGGTAAATCGTTTAGATTTAAATTGTCAGAATTGTTTTCCTCGTATGTAACACTTCTGGCGCCATACGTTCTTTCCAAAAAATACGTTGAACTTGAGTTGTCAACGGGGTCACTACTTTCTGCTGTGCAGGATGCCAAACTCATCATGATGAGTGTAGCAATCAATAAATGAATTGCCTTCATAGAACTATTTTTTATTATTTTTTTTATACGTTTGAATGATTGACCCATTATCATTCGCCTCAACAGTAGGTATTATTTTCAAATAAACAAATTATTTCAAAGATTTTTATCGGAAAATACCCTCTTCCTGTGAATAAAATGCCTCTGATTGAATGGAACGGGGGTGTTTTGAGTGCGAAACGGTGGATTATTCATAATGAATAAAACACAGGTGGGTGATGAAGAAAACACCATCGGTGTTTCTTTCGTCCCAATAAATAATTCTTTGTGAACAATTCCCCGATACTTTATTCCGATGAGGGGTAAATTGATTTTCGGACTACCTTGCATTTTGCTGAAACTACCTCTTAATAAAGACTGATTCGCCAACTTCCTGTTAAAAAAATAGAGTTTATCTTTGCAACAGTAGAAAACAACTTTAGGTGAAATGAATATGGTAATAAGAAGAACTTTATTTGTATTGATGTGTCTGTTGGCTTCTTCCTTATATATGTATGGACAGATAGCCGTTAAGACCAATGTGGCGATGGATGCAGTTGCTATACCGAATTTGGGGGTAGAAGTAGGTTTGAGCAAGAAGCTGACTCTGGATGTGCCCATGTACTACAATCCATGGAAATATAGTGATAGCAAAATGCTGAAACTGGCAATGCTTCAACCCGAACTCCGCTATTGGCTTTGTGATAAATTCAACGGTCACTTCTTTGGTGCTCATTTGATGGGAGGTGCTTATCATACCACCGGCATCGATTTGCCTTTTTCACCTTTTGATGATTTAAAAGACTTTCGCTATAAGGGTCAGTTCTATGGCGGCGGTATCAGTTACGGTTACCAGTTTGTGTTGGGACGTCATTGGAACCTGGGAGCAACCATCGGCATCGGTTATGCTTATGTGCGTTATAAGAAATATGAGTGTGAAGAATGCGGTGACATGGTAGAGAAATCCCATAAGAATTATTTCGGCCCTACCAAGGCTGCCCTCAACCTTATTTATATATTCTAAAAACAAACGGATTATGAAACTGATACGCTATATCCTTTTAACATTGTTGCTGCCGGTATTTCCGGCAGGTGCGCAGAATCTGTGCGGCAGCCGGGTTCAGGTTGCGAATCCTTCTATCCTGATAGGTGACAACGGCCGGGTGATGATAGGAATGGATGTTACCCTTCCGGCCGATATGCAACTCTCTTCCAACCGTGTGGCTACACTTACTCCGGTGTTGAAGACTCGGGACAACAGTTATAACAAGGTGCTGCCTGCCATCCGGGTATATGGTCGCACGCGTAGTATTGTGCAGCAGCGTGAGCATAAAACTCCTGTGGATGCCTTCTCGGTGTTGCGCCGCAAGAACGGAACATCACAGACGGTGAATTACTCGGTGCGTATTCCTTACGAAAAATGGATGAACGGTGCAGAGCTTGAACTGCTTGCCGATGTGCGTGGTTGTGCCGACTGCCAAAAAGAAGAAAGCAATGCTTTCATTATCCGTGCCGATTTGGAACGTTACATCATGCAGCCGACTGTTGCTTTTGTTTCTCCGGCTGTCGAAGCTGTCAAGAACCGTGCCGAAGAAGGTCGTGCCTATCTTGACTTCCCGGTGAACCAGACAAAGATTTATCCCGAATACCGCCGCAATCCTTCCGAACTCGAAAAGATTAAGGCAACGGTAGATGTGGTGAAGAACGATGCCAATACGCAGATTACCGAGATAGATATCACCGGCTATGCATCTCCCGAAGGTCGTTACGCCTCCAACGCTCGTTTGGCTCAAGGCCGTGCTGAAGCATTGAAAAAATATGTGATGGACTCTTACGGTTTCAAGTCAGACCTGTTCCGGGTGAATTCTGTAGCCGAAGACTGGGACGGCCTGCGTGATTATGTGGCAAAGAGCAATTTGCCGCGCAAAGACGAAATACTGTTCATAATAGATAAGGATGAAAATGATTTGGATCTCAAGGAAGGACGCATCAAGGTGCTGGATGGTGGCAAGATTTATGCTTCACTGTTGCAGGACTGCTATCCGGGCTTGCGTCATTCGGACTACACGGTGCGCTATGTAGTGCGCGGATTCAATGTAGAAGAAGCGAAACAAATCATAAAGACACGTCCTCGGCAGTTGAGCTTGCAGGAAATGTATCTGGTGGCTCAGACTTATGCCAAAGGCAGTAAGGAATTCAACGAAGTGTTCGATGTGGCAGTGCGCATGTTCCCTGATGACCCAACAGCGAATATAAACGCTGCCGCCATCGAACTCCAACGAGGTGACTTGCAACAGGCAGCCCGTTATCTGGATAAGGCTGATGCACAAGCGAGTGCAACGCTGAACAACAGAGGCGTGCTGAAACTGTTGCAAGGGGATCTCGACTCTGCCGAAAGTTATTTCAAACAGGCGCAGGCCAAAGGTTCTGTTGAAGCCGGTGCCAATTTGGAAGAAATGGTCAATAAACGTAAAGATGATGCAATCTTTGGAAAATAAGACATATAGACAAACAGTACAATAAAAGATGTTAGAAGAAACTTGCTCTTTGTGAAAAGCGTAAGGTAAAATCCGGGACAGCAGAGGTTGTACCGGATTTTGAATTTTATAAGAAACAGAAGCAGCCCTGCTTATTCTGATATTGAGACAAAACTTGCAGACTCATCCCCATGTCAGAACCCTCTTTTTACACGTACGTCTGCATGAGGATATACATACGTAAGCGTGAGGCTATGCGGACGTACGTACAGACCTACGCATACGTACGTACAGGCTTACGCGTACTAACGTGAAATGATGCACTTCCCAAAAGACACAAGGACGTTTTTTTAAAAGACCAAGAGCTTTTTAAAAAAGATAACGGGCTTTTTAAAAAAGACCTTAGTCTTTTTTTACCTCTGCCCGGACTTTGTGCACCGTTACCTTCCATGAAGGTACACATGTACACTTTTTGAGGAAAAACACTTAAAACGTCCTATTTTACATCACCCCGGGAAACTCATAAAATGAAAGGTATGTAGTTGACAATTAGTATATTATACGGAGGCGTATTTCAAAATGTGGTGAGAGTATGAGAGCATAGGTGAGAGCAAATGTTTTTACTATCACCATATAACACATTTATAATTAACTTGTTACGCGTAAGGTGAGAGTATGAGAGATAAACGGCTCAAACTTTCCGGAGAGAAAGGCTGATGCGTACAGCTTTTCGCTTAATATGTATTTATCTTTAAAAAACAAGGCTTTTCAGGGTTCCTTTTCTATATAAATTGCTATCTTTGTATGTTGTAGAAACACATTAAAACATAATGGGAAAGTTTATCAATCCGTTCACCGATTACGGCTTCAAGAAAATATTCGGCCAGGAAGTATCCAAGGAGTTGCTAATCGAGTTTTTAAATGATTTGTTGGAGGGCGAACGGGTGATAACCGACCTTACCTTTCTGAACAATGAGCAGTTGCCTGAGTATCCGGGAGACCGTATTGCTATTTACGACATTTACTGCACTACGGACACTGGTGAGAAAATAATTGTGGAGATGCAAAACCGCTCCCAGGTTTATTTCAAGGAACGTGCTCTGTATTACCTTTCTCATGCCATTGTTCGTCAGGGTGTGAAGGGAGAGAGTTGGAAGTTCGATATAAAAGCGGTGTATGGAGTATTTTTCATTAATTTTCTCTTGGATGAGAACCAGAAGTTGCGCACCGATGTTATATTGACAGACCGTGATACCGGAAAGTTGTTTTCGGACAAACTGAGACAAATCTTTATTGCATTACCCCTGTTTAATAAGACAGAAGCAGAGTGTGAAACGGATTTTGAACGTTGGATATTTGTATTAAATAACATGGAAACATTAAATCGTATGCCTTTTAAAGCTCAGAAAGCCGTATTTGAGAAGTTGGAAGAGATTGTTGATGTTCATTCTCTCTCCGAAGAAGACCGTGTGCGCTATGAAAACAGTGTAAACGCCTATCGTGATTATTTGGCTACCATCGACTATGCAGCAAAGAAAGGAAGTGAAGAAGGGTTTGAAGAAGGGTTTGAGAAAGGACGTCGAGAAGAAAAATTTGAAACGGCTCGCAACCTGAAATCCTTGGGAATGACCTCTGAGCAAATCATGCAAGTCACCGGCCTTTCCCTTACAGAAATCGAATCTCTGTAACCTACTTTCTTCATCTTCCATGAGAAAGACTTAAAAAACAGAGACCATTCGGAGTTCCGCCGGAGAAGATTCCATCTACTCCACAAGGAACTCCTCCCCCTCAAAAAAAGAACGGAGCATGTCGAAACAAACTTCATTAATCATTTGATAATCAGAGATTTTATTGTTATATTTACATTAAAGAACAATAAATAATCATAGTAAGAATAATGAAGAAAGAAGAAGAAACATTCGCCATCCGCACTTACGACAAGGCGGAACTGGCGTCGCTCTATTGCCCCGGACGCGAACCAGGAGCCGCCCTGCAGAACCTTTATCGATGGATACGGCGTATCCCCCGCCTGACGGAAGAACTCAATGCCACAGGCTACAACAAATACCGCCATTGCTACCTGAAACAGGAGGTGGAAATCATTGTGAAATACCTGGGAGAGCCTTAACGGAAAAGAGAGTTGCGAAAGAAAAACAGCACAAAAACGCACTAAAGTGTTTCCGGAAAACTCTTCCGTCTTTCAGGAAAAGACTATTATGTTTGGGAAAAAGACCTTGATGTTTTTCGAGAACATCAAGGTCTTTTTTCAGGGTGAATGCTATCGGGCGGACACACGGGTCTGCCCTGAATTCCACACATACACCATAGAAATCCACCCACTCAAACCAACAAAAAAACGGTGCAGCGGAGGCTTTCACAGGTGCCCTCCCGGTGGTTGCGGTTATTTCCAATATGATTCACAATCAACATACTGATTATCAATATAATGACATCTAACTTTGGGACCACTGGGACCAGGGCCCACCTTTATGAGTTTCCGGACCAGGATTTACAGAGTTTATGATACATACCATCCTCTTTTTCAATGATTTGCATCTCAAGCAAACGGACAAGGTATCTTTTAAGCGAACTGGAAGGTATTCCATGTTCCACGGCCCCCTCCTTCAACTGCGTATAAGTGAAGCTTTCGGGAAGCTTTGCCAATACCGAACGTATGCGATAAAACTTCTTCATCGGCTTGGGTTCCTTGCCCGACTCCACGGCAGACACGGTGGTAGACAACAGCAAGCTGTGCTCCAACAACACTTTCACCATATCCATTGCCGTATGAAAATCCTCATCCGTACACCGACACTGCTGCACATTCCACATCGGCTCACACTTGCGCAACGCCGTCAGCACCATGGCTATGCGGGCCGCTATCAACCCGTGACGAAACACAATCGCCCCATGCGAATCATCATCTTCACTCACCACTTCCTGAAGAACGTTGCTGAAACGCTGCGTATGCTCCTCCCACTGCCCGGGAGTGAAACACACCTCGGTGGGCGAACCGGACAAAAAGACAAACATACGAAGCACCTCTTCACTCAATTTCCTGAACAGCTTCACATGGTCGGTGCTGCCCTCCACGGGAGCTGCCGAAATCCATTTCCACCGTCCCTCACCGATATAAAAAGCCATACGACTGTACATACCGTTCTCCAACGACGAAATGAAACGGTGAAGCTGAGAAGGAGTGCCCGTAAGACACAATGCCAGATGAGGAACATGCGCCACCACCATGCGCTTATCCGTCTTATAATAAGACGATGCCTCCTCGTGGTGAAAAGCGGCACGAAGCACATCATCATGCTTTCCGCAGTCCTGCTTCATGGCATTGGTAAGCATATCCAGCTCCGAAGCATTAATCACCACCCCTTGCGCACCGGCCTCCTCAAGCGCAATAATCAACTGACTCTTCGAGATATTGGGCGAAATCTTGAGCATGCGCTTCACCGGAGGCTCGGGACGCTTGTCGATGTCGGGCACACGCTTCTCCTGAATGGCCAAACGCTCTTCCAGCGCCCATGCCAACTGCTTCTTGTCATACTCCGACTGCACCGTCTTGTTCTTGTCTTCCAGATAGCGCTGAACGGCATCGGGCAGAATAGAGCCGAGCGTCACAATCCCCTTGCCGCGCCCCGCACCGGCAAGGCTCATCGCATAAAAATGAGGAGTGTAGCACATGTCGGCATAATTCATCCACACACCGGGAAGACAAGCACTCAGATTGGCAAGCATCCCCAGCAGCAGACGGTCTTTTTCACGGCTGCTTCGAGCTGCTTCCAAGCCACGGACAAGAAGGTCGGGAAGAGCGTCGTACACCGACTTCGGAAAGCGGGGAGCGTTCTTGTGGAGCTTGTCCGCTTCAAGCTTCTCATTCTCAGCCTTTTCAGCCTCTCCCACGGGACCGGGAAAGCATAAAGATGGTCCCTGGTCCTTGTGGTCCCAACCATTAACATTATTACGCTGATAATCAGACAATTTAGTTTTATCCACATAACGATATCCGGCATCCATTTTCGGGATGATATCTTCGGGCGGACACCCGGCATCGCTCAGACGCTCCACAGCCAACGCTTCCAGTTGTCTCAACTCACTATCAGACAGTCCTTTATATCGGGCTATACGACCCAATTTGAGCAAGAAATCATTCTTTGCTCCGGGAATGAAAGCGTTGTGGGCCAGAAAGTCATTAAAAAAGGTGCGCAGGATGCCCGACGGGGGTTCCGAGACAGGCTCCGAAGCAGATTCCGAAGCGGTTCCTGTCGTGCTGTCCGGTGCGGCAGGTTCCACCTTCAGTTCCTCCATGATCTGTGCCGCTTTATCGGGATGCTCCTTGAGGAATTCCCGCCAAGGGAAAAGCTCGAAAGCGGGCTTGCAGAAGGCTTCCTCGTCATACGACGCATAACACGGACGAGTGGGATTCTTGCAACTCATGTCACACGGAAAATCAATCACGCGGCCGATATGCCACGCCACCACCGCATAAGCCTGCACATACTCTTCGACTGTTGCAGCCTCGATACGCACCACCACTTTCAGACCATCGTACGATACACTTCGCCAACCTGCCCCGACCCACGGCACCGCCTTCAGCTTCTGCAGGAACTCCTGTGTACGTCCCTGCGTATGGTCGACATCAAACATGGCATTCCCACTCCACGTGCGGCGGTTCTTCAATGCATGGCTTCCCTCGCAATACCCCGCCACCACCAGGCCGGGCAGTTTGTTCTTCAACTCTTTGGCTTTACTCTTATCGCCCTCAGCCATTAGGCGGTGATACATCTCGACCGTCGATTTCCATCGTCCGTTGCAGATGTAATTTACAAACTCTTCCAGTGACATTTCAATGCAACGCTGTTCGCGCACGTTAAAATAGAAAGAGCACAAATCATTAAAATCCATGTTAAAATGGGGTTTTAATTTAAGATAGGGAAAAAACGTTGCCCTTCGCCTGCAATTCAAAATTGCAATGTGCGAAAGTACGACATCTAAAACTGACGAAATATTACACTTTACGCCAAATCACCCACCGTTTACCTACTGTTTATCAGCATCCTAACAAACAGCCGGCAGAACTAAAGTGTACAATTGGCATTCTTCTTTTTATTTATTCTTTTTAACAGTAAGGACAATATTCCAAGGGAACCTTTCCAAATTGTTCCCAATCTGTATTCTTTTAAATCCATAATACTTCGTTTTTATACGCTGCAAAGATACAAGAACGAAAAAAGACAGACTAGGTAGAATCGCGGAGACGCTTACAACATATTAAAATTAAAGACTTTTCGATAATTATTTGCGCAAATAACTA